>Ga0316192_10000658_pt1 | contig 25391 bp, 17 predicted proteins | sample MerIslwburrow_MG_FD_204931 | JGI IMG/M metagenome (GOLD analysis project Ga0316192, IMG submission 204931) | Coastal sediment microbial communities from Maine, United States - Merrow Island worm burrow | ecosystem: Environmental > Aquatic > Marine > Coastal > Sediment | place: USA: Maine...
TCTCTGCATAGAGTACAAAATCAGGGTTGCCAAACTCAAGCCCCCAGTCAGGAAAACCACCTCCCGCCTGTTTCCACCGAATCATGCCGTAGCCGTCATCACGCAGTACTAACACCACAAGATTAAGTTTCAGCCGTACAGCAGTTTCCATCTCCTGGCTGCTCATCATAAAACCACCATCACCACACACCGCCATCACCCTGCGCTGTGGATACAAGATAGCCGCCATCATGGCAGAAGGGAGGCCTGCTCCCATGCTTGCCAAGGCATTATCCAGCAGCACAGTATTGGGTTCAGGAGTGCGATAATTACGAGCAAACCAGATTTTGTACATGCCATTATCTAAGGCAAGAATGCCGTCATCAGGCATAACCTTGCGAACATCGGCAACGATGCGTTGGGGGATCAGCGGAAAGCGCGGGTCATCCGACCCCTCTTTTATGTGCTCCTGAATATGCTCCCTCACACGCATGAAATAACTGAAATCATGAGTTGCTGTCGGCTCAAGTTTTTCGGTAAGGCGCTCAAATGATGTGGCGATATCACCCACCAATTCCAGTTGAGGAAAATAGACCTCATCCACTTCAGCCGAATTGAAGTTGACGTGAATAACCTGCTTGCCGCCGTGTTCCATAAAGAAAGGGGGTTTTTCAACCACATCATGACCTACATTGATAATGAGATCAGACCGTTCAATGGCACAATGCAGATAGTCACCTGCAGATAACGCTGCTGTACCCAAATACAGTGGGTGGTATCCACCGATCACACCTTTACCCATCTGCGTGTTGAAGAAGGGAATACCACTCTTCTCTACAAACGCTTTGAGTGCGGTGACAATGCGTTTACGGTTGGCACCGGCACCAATCAATATCAGTGGATATTTGGCTTGGTGGATTGTCTCAATCGCCTGACTGACCGCACGAGCACCCGCATCAGGGCGACGTGAAACGCTTACGTTAAACAGATTGGCTGATTCTGCATATTCCGCAGCTATATCTTCCGGAAGCTCCAGATGCACCGCACCGGGACGTTCCTCTTCCGCCAGGCGAAAGGCCTCACGAACCAGACCGGGGATGGTATTCACATTCACAACCTGTCGGGCAAACTTGGTGATGGGGCGCATCATATTCACCACATCAATAATCTGAAAGCGTCCCTGCTTGCTCTTTTTAATCGGCTTTTGGCCGGTAATCATCAGCATGGGCATGGCACCCAATTGAGCATAAGCTGCAGGCGTTACCAAGTTAGTTGCTCCCGGCCCAAGGGTGGCAAGACAGACGCCTGCCTTACCCGTCAGGCGGCCATAGGTGGCAGCCATGAAGCCTGCACCCTGCTCATGGCGGGTCAGGACCAATTTGATACTTGAGTTACGCAGCGACTCCAGCAAGTCCAGGTTTTCCTCACCCGGCACGCCAAAAATATATTCAACACCTTCATGCTCGAGTGCTTTTACAAACAGGTCAGAAGCTTTGATATTTTTAAAGCTGCTCATAGCTTATTCCTTAAAATCAGTTCTAGTAATGTTATCTATAATCTTGAATGGCTTATAAGGGATAACAAATGTGAATACCGTGCCGCCATTGGGATTATTCTCTGCCCAAATGCGCCCACCGTGACCGGCAATAATCTCCATGCAAATAGCCAGCCCTAAACCCGTACCGCCAGCACCTGTCTTGGTCTTGCTTGACTGGATAAATTTATCGAATACTTCCTCCAGCTCACCCTCCGGAATGCCAATACCCTGATCAGCGATACTGACTGCAATAGCGGGCACCTCACCACTATCAACATGATTTGAGTCTGCTGGCAAACTGGCCGCAGCAAAAGAGACCTGGATACCTTTCCCCTGCGGAGTAAATTTAATGGCATTAGAAATCAGATTGTGCACCACCTGCAGGAGTTTATCACTATCATAGTGAGCTATCGTATCTACCTCTGAAGGTATCATCTCCAAAGTAAGATGACACTTCTTAAGCAGGGGGCTAAATTCATTTTTCACCATAGCTACCAGTTCCCAGAGGTCACCTGCATCCATAGCAAACTCCATACACCCCGCCTCCAACTTGGAGAGATCCAGCAGATCATTGAGCAAAACCAAAAGCCGCTTACCACTCACTTGAATTTGTGAAAAATAGTGCTGGAGCTTTTGATCAGAAATCTCACCCACTTTCATTGCACCTATCTCAGCAAAACCCATAATGGCATGCATGGGGGTGCGAAGTTCATGGGACATATTGGCCAGGAATTCACCCTTAACCTGATTAGCCACATCAGCGGCTTCTCTTGCTTGAATCAACTGAGACTCAGTGTGCTTATGCTGATTAATTTCCTGAGCCAGCCGCCGGTTCCAGTATAGAAAGATGGCCAGCACCAGGGTGATCACCAACAGCAGCTGCCATAACTTGGAGTAATCAGTTTTATGCTCAAATGTTACGCTTAACCATTTGCGTTTAATTGCATTGTGCCGCTCTTCAGGAATGGCACCCAGTGCTTTCTCAATTACCGCAGCAAGTACCGGCTGATCCTTGCGAATACCTATGGATATATCGTAACGTTGTGGAAGTTCACCCGATATCTTTAGATTAGACAGTCCTTCATGAGCCATCACATTACTGCTGGTTACCATATCACTGATAAATGCAAAGGCTTCTCCCCGGGTGACAGCCATCAATCCGGCTTTGGTGTTTTTCAGCGGAAGCAGGTTAAGATCAGGATAATTATTCACCAGGATATCATGTGTTGCCGAGCCTGAATTAACAGCAACAGGGTGTTCCTTGAGTTCCTGTACATCTGCAATGAAAGAGACATTCTCCTTTGTAATAATCCCGATAGGATAACTAAGATATGGTTTTGTAAAAGAGAGAAATTTTTCACGCTGGGGGGTGCGCACAATAGATCCAAGGATATCCAATTCACCAGATTTTGCCGCTTCAACCGTTGCCTTCCAGTTTTCAAGCATGGCTGGTTCAATACGAATGCCCAGCAATTCTTCAATAGACTTCATGTAGTCTGCAGCTATACCTGAATATATTCCTTTCTCGTTAATGAACCCTATAGGGGGCCAGTCGACACTGTTGCCTAAATGGAGCACGGGATGATTTTTCAGCCATGCCCTCTCATCGCTAGTTAGTCCTATTTCCAAGCTACCAGCAAATTTAGATTCACGGCTAAACCATTCATCCCATAGCTGCTGCTTATCCTTTTCCGTTAATGCCTGATAGCCTTTGTCCAATATGGACTGTAGCAAGGGAAAATCTTTATGTACGACATAGGAGTGCCCCTGTAGCTCTTCCTGACCCTCGAATTTTATAAAGCCTTTCGCTTCAAGATTGTTGATGTAATAGTTTTGTAACATATATTGCCCGGTATGCAGCTCCTGTATTGCTGCATCAGCTTTACCAGTAGCAACCAGCTGCAGCATTCCCACCGCATCATTGGCCATAACCAGTCGAGCATCTGGGAACTGCTCTCTTGTCAGGGCAACCATTGCATAGCCGTGGTAGGAGGCAATGCGTTTGTCCTTAAGTGATTCCAGATCACTAATGGACTCCGAATCTTTTAGGGCAAAAACAGCCATGTTGAGCGGTATAGCATTAGAAGAAAAACTGAGGTGTCGCGCTCGCTCAGGAGTTTGGATGACCCCCATAGCAGCTTCCATATTCCCAGCTTGTACTGCAGTGAAGGCTTCGTTGGCTATTTCGTGGTAGTTAAATTGAGGTGTTAGGTTTACTTTTACACTAACTGCCCGTAGCAATTCAGCCATGTAACCACTGACTTCTTCCTCTTTCTGAATGATGTAGGGTGCAAGCGAAAAAGCAGCCACTTTAAAGGTTGGGTGTTCTGCTATCCAGTTCTTTTCCTTGGCGGTAAGGTCAATCTCTTTTGGCAGGATTTCCGGTTGGTAGAAAAAGCCCGGATCCAGCACCATCTGCTCAACCAATCCTGCTCTGGCATAGCTCTCAACAGTCTTCTGGTAGCGTGTTGGATTGAAGCTTCCTATCTCAATAGAGTCAGGAGCAATCAGTTTTCTGTATTCCCTGGCTTGGTATGCTAGATGATCACGGCTGAAACCTTTCGGATTATATTTTTTTAGAATTAGGTCAATGATCTCCTCACTGTTTTTCAGCGCGTATTGCCAGCCTTTAAGCGTTGCACGGCGGACTTTTTTCACTTGCTCTGGGTGTTTAGCCAGCTCCTGTTCAGTGGTGAACAGGTTATCGCCGTAAAAATCAATGCCATAGTCACGGGGATTGATGATATTGACCATCAGATTGCGTTGGCGGTACCAATGCGGCTGATTTGTAATGTAGGAGGCATAAGCATCCGTCATGCCATTGATAAGGTCGTGAGGATTGAGGCTATGTGGTTGCACTTTAACTGCTTCAAGTCTGCCAAAGGTATCCAGCAACAAGGCAGTTAACGGCATATTGCCATGCCCCATGGTGTCAAACATGACCTGTTTGCCTGCCAGATCCTCAGGTGCCCGTATGCCAGAGTCCTCACGAGTAATAAATACCAATGGAGAGTGCTGGAAAATCTGCGCCAGCAACACCACAGGCTTGCCCTGCTGGCGCTCAATCAGAAGCCCAGCATCGGCCACACCGTATTGGGCATGTCCCTGTAGTACCTCATCAATATGATTGCTTCCGGAACGACGTTGTCGCAGCACTACTTCCAGGCCTTCCTCAGTGTAGAAGCCCTTCTCTTTAGCTGCGTAATATCCGGCAAACTGGAACTGGTGGTACCACTTGAGTTGAATGGTGACCTTATCATTATCGGCAGCATTTCCCACCACCGGCCAAAGTAATAACAATCCAAGATATAGCATACCCACAAAGAAGTACCGCGCACTGCAAATCGAGGTATGACAGGGATTGATATATGCCTTGCTCATGGGGTGTTAACTACTCCTTGCCTCTCTGTTTCAAATGTCCAACGCCTTTGGAGTTTCTTATTGAGAGCTATCATCTCAGCTGTTAACGAAAACCTGCCTTAAAGGATAGTTCAGTTAAAGGCATGTTACATTCACATCAGCAAAGAATGATGAATAGTGTGAATATAGCAAGATGGGATAAAAGCTACTATTCTGGTGGTCTCAGTAATAGACTGCAATCAATCAAAAGCAGTCAAATATCCAGGTTGATAAAAATCGTGGGTTGCCGTTAAAAAGAGCCCTTAACACTCATCTAACGTTACTGATCCTTAAATATAGGTTCCATATATCACTACTATTTGTACAATATGTTGAATCAGCATTATTAATAACAGTGTGGATTCTGCCTAATATACTGTTAGGTGAATAAAGGGTTTAGGAAAAATGGAAAGTTCAGCAGGATTTTGGGACAAAATAGCAGATAAATATTCCAAGCAGCCAATAGCTGACGAGGCTTCTTATCAAAGAAAGCTTGAAATGACGCAATCTTATTTGAAACAGGATATGGAGGTTGTCGAATTAGGTTGCGGAACTGGGTCTACCGCTATTATTCATGCACCCTATGTGAAACATATACGCGCAATCGATATATCTCCAAGAATGATTGAAATAGCTCAGAGTAAAGCTAGCTCAATCGGTATCCAAAATATTACATTTGAAACATCGACCATTGAAGAACTAAAGATTGATCAAGAGAGTGTGGATGTAGTATTGGCATTGAGCATTCTTCATCTTGTTGAAAATAGAGACAGCGTGGTCGATAAAATATATGAAATGCTTAAACCAGGTGGCATCTTTGTGAGTAGTACAATTTGCTTGAATGATGACATGAAGTGGCTGAAGCTTATTGCTCCACTTGGTAAGAGCATAGGTCTAATGCCAATGGTGAAATTTTTTACGAAATCTGATCTAGAGAGTGGCATTAAAAACCAGGGCTTTGAAATTGAACATTCATGGAAACCTGGCAAAAGGAAAGCAACTTTTATCGTGTCAAGGAAGCCTTAGCACGATAACCACATTATTAGTAAGCAAGGACTATGACACAATTCAAAACAATAAGAGAAGGCACGGTGGAAAATCAAGCCGCTAAAAATATATAGCAAGGCATCATGACTCATTTATAGAACTGTTAGCTACAAATAAAGATTATGAGTATTGAATATAGAATAAATGAAAAGATAACTACCAATCAGTTTATTGACCTTTTAAGCAAATCCACTCTAGGTGAACGTAGACCAGTGGGTGATCTTGATTGTATGGAGGGAATGCTTAATAACAGCAACCTGTTAATTTCTGCATGGGATGGAGAGGAATTAGTAGGTGCCGCTCGTTCGATGACCGATTTTCACTATGCTTGCTATCTGTCAGATTTGGCGGTTGATAAGCGCCACCAAAAATCTGGGATAGGAAAGAAGCTTCAGTCACTCACACAAGAACAGTTGGGGCCAAGATGTAAGCTAATACTCATTGCTGCACCAGCTGCCAATTCATATTATGAACACATCGGTTTTTCTAATAACGAAAGGTGTTGGGTATTAGAGCCTGGCAAATGTATCAGCAGCTAAGCCGCCTCTATCTCTACAGTGCTTATACGCTACATTAGCAAAACTCAAATCAGCTTCTTTTCAAAGTCACGGGTTACTTGGTCAAAAACCGCAAACAATGTATCTATCGTCTGCGTGGCAGCGCTGAAGTATTGCTCTGCATTGATCGAAGGTTTTTCAGTATCAATGATTTTTTCTTCCAGCAAGGTGAGAAAATCATTTACCGACTGGGCTGCGGACTGCCACGCATGCCTCATATTCGCTGCCTGAGTGGCATCGGCACGCGCAAGATCATCACTGACCATCTTAACTGTTTCTCCAACTCGACCCAGTAGAAAACGCAATCTGGTTCTGGTTACACCATTACACAAACCTTTTGCCGCCGCACCTGTTCCCAGCGCTCTGGCTTGCCCTAAACCTTCAGCTGCAATCGGAAGCTTACTCCAGAGCGTATTTACCAATGCTGCATCAATAGAATACTGGCCAACAATCTGGCTGCGCTCGGCAACATCTCCCATCAGGTAAACGATGATACGGACTAACGCGACATGTTGGCGAAAACTCTCTTCAGGTGTCAGTGTTAGTACCTGTTTGTGCAAAGATTGCCAACCGGTGAGAATATCGCCCCAGCACTTATCCGTCATTAATTCTGGATTACGGCGTGCTTCCAGTGCTGCGATGTCGCGCTCAATATCCGCCTGCTTTTTCTCAAGCTTCATTGCAAAGGATTTATCACCGTTCAGCAAGGCACTTGCCATGGCGCGATGTTGCTGCACATCAAGCAGTAATTGCTTGACCAAGCGGCTTACGCTGATGCCATCCTGCCGAATTGAGAGGCAATTGCGACTGCTTTTGCCATTAATGACAAAAGCACAGCCACCTGCTACTACAGCCAGCACGAACAAAAATACCCATTCCAGATTATCCATTAATCCACCTTATCTCTTGCGAAGCTAATCCCGGAAGCCTGCCAGCACAGTGCGCATACCACCGGTCAAATACTCAAGATGCGATGCTAAACTCACCGTTTCGGCAGCAGCATGACTGTTCGTCTGGGCACCTTGAGCAATTCGCTCAACGTGCGCTGCAATTTTTGAGCTATTAATGCTCTGTTGCTGAGTGCCTGAGGATATCTGGCGCACATTTTCAAGCGCAGTCATTGCCTGCGCATCAATCTTCATTAGCGCTTCAGAGACCTCATTAGTGTGTGTTACGCTTTCCTGTGCTTGAGTACCAACCGTAGCCATTTGCTCAGCAGCCTGCTGGATGCCTGACTGAATAGCTGTAACGGTTTTGGCGATTTCATTAGCTGAATCATTTGCCCGTTGCGCCAGGTTGCGTACCTCATCCGCCACGACGGCAAAACCGCGCCCCTGATCACCGGCACGTGCTGCCTCAATGGCAGCATTCAGCGCCAGCAGGTTGGTTTGTTCGGATATTTCCCTGATCAATCCTGTGGCTTGACCAACCTCACTGGAGCGCTGCGCAAGCCCTTCCATCTTTTTGGAAAAATCCTCTACAACCGTGGCAAGCCCCTGGATCACGTCGGAAGACTGCGTAATAGCCTGGCCGCCTGCCCCCGACAATTCACTGACTGTATGCGAGATTTGCTCGGTTTCATGGCTTTGGCTTGCAGTATGGTCAATGCTGGAGGTTATCTCTTCCACTGCACTTGCAGTTTGGGATGCAGCTTCACTCTGATGCAATGTCGCATCCGATACTTTGCTAGCGCCAGCTCTGAGCTCTACTCCAGCATAGGCCACTTCGGCAGCCGAATCACGAATTTCAGAAATCATACGCCCTACATTGCGCGCCATGTCATTGAATTGCCTGGCCGCAGCTATTGCATCACAGCCACATTGTGGTGACATGCGCACACTGAAATCGCCTCTTCCAATCTTACCAACCACATTCAACCAGCTGTGCAATAGACCAGACACAGAAGAAGATACTGAACCCAACAAATACCATGATATGAGTACCAGACAGCCACAGGCCAATGCCGTGGAACCCCCAATACTTTGACCGGTGAGGGCGCTATAAACAACTGCCCCCATTGGGAACAATGCCAACACTGCAGCCAACACCAAGTTTAAACCAATCGGGAAGTTACCTAACCAGGCAGTTCCGGGCAAGTGAGTGTTTTCTTTCGCTGTATTCGGGTTCAATATGATCCCCTTTAAAAATATTTCGCCTCACTCCCTGTTAAATTCTGGTAATCCATACCATTCCAAATTTTAATATAGTCTCTCCTCAGTGCTACCACAACGCAATTCAATGAACTCAGGGCAATTGATTCTAGTAGAAAGCTATAACTTCATAGCCTTATAAAGACTGATATCACTGACAATAACGCCTTCATAATCAATTTCCACAACTTAATAAATCCACCTCCCTTTCTGCTCTTTTCATAAACACCAAGAGCAGTCATTACAGTGCATATATTCATAATGGTGAATCAGATTAATGCGCAAAAAGCAGGTTAATACGAGACACAAATCGACACCTCTATTATTAAAATAAAAGATATATTTGCTAAAAATGGTAGAAAAACCTACCCGGTAGCGCCTTTAGTGGTACCCAGCAACTACCACCAAAAGTAGCATCGATAGAGTGACACAAAGATATAATAAATGCATGATTAATGCAGGAAACCCAAGCTAGGAAGAGTTCTGGAGTAAATATTTTTTGCCTTATAGATCAGCGGAACAGCCCATTATTTATTATATTTCAATAAATTATACCGCCTTAAACGAGAAGCACCCACACAAACCACACCGCTAAGCGCTAATGAGAAGCAGTTGTAACTCTGCTTAATATTCGCATCAATATAAAACAATTAGAACCGAACGTCTGGGAAATGATGCCATCTAACACATCAGTAGTACCGGCATTACAAGCAGCATGGCACAATTGATCACCTTTAAAGGCAAGCCCATGGTAACAGCAAATGAAAAGCACCCATCGCCCTTCAACGAACCACCATTTAATTCTGTGCAGCTAAACATTTGATGATTATGATCGAATCTGATGACCAATCAATAAAATACATGGCTCAGTGGTAGAAAGCAGAGAGTCAAGAGCCACCCCAGTAAATTTAGGTCACCCTTTGCTTTTATGAATAAACTGGAACCCAGGTTACATTTTAAGCCAAATCGGCATGCTATGGTTGTGAGTAGGAAACAGCAAGTTACAGAGATGAATCGAATGAATAAAATCATATTTCAAAGTGCATTATCAGCAATTTTATTATTCTGCGCCTTTATCACTGGGGGTAGTGCCATTGCTGCAACAGCCATGAATCCGATGATGTGTTCGATTCATGAACCTAGAACCAATATCTCATCAAGGCACATTGTGATGGATTTTGAGGACAGCGTTTTGCATGACAGGGAATGGTTGTTGGCACAGCCTAATGACACTATTGATGTTGCTGTTTTTCCAGTTGGGAATCTAAGTACTAGCAATCTTGGGCTAGCTGTTGGTGAAGGACGCAATGGTGGCAACGCGATGCTCGTTGAAGTAACTGAGGGTTTACCTCGTTTTTGGGTATATAAAGCAAGAAACGACCAAGGTGCTGATGCAGCCAGCATTAACGATGCAGAAGGCTATATGTTACCCCAAGGCCAACAGGCCAATCGCCTCTCTTTTTGGCTGAAATTTGAAAATGGCTATAAAGCAACTTACGGGGTAGGACAAAACCCAGAATACCCTTACCACCAAAATCTACATGTTGGCACCTATGCATTTGATCCTTATAAAATTGGAACGACTAATGAAGTAGTAGAAACTGATAACTGGCACTTTAATCACCAACTATTTTTGCGGCATGACAAAGCAAATGGAGACTGGATTCACGTTGTTGTGAATCAAATGCCACAGTACCAAAACAACCTGCCCAACTCTCTCCCACCCAATAACCCAACGGCATTGGTAGGGGACTATATGGAGCTTTTAACACGCATATATGTAGAGGACCCTGGACACCTTGGATCTTCGGACCCTGAAATACCATACCCTGTAAAAATGTGGGTGGATGATATTGAGCTGTACTATGTCGAAGAAGTACAAGATGTATTAGTTTCATTTCAGGAAAAGCCGGCATCAGGCATGGTGGATGTTGTTAGGGACACCAATAGCTCCTTCCCAATTATGTTCTCCAATACTGGAGAGAGTGAGGTGTGCGGTGTAATCACTAGCACAACATTGAATGAATTGGATCCAGTCATTACAGATATGGATAGCCAGCCCGTTTCAATGAATAACTATTGCTTGCCCCCTGGCGCTTCTGAAACGCTTGCGCTGACCATACACCCAAGGACTAACGCAGTTCTTGATGAGTATTTTGTCGGAGCTAGTTTTACCGCTCATGATGAAATTTTTTCAGATAATGAATCGGCAGCTGTTTCCTTTTCAAGCCCTTATGTTGAACAGAGGAGTTCAAATGCTGGGCCACATGATGCACAAGTGTCGGGAGATTTTATCAGAGTAAATGTGGGCTCAGAAAATGGCAGCGGAGGACCAACTGAATCGATAGCAATTATACGTGAGGATTGCTCACAAGCCTCTATCCCTACAGCCAACTGCTATACATCCCTGTCAGCATGGGAGAATGGAGAACAAAGGGACCTAACTATAAGCAACGAAATAGCAGTTGCACAAATAGAAGGCGATTGGACAACACCAGACCCAACAGAAGTCATTATTATCGGCTGGTCAACATCACCAACACAGTACATCAAAATATACACGACACCAGAGGCACGACATAACGGCACATGGGGCAATGGATACAGACGTAGCGCCACACTAACTATTAGTGAAAGCCACGTTCGAGTAGATGGGCTTTCTATACGCCAAACAGGGTCAGGGAGAGTATATTTTGTAGGTAATTTCAGAAGAGACGGAGAAATACATATTTCCAACAGTTTTGGATGGAAAACTGCAAATGACACCCGTGATGTTTTTGATATTTACAGTGTTGGTCCGTTAGTTATTAAAATGTGGAACAACATCGGGATTAACGACTCAACTGATGGAAGCGCAGAAGCCTTCTACTTTAACGATGCTGACATGACCGGGTACTGTTACAACTGCACTGGAATTGCAAATGGTGGGCGAGCATTCAGAAGTAATTATGGATCAGCCATTATAAAGAACAGCCTGGGATTTTCTGCAAATGGTGCTGATTTTTACGGGAACTTTGCTTCCATTGAAACAAGCATCTCCAGTGATGGTTCCGCCGACAACTGGGGAGGAACAGGCAATAAAGTCAATCAAACAATTAATTTTGTGGACGCAGGTAATCACAATTACCATTTGGCATCATCAGATACATCTGCAGTAAATGCAGGAACCAATCTTTCAACAGACGCGGACCTCTCCTTCAGCACAGACGTAGATGGTCAAACAAGAAGTGATGGTTGGGATATTGGAGCTGATGAGAGCACTTCAGGAGGAACCGCAGACACGACAGCACCAGCGCTCTCTAGCGGATCTCCAGCAGGAACCTTATCTGCGGGAACAACCTCAACAACCCTATCAGTCGCCACCAATGAAAATGCAACCTGTCGGTACTCTCCAACAGCAGGCACAGCATATACCGGAATGGCGAACTCCTTTTCAACAACAGGAAACAGAGCACATTCAACAACCATCCCATCTTTAACAGATGGTGGCACCTATTCATACTATGTACGGTGTATTGATACCGAAGGAAATCAAAACACAACTGATTACTCGATTGGGTTTTCAATAACAGCTGCAGATACAGCAGCGCCAGTACTCTCCAGCGGATCTCCAACGGGGACTTTATCCGCAGGAACAACATCAACAACCCTATCAATAGCCACTAATGAAAATGCAACCTGTCGATACTCTCCAACAGCAGGTACAGCATATACCGGAATGGCGAACACCTTTTTAACAACAGGAAACACAGCACATTCAACAACCATCACATCTTTAACAGGTGGTGCCTATTCATACTATGTGCGGTGTGTTGATACCGAAGGAAACCAAAATGCAACTGATTACTCGATTGGGTTTTCAGTAGCAGCTGCAGATACAGCAGAACCAGTACTCTCTAGCGGATCTCCAACAGGAACCTTATCTGAGGGAACAACATCAACAACCCTATCAGTAGCCACAAATGAAAATGCAACCTGTCGGTACTCTCCAACAGCAGGTACAGCATATACCGGAATGGCGAACACCTTTTCAACAACAGGAAACACAGCACATTCGACAGCCATCACATCTTTAACAGGTGGCGCCTATTCATACTATGTGCGGTGTGTTGATACCGAAGGGAATCAAAACACAACTGATTATACGATTGGGTTTTCAGTAGCGACGACAGGCGCAGCAGCACCAACACTCTCTAGCGGACTTCCAACAGGAACTTTATCCGCAGGAACAACATCCGCAACCCTATCAATAGCCACCAATGAAAATGCAACCTGTCGGTACTCTCCAATAGCAGACACAGCATATGCTGAAATGGAAAGCACCTTTTTAACAACAGGAAACACGGCACATTCAACAACCATCACATCTTTAACAGGTGGATGCACCCATCTATACTTTGTACGGTGCGAAGATACTGAAGGAAATCAAAATACAACCGATTATACGATTGTATTTTCAGTAGAGACTGAGGCGACAGATACAACAGCACCAGTACTCTCTAGTGGATCTCCAACAGGAACCTTATCCGCAGGAACAACATCAACAACCCTATCAATAGCCACTAATGAAAATGCAACCTGTCGATACTCTCCAACAGCAGGTACAGCATACACAGGAATGGCGAACACCTTTTTAACAACAGGAAACACAGCACATTCAACAACCATCACATCTTTAACAGATGGTGGTGCCTATTCATACTATGTACGCTGTGTTGATACTGAGGGAAATCAAAACACAACTGATTACTCGATTGGGTTTTCAGTAACCAGCGCTACAACACCAACTGCAGAATTAGGAAATTACTGGCTATTCTACGGCGATAGTGAAACAGATGGACGTGCAAGTGGAATATATGCAAATTCTCAAGTTACCGCATTTGAAGCAATTTGGACCTCTACATTTGGTGCCATATCACGGTCTCACACAAATGGCGTTGGCAGCACACATCTACTTGATGCTATAAGCAGATACCGTACGCGCAGTGATCGCAACCTGGCAACATTTATGCATTTTCAAGAAAGTGGGTCTCAAGCACGCCCAGGGCAGGAAACCGCAACTGAGTTCGCAACTAGTTTTGAATCTTTTGTACGACGAATTCTTGTAGAGTCACCCAATGCAATTATTTCAACTGAAACAGCTTATTCTTTCTTATCCGATGAAAGATGGGTTCCTTATAACAATGCCATGCAAGCAAAAATTGATATGTTTGCGCAAGAAGGAACAACTATTTATGTTGCTGACGTTGATAAATATATTAAAGAGCTAGTAGCACAAACCTCATTTTCTTCAGTGGTTCTTCCAGATAACATTCACTATACAGAGCTAGGAAACCTCATGGTTGCCGCTTCAATATATGATGCACTGGGGTTTGATGTGACCACTCTTGATCTAAGCGGCATTCCAAATACAGAAGTTAGCGCTATTAACAAACAATTGGTAATTGATATTGTAAGTTCTGGCGCAAACTAAGCCTCTAAACTAACAGCAACAATCGCAACAATAAATTGGATGACTAATGCATTAGGTGATCAGCCAGCCTGATCATCTAATGACAGAAGCTCTTCGACCTCATGGAAACGCAAGGTAATCTTACCTTCGTACTGCTCCAATCATTTGGGCTAGATATCTCGGCAAGTGAGATTTAGCACCCCAGAGAACGAACCACTTACCAGGATTTTTCAAGTTTCTCCACTAGATGTCCGATAAACAGTTAAGTTAAGCTCTGTATACGCTGACACTTCCTGTCGGGCCTGTGCTTACTGGTTTTATTTAAGCATTCGTACCGAGACAATCGCGTAGATTAAAACGATATATTACGAGTGCTCATATGCCAGAAATAGACAATCCTCAAACACAAAGGTCAGCACCCCGGCTTTGCAGCCTTGGATCACCACGAAAGAACCGCCTATTGTGGCTAGCAATCTGGGTATTACTGGGGCTGTTTTATGTTGCTCCTGTGTATGCATATGTTGACCCTGGAACAGGCAGCATCATCCTTCAGGGGCTATTAGCAGGCATTGCCGTTGTGATCACGTCCGTCAGCCTATTTTGGCAGCGTATTAAACTCTTTTTCTCCTCCCTTTTTTCCTCCCGAAAATCGCCCGATCCAACTCCTGAGCCAGATTCCAGTTCCGAGGAATAGGGACCGCAATGGAAAAAGCGAACAGCGAGAATGGTTCATTTCGCGATCCAAGTGGTCAAGTCTATTTAATCAATGGGCATGTGTACCGTTCGGTAATGCCAAGGGCTGCCGATGATTTCAAATTTGTCCGGTCTACGGGATTAATCGATAAATGGATAGCGCAGGGGCGCATCATTTCTGAGACTGTGGTTGACCCCAGTGTACTGGGTGATCTTGGGAAGGATGCAAGTTATGTGCTTGAGCACCCACGGCTTCCATTTATCTCATATCCGTACGAATGGCCGTTCCCTGCCCTGAAAGCAGCAGCTTTACTGCAATTGGATCTGCATCTAGAAGCGCTAGAGCATGGCATAACACTTTCTGATGCATCTGCTTACAACATACAGTTTTACGGCACTCAGCCTGTTTTTATCGACAGCCTCTCATTTCGCCGCTACAGGGAAGGTGAGTTTTGGATAGGCCACCGACAGTTTTGTGAGCAGTTTATCAATCCTTTGCTGTTGAGGGCACTCTCTGGGCTGCCACACAACTCTTGGTACCGCGGTGCATTTGAAGGAATCAGTGCCCAAGAGCTTCGCCCATTACTCCGCTGGCGACATATGCTCTCCTGGAACATTCTGACACACGTTGTTATGCAAGCCAGATTTCAGAGCCGGGCAACAGGCCGATCTGATGCCGAGCAGAAGATTAAGAATCAGAAGCTCCCGCTTGTTGCTTTCCAACAGATGCTCCGCAGCTTGCGAAAATGGATTTCAAAGCTTGAGCCAGCTGATACCGGGAAGACGGTATGGGTAAACTACGCAAAAGACAACAGCTACAACTCTGAAGAGGCTCAGCTTAAGAGGCTTTTCGTTGCCGATTTCACTGAGCATCTGATGCCGGAAACACTCTGGGACATCGGTTGCAATACAGGCGACTACTCAAAGGCGGCTCTGGAAGCAGGGGCAAAATCCATAATCGGGTTCGATTCAGATCAAGGTGCATTAGATCTTGCCTTTTCCCGGGCCAATACAGAAAACCTGAATTTGCTGCCGTTGTTTATGGATGCAGCCAATCAATCACCCAGCCAGGGTTGGGCACAGTCTGAACGCATGGGGTTGATGCAACGTGCTAATGCCGATGGAGTCTTGGCACTTGCAGTCGTCCATCATCTTGCAATTGGCAGAAACATTCCCTTGCAGGATGTTATTGCCTGGTTGGTTAGCATGGCACCCGAAGGGATAATTGAATTTGTCCAGAAATCAGACCCCATGGTGCAGACGCTGCTTAGGCTACGAGAAGATATTTTTGATGACTACAGCGAAGAGGCTTTTGTACGCCACCTTAAGTGTAGCGCCAATATCATAAGGTCTGTGACCGTCTCTGCAACCAATCGTCGACTATACTGGTTCAAACGTCACTGATGCAGTCTGTTTTTGATAACTTTAGGGGGCAATAAATGCACGATGGCCGTGGATTGCAGACTACAAAAGCAATTGGTCTAAGCACCATAGTAGTTGCCAACATCTTATTATTTACCCCCTTCACTCTGTATGTTGGCAATGTCGATGAATTCACAACCTCAATCTTATCAATCCTAAATATTTATCTTCTACCAACAGTTACCCTCATCGCCTTATTTACCCTGGTCGGTGTATTACTGGCCAGAACAATGTTTCCGCGTTATCTGATCATCTTGGCCATGACCAGTATTTTGCTTTGGATTCAAGGCAATCTTCTGGTCTGGGAGTACGGTCTGCTGGATGGTCGCAGTATTGATTGGGCCAAAGAGAGTTGGCGCGGCTGGTTGGATCTTGGCATCTGGGGTGGCGGACTTATTTTTGCAATGGTTTTCAGTAACCGTGTCGGCAGTCTGATAATCCGTACGGCAGTGGCCATTTTCGCTCTTCAGCTCAGCCTTACTCTATTCACAGTAAGCCAAAGCAGCTCGGCATTTAGTGAAAAATCACAGTTTGGAGCAGCTCCCGCAGCCCTGGACAAAATCTATCAATTCTCATCCAAAGGGAATGTATTGCACATCATTGCCGATGGATTTCAATCTGATATTTTTGAAGAGATCATCAACGACAGTAAAGACGGAAAGTTACTTGCCAATGCATTGGATGGATTTGTCTTCTTCAAAGAAAACATGGGGGCCTTCCCATTCACTCACATGTCTATTCCTGCCATTTTAAGTGGCAAGGTTTATCAGAACCAGAAACCCAGGGAAGCATTTCTCAATGAAACCATCGGAGGAAAATCGATACTGAATGAGGCTTATGCAGCAGGCCATGAGATTGATCTCGCTGTTCCAGAAGATTTGGCCCACCTGTACAAAAGAAGCAATTACACAAATGCTTACATGGTGCCCACAAATAAACATGTAACCGATTGGGAATATGATATCCGAGATGCCGCCAAGCTTTTCGATCTAACGCTATTCCGTTTATCTCCTCATTTTCTCAAGAAGTACGTATACAACGATCAGCTCTGGCTGATACAGCTCCTGTTAAGTGATAAAAAATATATGGGGCTCACGTTTTTCTCACATACCGCCTTTTTACGTCAGTTACGTGACAGCATCTCAGTAGAGAGGGAAGCACCCGTATACAAGTTTATTCACCTGATGTTGAGCCACAACCCAATGGTAACCAACGAGAATTGTGAATACGCAGGTCGAGTGCTTCCAACAGCTCGGGTAGCCGTTAAAAACCAGGCTCGATGCGGCCTTGCAGAAGTAGTCTCTCTTCTGGAGAAGATGAAAGAGCTGGGTATCTATGACAATACTACGATTATATTGATGGCCGATCATGGTGCCTGGGTAGCTCCCCAAGGCCTTACTGATCGAGCTGGGCCAGATGGCATAAATATAGTCAAAAATAACCCTGAGATCGTGGCGCTGGCGCTTCCCCTCATGGCCATCAAGCAGCCTGGAGCTAGCGGCCCTCTGCAAACATCTCTGGCTTTTAGCTGGATCCCCGATACACCAGCAACCATTGCTTCAATTATGGGTCTCGACACAGATTTTGAAGGCCATTCAGTATTCGACTTACCCGCAGAGCAACCCAGAGAGAGAAGACACTACAGCTACACCTATAACTACAGCGAATGGACAGCAGATTATCTAGCGCCCATGCAGGAGCTCATTGTAAACGGCAGTGCACTGGACAGCGCAGCCTGGCGGCTTGGTGATCAATTTTACCCCAAACGAGTCATTAAGCAGCGCCGCAAATAACAAGTGACTTGATCTCCAGCACCTACCTAAACCCCATATGAATGGAAAAAATATCCACAAGGGATTAAACTTACCGGTCGTATCACAATTTACACCCCAGTATGTCCGGCAAACTCTTTATTAAAACCTTCGGCTGTCAGATGAACGAATACGATTCCGCAAAGATTGCGGATGTACTGCACGCCTCACACAACCTTGAATTAACAGATGTCGCAGAAGATGCAGACGTGTTGCTGCTCAATACCTGTTCAATCCGTGAAAAAGCGCAGGAGAAGGTGTTTTCCCAACTGGGTCGTTGGCGGCCTTGGAAGAAACGCCGCCCCGATCTAATAATCGGTGTGGGTGGCTGCGTCGCCAGTCAGGAAGGCGATGCCATACGAGAGCGCGCCTCTTATGTGGATCTGGTATTTGGCCCACAGACCCTGCACCGCCTCCCAGAGATGCTGAATCAGGCCCGCAAGACTCACAATCCAGTGGTAGACATCTCCTTCCCCGAGATCGAGAAGTTCGACTGTTTACCCGAACCTGTTGCCAATGGCCCATCCGCTTTTGTCTCCATCATGGAAGGGTGCTCTAAGTACTGCACCTATTGCGTGGTGCCCTATACCCGGGGCGAAGAGATCAGCCGACCTTTCGACGATGTAATTGCCGAAATCGCCTCATTGGCTAGCCAAGGAGTGCGCGAAATCAATCTGCTGGGGCAGAACGTCAACGCCTACCGAGGCCTGATGCACGATGGCGAGATTGCCGATCTGGCACTGTTGATCCGCTATGTGGCCGCCGTTGATGGTATTGATCGCATTCGCTTTACCACCTCTCATCCGGTTGAGTTTTCCGATTCTCTGATTGAGGTCTACGCCGATGTACCCGAATTGGTCAACCATCTGCACCTGCCGGTTCAGAGCGGTTCCGACCGCATCCTTATGCAGATGAAACGGGGCCATTCAGCGCTGGAGTATCGCAGCAAGATTCGTCGTTTGCGTGAAATTCGGCCAGATATCTGCCTTTCATCTGATTTCATTATTGGCTTTCCTGGTGAGACCGACAAAGATTTTGAGGCCACCATGCAGCTCATCGAGCAGATTGGCTTTGACCACTCCTTCAGCTTTATCTTCAGCCCACGCCCCGGCACCCCAGCCATGGATATGCCCGATGACATACCCATGGAAGTAAAACAGGAGCGACTGGCCCGTCTACAGCACCGCATTAATGAGATGGCACAACAGATCAGCCGCCGCATGGTCGGCAGCATGCAGCGCGTACTAGTAGAGCGCCCAGCCCGTAAAAACCCCGCACAGCTTGCTGGCCGCACAGAAAATAACCGCGTGGTTAATTTTGATGGGCCAGCAGAATTGATCGGTGAATTCGCCAATATTCAGATTACTGAAGCCTTGCCTAACTCTCTTCGGGGAGAGTGGGTGCCTGACAATCTGGCTCACTCAGCCTAACCCCTATTGCGAGACCCTGTGTCTAAACAGCTATCAACTATAAACCTGGCCTTAGAGCCAGAAGACAATGAACGATTAGCCAACGTTTGCGGCCAAACCGATGAGCACCTGCGGCAGATTGAGCTCAGGCTGGGCATTGAGATCAACAATCGAGGCAATCAATTTCAGCTTATCGGTGACTACCATGCCATCCAGGCTGGCGAAGAGGTGCTAAAGGGACTTTATAAGGCCGCCGAAGATGAACCGCTGGATCCCTCCAAGGTGCATCTCTTTTTGCAGGAGTCCGGGGTGGAAGCGCTTGCTGAAAGTGCGGCACAGTCCGAAGTACCCGAAACTGTCATCAAAACCCGGCGCGGGATGATCAAACCCAGAGGGCCAAGTCAGAAAGAGTACATGCACAAGGTGCTCACTCACGACATCAATTTTGGTGTGGGGCCAGCAGGCACCGGCAAAACCTATCTTGCAGTAGCCTGTGCTGTTGATGCGCTGGAGCGAGATCAGGCACGCCGCATACTGCTGGTACGCCCAGCGGTTGAAGCAGGCGAACGACTGGGGTTCCTGCCCGGTGACCTGGCGCAGAAGATTGACCCCTACCTACGCCCTCTTTACGACGCGCTGTACGAGATGATGGGATTTGAACGAGTTGCCAAACTGATCGAACGTAACGTCATTGAAGTCGCACCACTCGCCTACATGCGTGGCCGCACTCTGAACGAGTCTTTCATTATCCTGGATGAGGCACAGAACACCACGCCTGAACAGATGAAGATGTTTCTAACCCGCATCGGTTTTGGCTCTACCGCCGTCATCACCGGCGACATCACTCAGGTTGACCTGCCCCGTGGGCAGGCATCCGGCCTGCGACAGGCGGCCGGCATATTGAAAGGGGTGGATGGCATCAGTTTTACCTTCTTCGATGCCCGCGATGTTGTACGCCACCCGCTGGTGCAAAAAATTGTCGCCGCCTACGATACATTTGATAGCCAGCAACAAAACTAAAATTTCATGGAGCTGATACTGGAGATTCAATATGCCACCGCAGCAGATAATCTGCCCACAGAAGCTGAGCTTCAGCAGTGGGCTATAGCTGCCATTGGCAACAGAAGATCCCAGGCTGAACTGGTCATCCGAGTAGTCGATGAGCCAGAGATTGCAGCGCTTAATCAGCAGTACCGTAACAAACCTGGAGCCACCAATGTATTATCATTTCCCTTTCAGGCTCCCCCTCCGGTAGAGAGCAACCTGCTGGGAGATCTGGTAATCTGTGCACCAGTAGTATCAAAACAAGCTGCAGAGCAGGAAAAGAGAGAACCGGCCCATTGGGCACATATGGTGGTGCACGGTATTTTGCACCTATTAGGGTATGACCATAAACAATCGGCTGAAGCTGCCGAAATGGAAAATATGGAGATCGAGATATTGGCCCAGCTGGGTTTTCCCGATCCATACCTAACTAACGGAACATCATGAACGACGCAGAACCCCCCAACGGTTCGCGTTTGAAGCGCTGGGTTACACAACTTAAGCAACGCTTCAAACACGAACCTAAAGATAAAGAACAACTTGTTCATCTTCTGTTGGACGCAAAAAAACGCGCCCTGATGGACTCTGAAGCCCTTGCGATGATCGAGGGCGTACTGCAGGTAGCTGAGCTCCGGGTGCGGGATATCATGATCCCACGCGCCCAGATGGTCGTAGTGGAACGCGACAATACCCTGGGCGAAACCCTAAATATCGCCATCGAATCAGCCCACTCCCGATTCCCCGTCATTAGCGATGACCGCAGTGAAGTTGTCGGCATCATGCTCGCCAAAGATCTGCTGCACTACTGTGGAGGAAACCAAGATGGGCAGCGTTTCAATATGCGCGATGTGCTTCGCGCTGCTGTATTTGTCCCTGAAAGCAAGCGGCTCAATGTACTGCTCAAAGAGTTTCGCACCAACCGCAATCATATCGCCATTGTCATCGACGAATATGGTGCCGCTGCTGGCCTGGTTACCATTGAGGATGTGCTGGAACAGATTGTCGGTGAGATTGAAGACGAGCACGACTTTGATGAAGGCACCAACATCCTCAAACGTGATAAACAGGAATTCACCGCCAAAGCCCACACCACCATTGAAGATTTTAACGAATACTTCAATGTCGACCTTGATAAGGCTGATTACGATACCATCGGTGGCCTAGTCACAAATACCCTGGGCCATCTTCCCAAGCGGGGCGAACAGTTGAATATCGACCAATTTCAGTTCAGTGTGGTACGCGCCGACAGTCGCAAAATTCATCTACTGAACATCAAGCTACTCACTGAAACTGACAAAGAAGCACCAAAAGAGAGTGCGATGCTGTAGCAATAACAAACTGAGCACAATCTTGTCTTTTTCACATCTGTTACGATTCCCTCAAACTATTGCATTTTGCGCCGGCGCACTGGCCGTTCTGGCTTTTGCGCCCTTTGCTCTCTCCCCTATAGCCATACTCAGTCTGGCACTGCTCTTTGGATTATGGCAATCAGCCACACCCAAACAGGCCTTTAAGCAGGGCTGGCTATTTGGCCTGGGGTTCATGGGGTTTGGTGTCTCCTGGCTGCACATCAGTATTGATCAATTTGGTGGGGTTGGCTTGCCCTTAGCCATGATTATTACCCTGCTGTTCATAGCTGTCATAGCACTCTTCTTTGGGTTGACGGGCTGGCTGGGGGCAAGATTATGCACCCAAAACAGAACACTCCAGTTACTCACTGCTTTCCCAGCAGTCTGGGCTCTTATTGAGTGGGTACGCGGCTGGTTTTTGACAGGGTTCCCCTGGCTGAGCATGGGCTATTCGCAGCTCGATACCCCGTTACAAGGAGTGGCCCCCATACTGGGTGTATTTGGTGTTAGCTGGATGGTAGCACTACTTGCCGCCCTCACTGTATTGGCTGTCACACAGTTTTCAACTCAACCAAAAGCCACACTCAAACCCCTGTTGAGCATTGGCAGCATCATTATAATCTACGGCGCATCCAGCTTTCTTAGTGACCATCAGTGGACCAAACCAGCCGGTGCTCCAATAAAAGCGACCTTGATTCAAGGTAATATCCCTCAAGAGCTTAAATGGGATTCTGATCAATTTGGCCCAACAATAAAGCTCTACACAGATCTGACACGCGCCAACTGGGATAGTGATTTAGTTATCTGGCCAGAGACCGCCATCCCCGCTTTCTATCACCGGGTAAAAGATAATCTACTTGATCCACTGGGAACCGAGGCTCAATCCAATAACACTGACTTGCTAGTTGGCATTGCTGTAAAAAGCACAAAAAACTCAGACTATTTCAATGCCATGGTCAGCCTTGCTAAAGAACGGGATATCTATAACAAACGGCATCTGGTGCCATTTGGAGAGTTTCTTCCGCTAAAGTGGCTACTCAACCCACTGATTGATTTCCTGCGAATCCCCATGTCTGACTTTAGTGCAGGAGATAACAGTAAAACCACACTCAATCTAGCCGGTTATCCCGCTGGCATCTCCATCTGCTATGAAGATGCTTTTGGCGAAGAGGTTATCCAGGCCTTACCCGAGGCTGCCTTTCTGATTAACGCCAGCAACGATGCCTGGTTTGGCGACTCACTGGCGCCTCATCAGCACCTGCAGATTGCCCGCATGCGCACACTGGAGACTGGCAGATATCTACTGCGCGCTACCAACACCGGCATCTCAGCCATCATTGGGCCACAGGGAGAGATTCACGGGTTATCAGCCGCCTTTAAGAGAGAAGCCTTAACTCGGGAGATCACCCCCATGCAGGGCATGACACCCTATGCGCTAATCGGTAATGGCGGGATTATCACTGCACTACTGGTGCTGCTGGTGATCGCACTCTTTATTTCCAGCCAAACAAAAAAGGAGAGCTAAAGCTCTCCTTTTTTCTGTTACAAGAGACTTTATCTAAACTGAAAATGATGACCCACAGCCGCAGGTCGTAGCCGCATTAGGGTTGGTAATTACAAACTGTGAACCTTGCAGGTTATCTACATAATCAACCTGAGCACCCATGAGGTACTGAATACTCATTGGGTCAATCAGTAGCATGATCCCATCAGTCACAACCTTAGCATCATCTTCACCCTCATTTTCATCAAAGCTAAAACCATACTGCATACCTGAGCAGCCGCCACCCTCAATATAGACACGTAGTTTGAGGTTGGGGTTATTCTGCTCTGCAACCAACTCTGCCACCTTTGCGGCAGCTGCGGCAGTAAAAACCAGTGGTGCTTCGAATTCTGTATCAGCAGTACTCATAAACTATCTCATTCAAATTAAAATAACGGCACAGCAACGCAGCCGACAATAACGGGGTATTTTACCTAATCTTTGTATCCTGTGTAATCAGGTGCATCATCACTGGGCGTTTCATCTGTTTTTTCCTCTTCATCAAAATAACCCAGCATGCGCGGCTCGCTCTCGTTGACATGCTTCAGCTGCCCATTTACCTCTGCACCCATGGCCATCTCTAATCGAGAGTAATAGACCGTTCCCGTCACTCTCGCTTTAGATGCCAGCTCAACACGATTACTGGCGTACACATCACCAACAACTGTGCCATTGAGAATAACATTGGGCACCCGCACATCACCTTCAACAGCGCCATGCTCACTCACCGTCAACGTAGCCGCATCATCATGATTTGTCGTTAAATCACCAGTGATAACGCCATCCAGGTGCAAACCGCCTGCAAATGAGAGATTTCCTGTAATTTCTGTTCCATGGCCAATCACTGTAGCTATTTTTGACGCCTTGAACTTCTTCGATCGTGACACACCACCACCTCCAAACATCGCTATTCCCCCGCAGACCACTTAAATGTTTTATTCAAACCCGGCATTTTCTTCTTGCTCGGTTTGATATCAATAGTCATGTTGCTCGCAACAAACCCTTCTGGTAACTGTAACAACCCTTCAAATTTTTGAAAATGCTTGAAATCCACCACCAAGCTCTTGCTCTTCTCTTCTGTCAACGCCGCCAGTTTATGTGACACCTTTTTGTCATCCTGTTTACCCGCAACCATGATATACAGGTTGCCTTTGACACCACTTTTACTGGTACGTACCTGACTGACTGTAAAACTGTATTTAAAAGAGCGCTGATTTTCCAATGGCTGCAAACTGAAATCCCGAATACGCAGGCTCTTTTTACCGACCTTATCCGATATGATGCCATGTAGAAAGACCAGCTCCTCTTCCATTTTGAGTCGCTCATCCTGAGCCAGCTTCATCTCTTCACTCACAGCGCGTGCAGCTTCGCGATCTATCTGGCTTGCGCGCTCCAGTACAGCCAGCTCTTCACGCAGCTTCATTCGCTCTAGTTCAAGGTTTTTAATCTGCCATTGAAACACCGTAACCTGGCGTTCCAGCTGGGTAACTGTTGAATCAGCTCCCATGCTGTTAAAGAAGACGCCTGTACGCCCATATTCATAGGCATACCAGGCAACTAGCGCCACCACAACAGGTAATAGCAGAAACCCCAGAGACCAGCCCTGCCACATGCTGCCAGGCTGAACAATGGTGGGTTGATTGATTTTTCGGATAGGAACCATATACGTTAAGGTAGAAGTGCAATGGCATTTAAGCCAACGGTCTCATCCAATCCAAACATCAGGTTCATATTCTGAACAGCCTGACCCGCAGCACCCTTCACCAGATTATCAATCACCGATAACACCACTACCTTATCTCCATCTTGTGGACGATGCACCGCTATCCGACAGTGATTTACACCCCGAACACTACGTGTTTCCGGATGCGCACCAGCCGGTAGCACATCAACAAAAGGCTCATGCTGATAGCGCTCTTCAAACAATTTTTGCAGATCACCAGACAGATCATTCATATCTGCATAAAGCGTAGCATGAATACCACGAATCATTGGCAGC
>Ga0316192_10000660_pt1 | contig 25349 bp, 24 predicted proteins | sample MerIslwburrow_MG_FD_204931 | JGI IMG/M metagenome (GOLD analysis project Ga0316192, IMG submission 204931) | Coastal sediment microbial communities from Maine, United States - Merrow Island worm burrow | ecosystem: Environmental > Aquatic > Marine > Coastal > Sediment | place: USA: Maine...
ATTTCAATCTATCTCTAATGGCAATCGGGTACTCAGCTATGTTTTCAGGGATAATTGGTATTGGCGTTGCACTATACAATCTCTTTCAGCACAAAGAAGACACACAAACCTGATTACACATCTACCGGGGCAATTAAAATAGAATCTTTAAAGTCCTGTAGACCCTGCTGCACCAGATCATAGGTAGTATTGATATTGCTAGCAATATCGCCCTCAAGCACCTGCAAGCCATCGAGAATCTCTCGAGCCTCCTCGAACCCCTGCTCAATGCCCTTACCAATAGTTGACATAAACTGGTCTAACGCCTCTTCATCACTCAGGTCTGCGTTTTGCTGACGAAATGCTTCAAAAAAAGCCGTTGAAAGAGAAACAATACGGCCTGCGGTAGCCTCTGGTGAAACATCTATCTCTGCTGAGCTTTGGATAGCGCCCGGCCCAAACTCTGGCTCCAAAACTGTATTTAGCTTTTCGATAGCAGACTTGTACAATAACTCCATATGACGATCAGCTGCCGAAAGGCTCACGTCATTACTCACACCAGCACTGCTCACACCTTTAGTCTTAGCTGCTGCTGATACGTTAACCGCTTGGGCGTTCGATCTATTTATGATGAGTTGGTCAAGATTTACGGTTGACATATATTACCCCAGACAATTGATCCCATTTTAAAAACGGCTCTCCCTACTCTAAAGGATAGAGCAGAAGAGCGCTTACAACTACAAATGGCACCTTAATATAGGAATTTAACGCCCATTAGGTTGGGCATAAATTACACGATCAAGGTTATTTTTTGCCTGAATATAGCCCGGTTTAAGCTGCAATGCCTTTTCAAAACTTTTAATAGCTTGCTCAACCAAGTTTTTGCGAAAGGAGGCAACTCCTAGATTATTATAAATTTCTGCCCACTCAGGCTGAATGCGTAGCGCATGTTGATAATGCTCTATCGCCTCATCAAATTGATTCTTATCTGCAAAAGCCAATCCAAGATTGTAATAGACAGCAGCTGAATCTGGCTGCAAACGCACCAGCATTTTGTAATGCATAATGGCTTCATCTACACGATGTAGCTTATAGAATAAAAAACCCAGCTTCTGATGGGCCTCAATATATTCTGGCTTATATTGCACAATCTGTTTGTAAACCAAAATAGCATCCTGAATCCTACCTTGCCGCTCAAATAGCATCCCTCGCCGCATATAAATCTCTGGCGAATTATTGATAGCAACCATCATCTGCTGCTGTCTCAGCATCGAGCGTGCAATCTCTATCTGACGCTCTGCAGCCGCATAAGATGGATAGCGTTTGAGTATCTCATTAAACTCCTCAATAGCTTTTTCAAACTGCTTTAAACGTAACAATACAAGACCAAGATTAAAGCGCGTGCGCAAGTCAAATGGCTGGATACGTAAAGCCATCTCAAACTGAACCTTTGCTGCATCATAGTCATCTTTTTCTGCCAACGTTGTACCTAATTTGAAATGCACAAAAGCACTTTCAGGGACAACTTCAGCAGCATGCTGGTAAAGCGAAAGGTTATTTCGCCAATAACCAACCTGAATATATGACAAAGTCACGCATGCAAGGATTGAAGTCGCTGTAGCAAATGCCAATATCTTTTTACGCCCAGGCCATCGTTTTGCAAGCTCTGGTACACCCCAGGCAACAGCTATAAAAACACCAACTAATGGCAGATAGGTATACCTATCCGCCATTGATTGCCACCCTACAAGCACCACACCACTGACCGGCACAAGCATTCCAACAAACCAAAACCATCCAACAAAAAAATAGGGTTTACATCTAATTTGCCAAACTGCAATCAGAGAAACGCCCAGGATCAATAGTGCTGATTGAATCAGCACCTCGTTTTGAATGTCTGTTCTAAAGGGATAAAAAAACGATAAGTTGTGAGGATAAAATGTCTTACCAAGATAACTCACATATGACATTATGGCATTTGAAAATCGTTCTGCCATTCCAAAACCAATTGCCACTGAGTCAACGGAACCATGCGCCATGGAATCATCAAGACTTGTAACTGCACCACCTTTATCCTGAGCAAAAAAGGTAACCACAGAGGATGCAATTGTCAGCACTAATAAAGGAGTTTTTTCTAGAACAAGATAAGCAACAGAGGAGCGCTGTCCCATCGCGACAGTATTACAGCCAAGTGGGCATTGGATTGGAAAACGCTTCAGTGGCCAATAATCCAGCAACAGCAAGATAAAAGGAAGCGTGACCAGCATTGGCTTTGCCATCAATCCGACAGCAAAGCATATCACAACCAACAGATACCATTTCAGCTTCTGATTTTGAATATAGAAAGTGTAACAATAGATTGACAGCATCCAGAAAAAGGCACTCAACACATCCTTACGCTCAGCAACCCATGCAACTGACTCTACATGCAGCGGATGGACAGCAAACAGTGCGGCAACAAAGAAACTACGCCATGCCAACCCTGTTATTCGCAACAATATCAAAAAAAGCAGCAACGTATTGCAGATATGCAATAACGCATTAGTCAGGTGATGCCTTCCTGCATTCATTCCAAACATCTGCACATCTAGCATATGCGACAACCAGGTAACAGGATGCCAGTTTGTTGCATGAAATGAACTGAAGGCCCATTTTATGCCGCTAACTGTTACTCCAGATTGTACAGCAGTATTCTCAGTGAGATATATTGTGTCGTCCCAATCAAGAAACTCAAACTCACCAACCTGCCAATAAACAGCAACTGTGATCAATGCAAGTAATGCACAAATCAATATGGATTTACTTTTATTATTTAAAGACAGCATCGATTGCTCTAATATGTAATTAGCTCTATCTGTAAAAACAGACCTTATTCCCTCATCTTTGATATGATTGCTAAATTATGATTACAATCGAATCAGCTTCACAAATAGCCGGAATAATTGGCGCTATAACATTATTATACGCATATGCCATGATTTCCAAAGGTAAGCTCACAAACACCTCTTCTACTTATCATATCTACAATCTGATGGGGGCATTTCTGGTGGGCCTTAACACCATTTACATGGGGGCATTAGGCGCATTAATGCTGAATGTAGTATGGATGATTATTGCTGCGTGGCATCTAATAAAAAGCATTCAACAAAAGAGTGCTTAAGATGTATAAATGACACTGCAATTAAGCTGAAAGTCTTTTATTGTTATTGATTCAATTACTCTTCACAAACAACTAATAAATACGCTTATCTCTTTAGATATTGAAGTCATTATGCCATTTTAATATGGCAGTGACATGATCATGATTCACCTGTGTTTAGATGCATCTTTGCTAATACCTCCCTTCCACCATCACGATACTCAAGATAATCAAAACTTTTTACACGTGCCATGGCTATGCCACGCCCATGATTATCAAAAATTCTATCTGGACTGATTTCCAGGTAATTTTCCCAATCAAAGCCAGGGCCTTGATCCTTAATTAGAAAAGAGAGTTCGTTGTTTGAGGATTCAAACCGTAAGGTCGCACTTTTATCCACATTCTCTGGAAGCGCCAGACGCCGGTCAATTTCATTCTGCCATTCCCCTTCATTTATGAGGTCAGTTTTTTCCTGGTAGGTTATCCCAAGGTTGCCATGTTCTACGGCATTGATTAGAAGTTCTGACAAGCCAACAACCACTTTATCCGCAGCTGGATCAATTTTTGCCAGATAGTTAGCAATGAGGCGCCCTTCCTCCAAGGTGCGAAATGAAAACTCACCTTGCGTTAGCAGCGACATTGTTTGCATGGCCTGTGACACTTCAAGCTGAAGGCCAACATGGTTGTTAAAATCAGTTATGGCAGTCTTTACAATTGCCAACATGGTTGCTTTATCAAAAGGCTTGGTAAGATAGTAATAGGCACCAGCCTCAAGCCCTTCCAATATTTCACTCTTGGCTGCTTTGGCGGTTTGCAATATTACGGGCAAAATATCCAGCTCTGAATTCGCTTTTATGAGTGCAAGGACGCCCATTCCGTCCAGATTTGGCATCATTCGGTCCAAAAGAACGGCAGAGAATTTACGGGGTGTGGCCTCCAACTGCGCCCATGCTTGAACACCGTCTTTTGCTTGGGCAACCTCATATCCAGCTTCTTCCAGATGCTCCGTTAATATCTCTAAATTTAACGGCTCATCATCCACTACAAGTACAACTTCTTTTTCACTGGACATTGTTGCTCCTTATTTTATTCCATTCAACTTTTAAAAAAGTCCCTGCCAAGAAAACAAATAATCAGCTGCGGCTGATAACAATCCATAAACCTCTTTCACAAATCCATTATCGCCTTTAAATTTATAAATAATTTTTGATAACAAATATTTTTAAAATGCTTTACTCATACCCTTTAATCTATAGAACCTATCCGCAAGGACTTTTCCATCATCAAATTGCTCGGCGTGCCCATCCATTGCATCACCTAGCTCTACCAGCCGTTTTTCTGGATGTGGATGTGTTTTAAACAGCAACGCAACACTGCTATCATCAGCACGCACATGACCTATCTCTTGCAGCACTGAAGGCAAAGCATAGGCGTCATACCCCGCTCTTGCCGCTAATACCACACCAATACGGTCTGCTTCATATTCAGCATTTTTATCCAGTCCACGCGCCAGGATCTCGGCACCACTTCCTATCATCTTTCCAATAGCTTGACCTTTGTCATCGCCACCCACCTTCTGTTTTAGAAGGCCTCCTCCCACATCAATCAGCTGTCCCTGTTTTAATATTTTCAGATGGTGCTGTTTAATGACATGCCCAACCTCATGGGCCAGCACACCTGCCAGTTCTGCCTCATTATGCAGTTTTTTATACAACCCCTTAGTTACTAAAATATAGCCGCCAGGCGCTGCAAATGCATTAATGTCATCCGACTCGATAACTCCAAAATGCCATACAAGATCATCACGACCACTCTGCTTTGCCACCCAGGCACCAACTTGATTAACATAACGCTGCAAATGTTTGTCTTTCACCAACGGAGCAGCGCCCAGAAGTCTTCCACTAATTTCCCGGCCAATAGCAATCTCCTCTTCTACTGGTGTCCCGCCTAACAACCCTAATAAACCCGGTTGCTTGGTTTGCTGCTGCTCTGAAGCTGAGTCCTCAGTTGGTTTTTTTGTGATCTCTTTGACCAGCCCACCTAAATCAAAGGCATGTGTAGTTGCTGCGCCTGATATCAGCAATGCAACTAAAAGGATTCGAAATATCATGCCTCTCTCCTATTGAGCTGCAGCCGGAATAAATTCAAGCTCTCTGGCAATCAGCTTTCCTGCCTGCGCAAAACGAGCCGCTTTTTGCTCTGAAACGGCAAAAGACTCCAGCTTGTCTACCTCATTGGCATCAAATTTTGCCTCTTTTAACTCCTCTTCATTTAAACCTCTCACCCCGGTAGCTGAAACCACATTACCAGTACCTGCTCGACCACTAGCCAGATCTAAAACTCCACCCGCTTCACTTTCAGCTGCTGGTTGCGTAGGTGCCTTGCCTTTACGGATCTTGGACATCCTGACCCAACCACTTTTACCTGCACTTTCAACCTGCAGCCAGCCACCTTTGCGCTTAAGAATCTCGACCGGTGCTCCCTCTTCCAGTTCAGCAAGTGAGGTAGCATCCCGGTATGGCTCATCCATTAGGTCACTCGAACGAATGATGTAGCCAGGTTCTGCAACTAGCGGTGCAACAAATGCCAGTAGAGCCACACAGATTAACCATTGAACTGTTTTCATTTAGCACTTCCCATGTCATCAAATACCCGTCCACCTGCACTATTGTGGAGATTGTGAATAGCTTGGTGCACCAACTGACGCCATACCGCTATCCGCCCTGCCTCATCGCCATACGGCATCGCACCCTGACTGAACCCCAAAGGCAAAGCCCCACCACACACATTTGAAGCCTCTTCCTTAACCATCTCCATCAGTTGATCTGTCGACACCTGTTTTGAAGCCGATTCTTCTGTCACTTCACTATCAACATAATAGACCAATAATAGATCACCATAGGCTCGACCTATCCCTGCTGGTTTATCGGGAAAGGCCTCAATGGTAAACCCCTCTTTTCTGGCATTTAATCGCCGCTTTAATCCTGTAATCACTTTGCTTTCTGACAGCTTCCCCTCCTTTCCAAGCAACACTACCACCAGCGTGTACTGCCACCCTTTGGCATCAGTTTCAAACGTCAGCCAGACACGGCGTTCAGCCAAAACCACCTCAGCATAAGCATAGACACGCGCCAGCGTGAAGTAGACAAAACCCGCTGTTATCGGAGCTGTTAGGTCAATGAAATAGGTAGAGAGATTTAAGCTGGCATATGAGACCGCCACCAACCCCACTTGAGAACCTGCAAAAACGCCATCAATCAAACTGCGCTTAATACCCGTCAAAAAAGCCAGGGCTGCCAGCCAGATAAGGCTCAGCGCTACAACCATGTAAATTGATGGATTAGACAGAGAAGTGATCCAATCACCATTTTTCAGGTTATCCACCGCTGTAGCCAACACCTCTACCCCCGGATGAACACGTTCCATCGGAGTCGGCTTAGTATCAAACAGGCTGGGGGCACTGGAGCCAATAATGACGACTTTTCCTGCAAATTCATTTTGTGGGCGCTGTCGTTTACGGCTTAGAAAGTCCTCATAAACTGTACTGAACCGAACAGTCTTAAATGTACCCAACCGGCCGCGCCAGTTGAGCAACACATCCTGCTCATCTGGCTTTGCCCAGCCAAGCACCTCTGCGGTTCGTGCTGGTAGTGAAGGTATATGCCAACCAAAATGCGGGCGGTAAACGGCATACTGACGCACAATGCCATCACTATCCGGGTAAATATTATTGGTGCCTATCCGCCCGCTAGCAACCACCGCTGGGAAATGGGGAAGAATAACCGCCAACCCCTTTTCCTGCTGCGGCTCACCCGAGACAGGAGTCATGCCCGGAATCATGGCGGGTGTTACCTGACTTAAACCATCATTCTGAGGATTAAGCCGGAGCATCGGAAAAAAAGTATTCGTCGTAGCTCCAGCCACCTCATTGAAGTAGTCGTCCGACTCCTTGTTATAGACATCCGGGTCACTGAACAGGATATCGAAGATAATGGCCTTGGGTTGCTGCTCCTCCAGATTTTCAACAAACTCCGCAAAGATTTGCCTGGGCCAGGGCCAGCGGCCATAATCCTCAGCCATCGCCTCCAGGCTGCCTTCATCAATATCTACAATAACCACATCTGGATCTGCCTGAGGGTGGGCAATCCGGTTCTTCATCATGATATCGAAGGTACGATGCTGCATGCCTGCAACAAGGTGAAAGCTGGTGGCATCCAGCACTACAAGAATACTGCAAAGAAATGCAAGATAGAGGTAAAACCGCCCCTTGGAGCGGTAAACAAAATGATAACCGACCTGCACCAGCCGATTAATGGCTCGTAGCGACATAATGTCTCCTTATATACCTCCTAGTTTAGTGGTATACAGGGGTTTTTTCTTATCAAAATAAACAAATCAGAATATAGTTAGAACTCATCCGTAGGTGGAGCAACCCGCATCACTTCCTCCACAGAGGTATGCCCCGCATGAACCTTTCTTGCGCCACTAATACGCAACGGCTCCATGCCCTGCTTGAGCCCCTGTTTTCGGATCTTTTCAATGGTGCAATCAGCATCAATCAGAGCGCGAACTTCAGGTGTCATACGCAATATTTCATACACCCCCATGCGCCCCATATAACCTGTTTTACGGCACTCATCACACCCCTCTGAACGATAAATTTTAGGCGGCAATGCCAGTTTCCAGGGACGGGTCAATGCAGCCCATGCATCGTCCGCATCCTCCACCTCCGCTTTACAGTGAGGGCAGAGTGTTCGTATCAGGCGCTGCGCTACCACGCCAATAACAGTAGATCGAATCAGATAGGGGGCAACCCCGACATCCATCAGTCGCGTCACCGCAGATGAGGCGTCATTTGTGTGTAGCGTTGAGAGCACCAAGTGGCCCGTCAACGCAGCCTGGATTGCCATCTGGGCCGTCTCCAGATCACGAATCTCACCTACCATGACAATATCGGGATCCTGGCGCATCAGGGTACGTACACCTGCCGCAAAATCCAGGCCAATAGCGGGTAACACCTGCATCTGATTAAATGCAGGTTCCACCATTTCGATGGGGTCTTCAATGGTACAGAGATTGATCTCGGGCTGAGCCAGCTGTTTGAGGGTGGAATAAAGAGTCGTTGTTTTACCTGATCCCGTAGGGCCAGTGACCAGGATGATGCCGTGGGTGTGCTCCGTCATCTCCTTCCAGTGCTTGGCATCCGATTTGGAAAAACCCAGTTCCGACAGACTACGCACCAGCACCTGCGGATCAAAGATACGCATCACCATCTTCTCGCCAAAGGCAGTGGGCATGGTGGAGAGACGCAGCTCTACCTCCTGGCCAGCTGGAGTCTTGGTCTTGACCCGGCCATCCTGTGGACGACGTTTGTCTACCACATCCATACGCCCCAGCGCTTTAATGCGGCTGATCACCGCCATCATTATGGTTGATGGCATCTCATAAACCGTATGCAAAACACCATCAATACGAAACCGGATATTGGCTGTATCCCGGCGTGGCTCCAAATGGATATCACTGGCTCGCTGGTCAAATGCGTATTGCAGTAACCAGTCAACAATACTCACCACATGCCGGTCATTGGCATCCAGTTTGCCAGAGCGGCCAAGCTCAACCAGCGCTTCCACCGCGTCAATTGAAGTGCCAAAGCCGGTATCGATCTTTTTAGCTCTGCGCATTGACTGGCTAAGGCCAAAAAACTCTTCAACATAGCGGCTGATGTCGAGTGGATTGGCGATGACCCGCTCAATATCTCGACCCAGCACATGGCTCAGCTCTTGCTCCCACTCCCGTATATTGGGTTCAGCAGTTGCAAATACGGCTTTATCTTCATCAACATGAACAGGAAGAATCTTGAAACGCGCTGCATAGGCTTTGGATACAACCGAACCCACTGAATCCACATCAATTTTTAATGGATCAACACGCAGATAGGGCAGACCAACATGGCCAGCAAACCACTCTGTTAAACACTCAATAGTCAGCTCAGCGTGGGGTGGTGTCGATGATTTTAGATGACGCCCCGCGAGCCAGACCAGAGGGTGAAGCTCAACCTTAGAGCCTCTGATACTCTCATGCAGCCGCCGGACATTATCAGCCTCTTTATGTGACAGCAGACCATCTTTAACCAATGCCGGTAATAGTTCGTTGACATCTAGTTTTCGGTCAACGACTTGTGTAGTTTTATTATTTTTTGTCATTCACTTTCGCACATTAACCAATAGAAAAGCCTGAAAATTCCTGAGCAGGCAACATCTCAGAAACAACCTCAACCACCTCCGCTAACTCTGGCCCCTGATGCAACCATACCTTTAGCGCTTCCAGTGCCTGCAACTCACCACATGCCATAACCTCAACACACCCATCCGGCAAATTATGCGCATAACCCGTGAGATCTAATTGCTCAGCCTGCTGCTGGGTGTTAGCTCGAAAAAAAACACCTTGCACACGACCTTGAACGAGGCAGCGCATACAGGTTTTCATTTTAGGGTACTTCTATTAATTCTGGATGAAGCAGATTGAGATTCAAAATATTCAAGAGCAAGGCGATAAGTGCTTGTAATAGCTATTCTATTGCAAGTGCTTAGCAACGCAGCTATTGGATGTTTTGGGCTTAAGATGCTCATCCACGAATTAATAAAGGTGCCCTTTAACTTCATACTCTATTTTTCTTCAGCCTTAGCAATAAAATCCTCAACCAACTTGGCTGTAAGGACTCCCACTTCCCGGGCAGCAACCTCACCTGCTGGATTGATCAGGAAGGAGGTAGGCATCCCAAACACTGTTCCAAAAGGTGTATTTACAGCCATCTCTACCTGAACTATAGGATAGGTGACTGATTTGTCCTTCACAAAGCTCTGCAGTTTTTCCAGCTTAATGCTCTCCATGTTCAAGCCTAACACTACCGCTTTGTTCTCTTTGTGCTTATTATGAAATGCCTCAAGCTCAGGCAGTTCTTTTACACAAGGCATACACCAGGTTGCCCAATAGTTCACCAGCACCCATTTCCCGCGATAATCGCTTACGCGCAGCTCCTTGCCATTGATATCAACTCCACTGAATTCAACAGGCTCAGCTTGAGCCAATGATTGCAATACAAAAAGACAAACACCCAGCCATAGGGTAGCTGATTTAACTAAATTCACTCTTCCTCCAATTAACTATGCATCAAGTATAACTGTCATTCTGCGTATATAATTCGCTAAATACAATAATTTACATCAAAATTTCATGAAATTACGTCTATCTTTAACATTGGACATTCAGAGAAATTTGATGTTCAACAAAGCCGCTGAATAAATAGAATCTCTTTGCAGATTAATATCCGAGCCCAGTAATGAAAGACCGGACACAAGCACCAACAAAAAAACAAAAACCAACCAGCTCTCTGCAGCTGACTGTTCCCGCTCGAGATGCTATTGAAAACCCCAACATTGAAACAAATCCGGCCAGGCTAGCTGAGTGGATCAATGACTTACCACATGCCAACCCAATAGCCGTTGCCACAGCACTTTATGAATCAATCTACCAACTCAACCGATTCCCAGGGACAGTTAACCAACGTTACGACTTAGTTAATTGCTATCAGGCTCCCATTAAAGTTATCTATCAAATTGCCCACAAAGCATCACAACAAAAAGGTGCGCTGGCCACACTAAAGCAAACCGACATAACTCCAATAGCAATAAAGACAACTATTGAACTTGCATACAGCTACAAACTTATCATTAATGAGCATCTTCAACTTAATAACGTGCATCAATATCAACAGCAGTTTGGCAATGCCATTTATTCAGCAATGAAAGCGACTATGCTGGAACTCATGCTGGAATATTCAAACCTCATACCCGACTCCAAAAAAGCATGGCGCGAACTTTTTCAACTCTACACCCTGGCGGAGCAGCATGATTTAGCACAGATGATAATTGAAGAAGAGACCTCCATAGATCTACTGTTTAAACGCATTCTTCTCATTGCAATCATTGACCCATATCGCCTTCCACGGGGAGAGGTCTGGCTCTGTTATAACTACCTCACACACTGGGCAATGAAGGCTGAGCTGCATACATCAACCGTCACACCTGATGACATCACAGGGCTATTTTTGGTGGATCTACAGGCTATGTATCCACCTAAACCTCCCGAGCCAAATTCTGAATTACTCCCAAAACGCCATCGGTTGTTACATGTTAATTCACTCAACCTTGCTATCAATCAGCAACGGAAGCAGCTACTAGAAGATGGAAGCACATCATTAAAAGGAACAGATGGCCTTACAAAAGAACAGACAAAGCAGATGTTTCGCCATATGCTTCTTGCCTGGCATGTGCGTCCTACCCGCAAAAGTGAAAGACATGAAAAGTATGGATCACATCCCGTCACCTATGGCCTAAGTGCAATCAACCACTACCTTAAAAAAGGGGCGTTCACACAAGATGAAAGTGCCCCTGCAGAAGATCTAACAGATGACACTACATTAACACTTGAAGAGGCAACATCATTCCGTAGAGAAAACAAACACTACCCCATTTGCTCATGGCGTGTTTTCAATAGAAGTGCTGGTGGCATTGGCATTATTGTGCCGCCCCCATTTCCTAAGGATGTACAAGTCGGTCAACTCATTATGATTGAACTTGAAGATGACACACAGACACAACAATTCAAAACAGGCATCATTCGGCGAATGATCGAACGTGATGCTAATACACTGGAAATTGGTGTACAGTTTTTGCCTGGAAAAATAGCACCGGTATCCATTCGCCCCTATTTTTATGATAAAGAGATCACTGCTGACTTCCAGCACGGAATACTCATAGATAGAGGCCCAAAGGCACCAAAAGCACTTTTAACACCACATGGCATGTACAAGGAGCAGCGGGAATTTGTGTTTGAAAATGATGGTTTTGTTCTGCAAATCATATCTGATGACATCATTGAAACCACCCCCATCTTTGACTGTTTTGACTACCATGAAATATCACATCATTAAATAGTGCCAAAAGCTGATCATTTTATTATGAAATATATCCTGGTTTTATATTACAGCCGCCATGGCTCCACCTCTGAAATGGCTCGTCAAATTGCTCGTGGCATAGAAGAGCAAAACAGCATTGAAGCAAAAGTGCGCACCGTCCCTCCTGTATCTACCGTGTGTGAATCAACAGAAAGCAGCATCCCTAATAGTGGTGCACCTTATGCAACACTTGACGACCTGCGCCATTGCTCAGGGCTAGCACTTGGAAGCCCGTCTCATTTTGGAAATATGGCAGCACCCCTGAAATACTTTCTAGACTGCACCAGTTCAGTATGGCTAGCAGGTGACCTTACAGAAAAACCAGCCGCTGTTTTTACTTCTGCATCCAGCATGCATGGAGGCCATGAAACAACACTTACTTCAATGATGCTTCCACTTTTACACCACGGAATGATGATCCTTGGATTACCCTATAGTGAAGTCACATTGCTACATACAAAAACCGGGGGCACACCCTATGGCCCAAGTCATCTTGCAGGTGTAGAGAACAACTCTTCATTGAGCAAAGATGAGCAGCTTTTATGCCAATCCATGGGAAGACGATTAGCAAATGCCGCAGTAAAACTTAGGGCATGAAATCACTAGCCAGTTCAATAAAACATTTACCATGCATTAACAAATAATTACCTATCTCCACCTTATTCATGAACAATATGCATTTATTTTATTTCACATAAGGGTCAACTAATGAGCTTAATTACTTGGGATAAAGAAAAATTCAGCGTAGGTGTCGACGAGATGAATGAGCAACACAAAAAATGGATTTCACTGATAAACAAGCTTCATGATTCGCTCATAACACCTAACCCAGAAACATCACCTGAGATAGCCATTAAAGAGATGATTGATTACACAGCATTTCATTTTAAACAAGAGGAGGATCTACTTCAGGAGGTGCAATTTCCTGGTTATGAAAAACACAAATTAGAACATGAGTATTTCATATTAAAATTGGAAAAACTGGATCAAGATATAACAGCTGGAACCTACGTATTAAAAACCCAGATAATGAGCATCCTTAAGAACTGGCTGGAAGATCATATATGCAAAGCAGATAAGTCCTACGGGTCACATATATCCAACGCTACAACCACTCAGTAGCATAAAACCAATAAATCACAGCAGCCTATTATGAATTATCCGTTCAAAATGGGCGCAGTATTATTACAAACTTAACACCTCTCATTTCAGCGCCCCAGCTATTACCACAATATCTGCCTGGAATTATATTCCTAAAGAGTTGGTCTTGCATGCCGCTACTAGTTATAAGAATCACTTACCTTGCGGCAACTTGTAATGAAAGCACTAAGACTATTTACCCTCATAGGGATTGCCTATTGTGCAAACTCACTGCATGCTGGCGAATCACTGACACAGCATAACAATAGTCAGCTTAACTCAAAGGGATACGCATGGATTCAACCTTCCGATAAAGATCTTCTCATCAACATACCATCACTAAAGTTATCTGATATAAAAGATCAAATGCATAAAACCCGATCAAACCTAACAGCCCGTAAAAACAAGCTCACACTAACTGTAAAAGAGAAAGAGTTTTCATTTAGAGATGGTCTCATTACACTCATCCTGCCCGGTGGAGTTCTTTATGCTGCTACAGTTAAAAGGAACTACATTAGAGCCAAAAATGAGCTGATTGAGGTTACCAGCCGTCTAAAAGAGATAACCCATGATATCTCAAGCTTCACCACACAGGCACAAGCTCCAAAAGCCATTTTAATTGCACGCAACTAATGGATTTTGCTTTAGCTGACCACACGTCATAACTCCAGATGCAATATCAATATAACTAAGATCACTGTACGTATATCGTACTACAGCATAAGCATTATTTGCAGAGGAGTTTTTCTCAACATACTACACAGCAGGCACAGCAAGAAGGGTTTGAGTGATTGCACTTCTCCATGCGATCATCTCAATTGAAAGAACTATTTTTAAACGGGAAATTTACAGTGCAAATATCAATATACTTGCTATACGGCATCCCGTAAATTTTATGGGGCGGCAGATAACGTAGGTTTTAGATTTACTTGCATAAACTCATCCATCCATAAAACAACCTGTTCTAGCAATGCGGTTATTATTTTAAATAACAGACCTCAGTTTTCCGCCAACTACTCTTATAACATTTAATCCATTACCCATGAGAAGGGTCGACACGCTCAAAAAAGCTGGTACCAATCTGAACAAGGAAAACGAAAAGCCGGGCAGTTAATACCCCAAGCAAGAAAATCCAAAAACTCCAATAAAGCACACCAAGGCACAAAAGCACTATGCTACCTAAGAAAGCTGACGCAAATACCCAAAAAAACAGAATCAACCCAGTACCTTGCTGAACCTCTACCCATTCTGTTAACCACGGTCTTACTGCTTCGAGCCGCGCTATCAATTCATGTTTTTGGTTCTCTGTGCTCATGACAGTGCCCCTATTAATCAGTGAGAAATCCCACTCTTATATAGGTTAGCGGCAGCTTCCCTGCTCTTTTTAGCAATGTGAAAGGCAAATGTGATCTGATACTCAGATTACGTTATGCCCACATTCATGCTGCGTGTATTTTGTTTTCACAGCTACACCCCGTTAAATCTGCTAAATACTTCAATTGACTTAAAATGTAAGGTTTTTTATTCTTACCGACACTCAGTCGAGGTAGAGGCCAAGCAATCGCACCACAATTATCTGTCTAGATAGCCTGGTTAATTTCACGCCCAAGCATTATTATCCAGCCCAACACCTCACTTTTTATTTTATTTATGACTATAGATCAAAGAGTTAGTCATTATTCTAGCAATACTGTGGTCATTTCCACGCTCAGCAGATCATTATTCATCAGCTAAGCCAACACGAGATTTTGAGGACTTATGGTTCAAATTAAAGACTTCGACACCCTGCTTGAGGCTACCCGCCAACAGCCAGAAACCTTCCAACTTTTGTTTGTTTTTGCTAAAAGCGCACTACCTCCAGAACACTCAGAAGAGGAAGCCGAGCGCTTTAAATCAGGGCTAGGCGGGGAATTAACCCCCATGATGTGTGTTGACAAAACCCTGGATGAGCTCACTGGTTTTAAGGCACTTGCATTAGAGGCTGAGAAGGTCTTTATCGACTGGCAAATGGTATTTTGTGGTGCCCTGCCCGGTGGCATCGGAGCACCACCCAGCAAAGAAGCAATTGATGATGCACTCAAAAATATGGTGCAGGCAATACAGTTTGGCGGTGATATGTCTGGCTACCTGATATTCGACAAGAATGGCGATCCTATTCGCATTGTGTAACCTACAAACAAGCCTATTAAAACCTTGGGGCAGTTAAATCTGCCCCTCAACAACTGCAACATCTGAACCCCACTTTCTACACTCCCACCTGATTTGCACTAAATCAAATCCACATTCATCTTGTGAAAAACGAATCTTTCGATAGAATAGGCGCACCCGGAAAGGTGCCCATTTAGGGTTAAAAGGGAACAAGGTGCAGCAGCTAATCGCAAGTCCTTGACTGTCCCCGCAACTGTAAGCACGTAGTTTGGTTACAAAAATGCCACTGATCGAAAGATTGGGAAGGCCAAACCAAATGTAAATGTGCAAGTCAGGAAACCTGCCTTTCCAGCGTCGTGATTCCATAGAACGGGGTATTCCGTGGAGCGGTCATCCGTTTCTGACGCATTCAAGTGGGCTGAAAGAGGCTCGTGCTTGTTTGCAGTCCATTGGGTTGGCATATTGCCCCCCCTATCCTCAAACAACTCATCTCTCTCCGTCCTGTTTTATTAATGCTATTCGGAGAGAATCCGCAATGAAAATCACAACATCCTGGCTCCATACCCTGAAGCCTGCTCAATTTATTGGCACTGCTATTGCCCTAGCCCTACCCTACACATCCGTGAACGCCATGACTGAGCTGGATGCCATCAACGTCACCGCAACTCGCACCGCACGGACTGTTGATGATACTTTGGCTGCAGTTACCGTAATTACCCGGGAAGATATCGACAATCTTCAAGATCAGGATCTAACTGAATTGCTTGATGGCCTACCCGGCCTCACTGTCACCAATACAGGAGGCCTTGGCAAAACGGCCAGCATCCGCCTGCGTGGCACAGGGTCAGGGCATGTCCTGGTGATCATTGATGGTGTGCGCATTGGCTCAGCCACTTTGGGAGAGGCTGCCCTACAGCATCTGCCACTGCATCACATCAACCGCATAGAGGTAGTTCGCGGGCCGCTTTCACATCTCTACGGAGCAGATGCCGTAGGCGGCGTCATCCAGATATTCACCCGTAAAGGACAACAAGAGACACAGATCAACGCCGAGATTGGCTATGGGTCACATGACACATCCAACAGTTCATTGGGCCTCGCAGGCGCATACAATGACACCAGCTACAACCTGCAAATCTCTCAACTCAAGTCTGACGGCTTTAGCGCTTATAAAAACAACAACCCCGATAAAGACGGCTACCGAAATCAATCGTTTGCTGCTCAACTTGAGCATCATTTCAGTAACAGTCTCAAACTGGGAATAAACATTCTGCATGCAGATGGCGACAATGAATACGATAGCGCCTGGACCCCTGCCAGTGACTACAGCACGGACTTTTTACAGCAATCTGTTAGCGGAAAACTGGAATACTCACCTACCGAGTGGTGGGATCTTTCACTCTCAGGGGGCGAAACCAAGGATGAAAGCACTAATCTCACCAACGGCACCTTTGCCTCCTTCTTCGATACAGAAAGGCGGCAAACCTCCTGGCAAAACAACTTCTTCATTGATGATGAAAGCATCTTAACTCTGGGGGTAGACTTCCTGCGCGACAAGGTGGCTGGCAGCAGCGTCTTCATTAAGGACAAGCGACACACCACCGGCTACTTCATCCAATATCAGCGCACCATAGGCGCTAACAACGTCACACTCGCATTGAGGCACGACGACAACGATGCTTTCGAAGACCGAAATACCGGCAATATCGCCTGGGGATATGACTTTTCAGAAAGCCTGCAACTCAACGCATCCTATGGCACCGCCTTCGCAGCCCCTACCTTTAACGATCTCTATTATGTGGATCCCTGGGGTTCCAGCGGCAACCTTAATCTCGCCCCCGAGAAATCCAAAAGCATAGAGCTGGGACTGAAAGGCAAACAGGGATGGGGCCATTGGAATCTAAATGTTTTCCGCACTAGTGTCAGGGATTTGATTTCCTGGGTTGAAACGCCTCCTGGCAGCTGGATCTACCGGCCACAAAATGTCGGCAAGGCCCGTATTAAAGGTCTTGAAGCCAGCATCAACAGCACGCTGGCTGGCTGGAACATTGCAGGCAATCTGACTCTACTCGACCCACAAGATACAACCGCTGATAAGATACTCGTGCAGCGCCATAAAAGAACTCTTCGGGTCGATATTGATCGTGGCTTTGGAAAAACTCATGTTGGTGCAACACTACAAGCGCGCAGCTACAACTATAACGACACCCAAAACACCCAGCGTGCCAGTGGATTTGGCACCGTTGATCTTCGTGCAGTTCATCAGCTCACCACAAACTGGAAAATTAAGGGAGAGATCAGCAATCTCTTTGATAAGGATTATGAAACCATAAAAGGCTACAACACTGAGGATAGAGCCGTCTTTGCCACCATCTCTTATCAGTCAAAGTGATAACATGAGCCGACAGGACATAACGCTCTGTCGGCTTTTATCAACATATCATCGGGGATCTACGGGTTAGCGACAACCATGAGCAAGCAACTCATCACAGCCCTACTGCTGATCATCTGCTCCTTCCCCAGTCAAAGCGCTGAACCGCCCACCCGCGTCGCGTCTATCAATCTCTGCACCGACCAGCTACTACTGATGCTGGCCGACAGCAGGCAGATCGCATCCATCAGCTACCTTGCTGTGGAATCAAGCAGCTCCTTCATGGCCGAGGAGGCACAGCAATATCAAGTCAATCATGAAAAGATCGAAGAGTTGCTCAGCCTCAAGCCTGATCTGATCCTGGCCAGCGAATATTCCAATCGAGCGCTGATCCAGCTGATGCAAAAGCTAGGGCATCAGGTAGAGACCTTTCCGCTCCCTTCTGATATTGAAGGCATTCAAGCCAATATCACCCGGATGGCCCAGCTGCTCGGACAAGAGAAGCGCGGGCAGCAACTGGTTGAGCAGATGAACCAGCGGATTGATCAGGTCATTAAGCAGCAACCAGCAGTGCATCCCAAGGCGATTTTCTATCAACCCAACCACTACACCAGCGGACGTAATACTCTGCAAGATACGGCGCTACGAGTGGCTGGCTGGCGCAATCTGGCGGCAGAGCTGGGAATTGAAGGCTACAACCCGATTGATATTGAGGATCTGCTGATGGCTGATCCAGAGCAGCTTTTCACCTCACCCTATGCCCCCAACTCTAACTCTCTGGCTGAACAGCAGCTCTCACATCCCGCACTCCAGCGGGTAACCGCAGGGAGGAAGATGATTGAGATCGACTATAAATACTGGATCTGCGGCGGCCCGATGATTGCTGATGCCATTGAACAATTGCACCGGAGCCTGCCCCAATGAAGCAGCCCCTGGCTCTTACTCAAAAACAGCTGATCAGTGGGCTATCCCTAATACTGGCAGCCCTATTTCTGCTCTCTCTTTTTGTCGGCTCAAATCCAATCCCACTGTTTCAGGCAGCACGCGACACCCTATTGGATACGCCATCTGTCATCGCACTGATCTTCTCAGAGGTGCGCCTGCCACGCGCCCTGATCGCGCTCTTTACCGGTGCCACCCTTGGCCTGTGCGGTGCGGCAATGCAAGGGCTGCTGCGCAACCCACTGGCCAGCCCGGGACTGATTGGCAGCGCCAGTGGCGCAGCACTGGGGGCGGTCTGCATGCTCTATTTTGGGATGAGCGCAGCTACAACAATGGCGCTACCGGCAGGCGGCATAATTGGTGCACTAGCGGCCACCATGCTGGTTTATCTACTGGCAGGACGTGATGCCGGAACCCTGACCCTGATCCTGGCAGGCGTCGCCATCAATGCCCTGGCACTGGCGCTTATCTCCCTGCTGCTCAACCTGGCCCCCAGCCCCTACGCCGTGCGAGAGATCGTACTTTGGATGATGGGCTCAATCGCCAACCACAGCATGGATGATTTTCAGATTATGCTGCCTGGTGTTCTGCTTGGCTGGTTCCTGCTCATTGGCACCGGCCGCTCACTGGATGCTCTGACCCTGGGCGAAGAGACCACTACAACCATGGGGATCAGCCTATCCCGGCTACGCTGGCGCATTTTCTTTGCTATCGCACTGGCCGTGGGCTCTGCCATCTCCATCACTGGCTCTATCGGTTTTATCGGACTGGTTGTACCCCACCTCTTGCGCCCATTGGTTGATCACCAGCCCTCCCGATTGTTACTGGCCAGCGCTATCGGCGGAGCCATACTGCTACTGGCAGCAGACATCTGCGTTCGTCTTTTCCCTGCAGGTACTGATATCAAGGTTGGCGTACTCACCTCACTGGTCGGTGCCCCCTTCTTTCTCTATCTAATCATCAAAAGCAGGCGGTTTGTATTATGAAAAGACTGCATGCAGATCAACTGTCGATCACACTGGGTGGCCACCAAATAGTTCAGTCACTCTCATTCAATCTTCAGAGCGGAGAGATGCTGGGGCTGATCGGCCCCAACGGTGCAGGCAAAACCACCCTGTTGCGGCTATTGGCTGGGCTACTCAAGCCCGACAGCGGCACCATCAGCCTAGATGATGCCAGCTACACCAAACTCTCCCCACAGCTACGCGCCAGGAAGATGGCCTACCTGGCACAAAGTGGCACAGCCCACTGGCCCATGAGCGTAGAACGCATTGTGTCACTTGGCCGCCTGCCTCATCTTTCGGACTGGCAAAAACCAGGGGACAATGACAAAGAGATTATCCAACGGGTAATGGCACAGACCGATCTCATCGGTTTTGAGCAGCGAGAGTTCAACACCCTCTCTGGTGGCGAACGTGCCCGAGTGCTACTGGCCCGCGCCCTGGCTGCTGAACCCGAGATTCTGCTGGCTGATGAACCTGTCGCCGCATTGGATCTAGCCCATCAGCTGGAGATAATGACTCTGCTCAAACAGTTTTGTAATCAGGGAGGTGCAGTAGTGGTGGTACTGCATGATTTGAGGCTGGCAGCTCACTACTGTCATAGATTACAGCTAATAACCCACGGCAGTGAACTTGCCAATGGCTCTCCTACTGAGGTGCTATCTGAAAGCAACATGGCACAGGCATTTGGCATTCAGATGCGCGAAGGAGCAGGCCCCATCTCCACTGCATTTACCCTGCCATGGGAAAGATAACAGAGGCAACAACCATCACCTGCCGCTGTCTCACAGAAGCAGTGCAAGCCATAATGAAAGACCCGAAAATCATTCCCGTATTGAACTAGAATGAAGAGATAACTCCTATCTCAACAAAACGGATTTACAGACAGATCTATGACAGCTTCAAATTTTCCAAAAACAGAAAAAGAACGTGATCGCCTCTACCATCAGCTTGCCCAGAACCAGTTGTTTAAGTATGTCGATCTGGACGCGATAGCACACCTTATTGAGCAGTGTTCAGAGCAGTTGGTTTCTACAAAAACTGTACTGCTTCAGCCCGAATCACAAAGCAGCGATTTCTACTTGATATTAGAGGGCGAAGTGGAAGTGCGTTTAAACAGTCTGGATCAGCCACCACATGAAAAGCTGATAGCAGACCAATGCTTTAGTGAAATATCATTAGCTGATAACGGAACAACCAATGCATACGCCATTGCTATGACAGATTGTCGCTTATTCATTATCAATGATGATCTACTGTGGGGCATGAGCAATAGTTCACATGGTGTTGCAAATAACATGCTTTATATACTTTCCCATAAAGGCAGACACAATAGTGATGCTGCTATAAAAAAACGGGAGCAGCTCTACCGTTGGGAAAATTATGCGCTATCAGACTCACTAACCGGCTTTAACAATCGACGCTGGTTTGACACCTCTATTGACCGCATTCTGAATCGCACAGTCCAAGAGAAACAGCCATTAAGCGCCATACTGTTAGATGTTGATCACTTTAAACAGTACAACGACCAGTGGGGACATCAGGCAGGTGATCAAGCCCTGCGTACACTGGCAAATATAACCAGAGAATATTTGCGAACCAGCGACATTGTTATACGTTACGCCAGTGAAAAGTTTCTTATCCTATTACCTCACACCAACCCTGAACAGGCTACGCTAATTGCCGAACGCCTTTGCCACTCAATTGCAAAAACACCCGTTGGAGAATTTCAAGACATTGAGCTGCCCGCCATCACAGCATCAATGGGTATCAGTGGACTCGCCCGCAATGACACCTGTAGCTCATTTTTAGAACGCGCGGACCGGTCTCTTTATCAAGCAAAGCAGACTGGACGAAACCGAGTTGCTAATAGCAACCACAAGACAGCAAAGTAAATAAGGCACACTCAAAGTGCTGATATTCATATAATATGCTTCAGAGAAAAATATTTTGACTGGCTGGTTGTTTAACTCCTTTTGAGAATGGACTCAACATAAATTCAAATGCTGAAGACATTTTTCATTCACACCGCTTACTGCAAACAACCAAATTAATTACAACATGACGCCAACATAAATTAATACTGGAGAGTTAAATTGAAACGTGTAGATCAGACTCTACTTGAGCAAATGCAGATCAGTGATGTTCAAATAATGCGCCGCATGGAGTTGCTCAGCTTAAATCAGGAAGAACTAAAACTACTAGCCAGCAACAAGCCGTTAATTGAAGAAAACATTGACCTGATTGTAGATGAATTTTATGAAAAACAAACTGAAATTGATGAAATATCTCTGTTAATTGGTGATGCAGATACTCTGGCGCGTTTACGCATCGCACAACGCAAATATATTTTGGATCTATTTTCTGGGCATTATGATAGTGAATATGTGAATAATAGGTTACGTATTGGCATGATTCACAAGCGAATTGGAGTAGAGCCAAAACTTTATCTTTCTGCCGTAAGAACTCTAAAAGTTATTGTAATGAAGATTTTAAGCAGCGTAATTAAGCAACAGGAAATCCTAAATCCTATTTTAGATGCTCTTGATAAATTACTGTACTTTGATATTACACTTGTATTTGATACATATATTGACTGCTTAGTAGGAGAAATAAAAACCGCGAAAAATAGAACAGAAGTGTATGCAAAAAGCCTTGAGGAGAAAGTGGCCGAAAGAACGAAGCAATTGGAAGAGCTGGCAAAACTTGACCCACTGACAAATATTTACAATCAAAGAGCAATGCAGGAATTTCTTAGAAGAGATCTTTCGATGGCAAAAAGACGCCAAACAAAACTTTCATTGATATATTTTGATATTGATAAATTTAAGGAAATTAACGACAAAAATGGTCACATAAAAGGCGATGAAGTTCTAAGGAAAATAGGTGAAATTCTTCTTCAAAGCGTCAGAGAAACTGACATACCCTGTCGGTATGGTGGCGATGAATTTTGCGTAATACTTCCTGAGTGTGATGTTAACTGCGCAAAGATAATATGTGAAAAAATAATAACTAAATTTGGCGACAAATATCCAGATTATTCTCTCAGCATGGGGATATCAGAAACAGGAATTGATACATATTGTGATGGGAGTGAACTTATTAAAATAGCGGATAAAAAAATGTATTTAGCAAAGAAACAAAGTGGCTTTCAAATACGTTATTAAATAATGAGAAAAGAGGCTTATGGAAACAAATAAATTTACCTTATATGCATACCCATTCCCATCAAGAGCAGAAAGAGTCTTATGGGCATTAAAAGAATTTGATTATCCGTATGATATTATAAGGCTTGACCCACTTAAGGGTGAAACTGCTACTGAAGAATTCATAGGCTTAAATCCTTCTGGAAAGGTTCCAGTCTTAATTCATGATGGTCGCGTGTTTACTGAATCATTAGCCATAATGGAATATCTAAATGATCTATCTGAGAATAAAAAGTTAATTCCATCTGATCCAATCAGCGCATTTAACTATAGAAAAGCAGTCCATTATGGCTTAACTGAGATAGAGCCATATTTATGGATCGCAGAGCAGGCTACTCGCTTAAAACCACTATACAGCTGGCCTGAAGGAACTTACGAAGACGCAATATCTCAGGTAAAAGAAAATATTAAAGCAGTGTGGCCCTGGGTTAGCACTAGTAAATATATTGTAGATAATAAGTTTACACTGGCTGATATTTACTTTTATCAATTAATTGTATGGGCCAAACGGCATAAAATTGATTGCCCGCAAGAGGTTACTGAGTATATACAAAAGCTGGAAGCCAGAACTTGTTTTCCAGTAGAAATGACAGGCAACGGGGCCAGGGCCACTACTACCCCATAAACTAAATACAAAGAGGGCTGATCTAGTTTTGGTTGTTACAATATAAGTGCAGCCAAATGCTGTAGACACAAAGGGGTTGATGGGGGCAGGGTCGATTGATTACGACACAACCCCATCATATCAGCACTCGACCCGAGTAGACCCTCCCGCCAGAGCAGTCGCTCAATAACTTGGCAACGAGTAGGTTGTCCATCCTCCCGAGTACAGCTCATGAGAATAGAGTGAATACCCCCCACCATTTATCTGAGGATCACTGAGAATAAACATCCGGATATACGATTGAACATCCATTCCATAAACTGGGCCGGAAGGGAATCCGAAGGTCCATTTGTTATTGTTTTTATCCCATTTATATAATGGATTCGACGTGGCATCAGTAGCCACCCATGGATACCCATTAGCGTCACCAGCGATCTTGTTAGCAACAAGGTTTTCACCCCATCGAGAGTATTTTCCACCATCTACATCCCTGCTCCAGACATTGCCGTTTGTGGTGGTCGGATAAAGATGAAACAAGTACCCGTTCATGACAGAAATTTCCTTGGCACCATTGTGGATTGAAGACCACTTCTGTGTGTTTTTGTAGTATTTATAAACGCCACTATCTGTAGCTATACTAAGTACAACAGGCTCATCCCCATCACACTCAATCCGTTTTGCAGGTATCGCTGGATAGGTAGTCCAATTGCTCGGTGAGTCATACAGGTTACGGCTTTTAACGGTATAACCACCTTGATAGGCCGGTTGTGTCAGAATGTGGAGGAACTGGCCGCATACAGAAAAGTCTTCGGCGGTTCCCGGAACCTCTTTTTGATCCCATACGGAACCATTGTACCCATGAATCGCGCCATCACTGGTCAGGATCCAGGGCCCGTCCGTACCTACGGCGACTTTCATTGCACCGTGTTTTGTAATACAGCCTGTCAGGAGCGCAACAATTAAGAGATAATACATTACGGTTTTCATAGAAGATCCCTTTTTTATAGAAAGTATCAGGAATTCGCGTAAGTAATGCAGCCCAAGCGCTACTAGAATACTAGCGCAATTTCTTACTTTAGTGGAACCTTTGTCGATTACTAAATTTTAACTCTGACTCGAATGGCGCATGCTCAACAACACCCCCTTGAAATAGCCACAAAATTAACCGGTATAACGTTATGTGCCAGAGTTACGTATAAAATTAGAAACGCAATAATATTCAGGCCATAACCCCACATGGAAATAAAAAAAGCAAAACTTAATGATTGCCATTCCATTGCTGACCTAGCACTTATGGCAGGTGAAGGTATTCCTGCTTATTTCTGGGAGCAATCACGAAAGGATACTCAGGAAATTATTGATGTTGGTGCACTAAATGCAGCATCTGAAAGTGATAATTTCTCTTATCGAAATGCATACCTTGCTCTAGTTAATAAAGAAGTAGCAGGTATGCTGCTAGCCTATCGATTGCCAGAGTCAGAGGATGCTGAGAATTTAAAAGACTTTCCAGAATTCATTCGCCCTCTGATTGAACTGGAACAATGCGTACCGGGTAGCTTTTATATTAATATGCTAGCCACTTACCCAGAGTATCGTGGCAAAGGTATTGGCACACAACTAATGGGCATTGCCGACAAGCTTGCGGCTGAAGCAGGCTGCACAATAATTAGTGTTGAGGTGTTTGAACAAAACAGAGGGGCGCTTAGGCTATATCAACGCCTAGGCTACCGGATAGCAGAACAGCGCAATGTTGTTATCCACCCATGCCACCCTTATGATGGAAGCATTTTTCTATTAACAAAA
>Ga0316192_10000662_pt1 | contig 25326 bp, 24 predicted proteins | sample MerIslwburrow_MG_FD_204931 | JGI IMG/M metagenome (GOLD analysis project Ga0316192, IMG submission 204931) | Coastal sediment microbial communities from Maine, United States - Merrow Island worm burrow | ecosystem: Environmental > Aquatic > Marine > Coastal > Sediment | place: USA: Maine...
ACATGATAATCGGATCGATGATGTCCTCAAGGTGCTTGGCAAATTTAAAGCCAGCTTGCAAGGGGTGGTGGTTGAATCCACCTATAATTGGTACTGGCTGGTGGACGGGTTGATGGATCAGGGCTACGTTCTTTCAGCCTTTTTGTTTTATTCTCAAGCACAGTCTTGTACATCGGCGAGCTATAACCATTGAAATGCGTTTGTAGCGATAATGGCCTGATTCGTTCATTCCGAGAGTGTTCTAAAGTGAGTCTAACTGATTCAAATATCAATGAAGATATTTTATTACGTTCCTTAGTGGAAGGAACCGCATCTGAAACGGGCACGCGATTTTTCCGAGCTCTGGTGAAAAATATCAGCCATGCGCTGGGGACCCACGGCGCATGGGTAGCAGAATACCTTCCAGAGGTGCAGCGACTGAGGGCGCTGGCCTTTTGGTTGGGAAACGATTATGTCGATCAATACGAGTACGACATCGTGGGTACCCCCTGTGAGACGGCTATCCGGAATAAGTCTCGCTTACATATACCGGAAAATGTTGTCGAGCTTTTTCCCGGCGATCCTGATTTACCCAAAATGGGAGCCGTCAGCTACATGGGGTATCCTCTTTTGAGCCCTGAAAAAAGCGTTCTTGGCAACCTGGCTGTCCTGGATACCCGCCCGATGCCGGAGTCGTTTCTCAACCTGGCACTCTTTCAGATTTTTGCAGCCCGCGCCACTGCCGAACTGCTGCGATTGAGAGCCGAATCCGAAGTTCGAGCGCATAAGGAAAAACTGGAGGGATTGTTTAATGGGGCAATGGACGCCATTGTCGAGTTGGATGACATATTCAATATTTTGATGATGAATCCAGCGGCTGAGCGTATATTTGGCTGCAAGCGCGATCAGTGCATAGGGAGATCCTTCAGGCAGTTTTCAACATCTAAGGATATTGACCGGCTGTATAAAATCGTCCGCAAATTGAAGATTCACCCGAAAGATAAACGAAGTGTTTGGGTCCCCGAGGGGCTAATAGCCTTGAGTGCTGATAAGAAAAAAATTCCGGCAGAAGCCACGATATCTCAAATCGACAGTAATGATAAGCCTTCTTATGTGGTTATTTTAAGGGATGTTAACGAACGTTACGAAGCTCAGAAGATGATCGAATCCCTGCGCGATGAAACTGAATACCTGAAAGATGAAATTCAATCGATTTACAACCTGGGCGAAATCATCGGGGAGAGCAAGCCGTTTCGCAAAACGCTTCAACTTGCGGCTGAAGTGGCCTCTACGGATACAAGCGTTCTAATCTACGGTGAGACAGGTACTGGAAAAGAATTGATTGCACGTGCAATTCACGCATCCAGTTTGCGAAAAGATCGTCCGCTTATCACCGTGAACTGTGCCGCCATTCCGGAAACACTGATGGAAAGTGAATTTTTTGGTCATGAAAAGGGGGCATTTACTGGTGCCACCAAGCGCAGAGAAGGACGCTTTGCACTTGCTGATGGCGGCACTATCTTTCTTGACGAAGTGGGTGAATTGAATAAAGAACTGCAAGCAAAACTATTGAGGGTATTACAGGAGGGAGAGTTCGACCCGGTAGGAAGTTCAAAGACCCGCCGAACGGATGTGCGGGTGATTGCCGCAACGAACCGCGATCTGTCGATGGCGGTTCAGGAGGGAAAATTCCGGACGGATTTATACTACAGGCTTAATGTATTTCCCATCAACATACCCCCACTAAAAAAGCGGGAAGATGACATCCGTTTGCTGGCAGAACATTTCGTTTCCAAGTTTTCAGCCCGCATGGGCCGTAAGATCGATACGCTAAGTGTTGACTGCATCGAACGGCTAAAAACCTATGATTGGCCCGGCAATGTTCGTGAGCTGCAAAATGTTATTGAGCGAGGTGTGATCACAGCACGGCAGGGTCGTCTCAACCTTGATCACGCCCTGTCAGGGCATATAAACTCCGCAAATTTCGCAAAACAGACGCCTATAGAAAAAGGCGTTAAAACCATCCGGCAGCTACAACAACAGGAGCGTGAAAATCTTCTGCTGGCCTTAAAAATATCCCAATGGCAAATTGGTGGTAAAAAGGGCGCTGCACAACTGGTGGGCATGCCGCCATCAACCTTCCAATCAAGAATGAAGGTTATGGGGATAAAGCGCCCTCATTAACCTTACCACCCAAAAATAACGCCTACCAAGAACTCCCGTCCCACCGAAATCTCGTCGTTTCAAGCCACGAAATCTCGTTTCCAACGAAATTTCGTCGCACTGGATTTCAATCGTTTCGTAAGCCTATCATCTTGTTTATATAACAAAATTTCACAATTCAGATCATTTGGCATGCCTTATGCTTTTTTAGCTGTCAACCGCAACGAAAGGTTGCGATAAAAAACAAACCAACTCAAAAGGAGAATCATAAAATGGAACAGGCAGCTAAGAACATAGAGGCTAACAACGTTGTTAATGGAGTTAACGTTGATGAATTGTTTGGGACCATCAATGCCATCAAAAAAGCTCCGGTGATTGCCACCTTTGAATTCAAGGCCGACAACCAGTGGATGGGCGGCGGTCATAACCGAACCACAATCAAAAACTTTTACGGAACTCAGCAGAATCACAAACACAAAGAACCCTTTGTACTTGACGCGGATGAGCCCCCCCTTTTGTTGGGACGGGATCTCGGTCCCAATCCGGTGGAGTATGCGCTCACCGCCTTGGCCGCCTGTGTAACCACATCCATTGTTTACCATGCCGCAGCCAAAGGGGTCGCGATCCGTTCGATGGAATCCAGGCTTGAAGGGGATATCGACCTTCAGGGGTTTTTGGGCATCAGAGACGACGTCCCCAGGGGTTATAAAGAAATCCGCATGTTCGTAAAAATAGATGCCGATGCGTCACCTGAAAAGCTTGAAGAAATCGTTCAGTTGGGTCCGACATACTCACCGGTTTTCGACACCATCACCAGGGCTGTGCCGGTTAAGGTTCAAGTGGAAAAGTAAAAATCGCGTCTATGCTTTTCGGCCATTTTACAATGAATCGACCGGAAGGCATAGACGCACACAACTGGAATAGTATAAGAGTATGTTTTTTCGATGACATGCAAACGGGTGTAAACCATGAACATAACTCGCCGTCAATGTCTGCAGGCCGCTTTGGTTGTCATCGCCCTTGTCTTTCTGTCTCTGCCCATACTGATGGCGGTATGGCCCTCCGGATGGATTTGGCTGCCACGGCAAACTGAGTACGAACAAATGATGATTGGAGTGTATGGTACCCTGATTGCCGGTGGAAAAGCAAAAGTCATGAAGTCTATGATCATATCAAGATAGATCAACCGAATTTAGTAGGTGGGCAAGGATTTGAAGGAACGGGTGGATGGATGAGATTTGGAAATGTAGGATTTATTTGACCTGACCATATAGGAATGATGGAATTTGGAGAGGTAGAGGGCTGGGGGCAACCTCAATAAACTGCAAAGCAACGTGCTTTGATTATTAAGGAATAAGAGATATGGCCAACTTGAAGATCCGAATTTTCAAAAGAGGAGAAACGAATCCGGAAACAACTATCACCATTCCCGGCAATATTCTCAAAATTGCATCCAAATTAATCCCTCACAGATTGTCGGAAATCTTTCAGGACAAGGGAATTGATATTGGCGAAATTATCAGGCTATCAGAAAATCCTGATGCTAAAGGAACTCTGGTTGAAATCGAAGAGCATAAAAAGAATGAGAAAGTGGTTATCGCCTTGGAGTAGGAGACGATAGTTGGCAAATCGGTCACATACAAAATCGGTCAGCGATAGCTTAACATATCTATTTATGGAAACCGACCGACGAACAGAAGCAGGTGGTCATAAAATATATCGTAAATGGCAAAGTTGATATAATGTAAGTGGACGGAAAGGTATCATCTTAACCTATATGTAGTTTTACAATTATGCATATGCTGGCAAGGACCATGAGTAAAAACATAGAACAGGAAATAACACATGAAATGCATGGTGATCGAAACATTCAAACCTGGGAAGACAGACGAGGTATATGAAAGATTCAAATAAAAGGGGCGCTTGCTTCCCTCTGGCTTAAAATATATTGATTCCTGGCTCTCAATCGACCGCACGAAGTGCTTTCAGTTGATGGAAACAGAAAAATTTGACCTTATTGATGAATGGATTTTAAACTGGGATGATCTAACAGATTTCGAGATAATTCCGGTGAAGGATTCACCAACGAAAGCTGCCCAAAAATGCGATGCAACGGAAGAGGGTTAAGGGTGCTAGAACCTTCTGATATTCGGCCTATAGGGAAACCATGAAGTCGATCAGCCACACAAAATCATTCAGTCTCGATTTCCCAATATCCAAGCTTTTCCCATTATTCAGTCCCGAAGGCGAAAAACATTGGGTGCCAGGCTGGGATTACGAAAATGTGATGGGAAAAACAGAACTTTGCGAAGACTACGTTTTTTTGACCAAAACTCACGATCACGGGGAAACTGATGCAATTTGGATAGTGAAAGTATTTGACCCTGAATCGTATTTCGTTCAATTTTACAAAATTGAGCCAGAATATAAAGTCGGTGTTGTCACAGTGGAGTGTACAGAATTGAGTCCAACAATAACAAATGTTCAGGTGACTTACAAATATCAAGCCCTGTCAACATTGGGAGAAGAGTTTATTGCCGAATTCAATGAAAGAGTTTACGAAGAGTTCATTGGTGAATGGCAAGAATCTCTAACCAATTATATTCGGGCGAGTACTCAATCGAATTCGACAATACCATAATCGCTCAAAAAAGTGTCCTAAACCCTCTCACACCCTCTCTGCCGGTAGTTCTCTTTTACTTGCACCTCATGTGGTCCATAACCCGCTTTCTTTTTCAGACACGAAATGTAGGAAACCCGTCATCTGTGGTTAGAATTTCAAATCTGAAACGGATATTGGGTTGAAAACGGGTTTGCAGTTCTGGCAAAATCAAACAATTTCAATTCATCTGCGGCAGATCTCTAAACTCAACCGACAAAATTCCTACGTTTAATTATTTACCCAATTTAATCGTGATATTTCCATATGGATACATTGATTAAATGCTTATACCTTGCAAAAATATGCAATTCACCTAATGGATAATTCGGTGTCGTATAATTCCATTTTCCATTTTTATGAATCGAACTTATGCCTGGTAATCCAAGGTAATTTAAAACACGGTTGACTGCCCTTTCAGATCCATCAAAAGATGGCATCTTGTAAGGGCACTCATCTCCAACGTTAATGCCGCACATTTTCTTCTGAGGGTGTCTTTTGAATAAATATACAGTTTGGGTGATCCGCCTCCCGAATGCATCCTGTTCCTTTGGGCCAATTTTTTCATAATACCATGTTGAAGGGTCAGAACTCGCATATTTAGCTTCTTCGGCCATAACGTTTGGCAATACGATCAAAACCAAACCAATAGAGAGAACAAAATTTTTCACTCTGCCCCCTTTCATTTCCAAGGCAAATTAATTGAAAATTTTAATCCACAGGAAAATCATGCCTGCAATTATTATGTAACTGGCTTTTGCGGAGGACTATAATTACTTGCGGAAGAAACGGAGTGCTGCTTGTTTGTTGCGCTTTGTAAATTGTGATTTGATTATTCATTCCCCCATACTGAACGAAAGGGCATTAAGTTGACAATACCAGAATTATGTTTAATATCATATAATTGAAAGATTGTCGGATTAAATTTCGTAACTTGTTATATGGAAATAGGGCTTTTATAATTCCTATACTTACCCTTCCACGCCGGTCTACTTGTGTGCCAGGGTCACGCAACCGCGCCCGCTCAACGCCACAATTCAGGAGGTCGCATGAACGCAAACGAAAGCGCCATTTGGCGCGACCACGTCGCTGTCCCCAAAATGCCGGGGTTCACCGTACGAACCACTTTTCCGAACAACGCGGACGGCGTCGAGGTGATGCTGGAGCGCTGGGAAGCTGGTACCTCAGAACCACCCCACAGCCATCCAGGGGACGACATGACCGTCGTGGTCGAAGGCAGAATTCTGATTCAGTTCTTCACGCGGGTAAACGAGCAGCTGCTCCCCGACGGTCCAGTGCTGGAACTCACGCAGGGTCAGGTGGGTTACATTGCAGCCGGGCGCGTGCACGTCGCCAAGTACGTCGAAGCCTGCAAGCTCGTCTATGTGCACGATCGGGCGTTCGGATTTGTGGCTGAAGGAGACGCCGCATAGTCCGTCGGCCGACGTGTTTCCCCGTCTGCGCAACTCAGACCAACGATAGCTGCTATACGTACCACAGTTTTCTTAGCCGTGTAAAACCTGTTGTATCTCCAATCACCAGGAATTGACCCAATTGAATAGCTGCGATTATTCAACGCCAATCCCGAACTCACCGCTAAAAATACGCTGGAAACTGCGTTTTTTCTTTCAAACCCGAAAAATTATCCAATCCGGATTGCAGGTCAATATTCTAAATCGAAAACAGATATTCGTTTGAAAACGGATCTGCAGTTCCTGCAAGATCATATTCCGGCCCTAAAAATGGGAGCTCATCCCATCATCTGATGCCTTCAGAAATGTAATACAATAGGTCATTGCATTCATTGAATTGTAAAAATCGCTTGACAAATAGGAATAACTACTATTTAGGATAAATATGAAAAAAGAAATCGATGAGGATAGACGCAATGAATTTATGCAGATCTGTCAAAGGCATCGGCTGAAAATAACCCCTCAGCGGGTGTCAATTTATCAACATCTTTTCGGACTGGACACCCATCCCACCGCCGATGCCGTGTATCAAATCGTGAAAAAAGAATACCCGCATATTTCCTTTGACACGGTCAATCGCACGCTGCTGACCTTTACGGAAATCGGGGTTCTGGATGTGGTCGAAATTTTCAGTGGTGCAAAACGTTTCGATACAGACGTAACCCCCCATCATCACCTTCATTGCATGAGATGCGGCAAGGTGTATGACTTTCATAGTGCGATTTATGATAATCTGACCATACCCCAAGGCATTCTAAAGCAATTCCGGATCGTAAATAAAAGAGTCGTTCTCAAAGGATTCTGTAGAACGTGCCAGAACGAAAACCATAAAAAAAAGTAAAATCCGGCAGAAAGGAGAGGTGTATAATGGCATGTCCCATTTGCGGGTGCGAGCATTTCTACGTGAAAAATCCAGATGATGAATACGAAATGTGCGAGTTTGATTTGAAGAGTGGTCAGGCTGTTTTTGCATCTGAGGGAGATGAGTCCTGGCGACCGGATCTCACAGATGCCACGGTAAGTTACTGCGATAATTGTGCATGGCACGGCAAGCTAAGCGAATTGATAAAATAAGGAGGATACTTTGTAAAAAAAGTTATAGCTGCCTACTCGAGCAGGACAGGCAAAACGGAAGCAAGGGCAAATTATATTGCAGAAGGGATTCGTTTTTCAGGAAAATTTTCCGAATTTTTCAATGAATTCTGGTTTACTTCTATTTAAATTGCCACTGATAAGGTCATTACAGGCAATGAACGTTAAAATGGAGGTCCTACGTGATCATAAAGGTTGAATCGCTTGATAGAATATTTGAACAACATAACACCGCAAACCATTTCAGTTACCAAGGAAAATGTCATAATTGCGGATGTAACGTCGAGGTTGAAATAACAAAGACCTCTTGTGGCTACGGACTTCAAGGAGGCGTTTTGTGCGGATCAAACCCAGAGGACATTTCAGTCTGCTGCCTCGATTGCCACGTAAAAACTGGGGTGCCAAATTAGGGTCAATCTTATGGTTAATTTTATAAACCCAATTTATTAACGTATTGTTGATAGACTGCACGCCTATTTCCATAATTTTTGAATACAATCATGTCCTGTTAGCAATGACGGGATTTAAACATAATACAAGAATTTTTAGTTGTTCGACGATCTGCATCACTCCCATTTTTTAAATTGGAGATCCTTCTAATGATCAAAAAACCAACCTATGAAGAATTAGAAAAAAGGATTCAGGAATTAGAGCAAGCAGAATCTGAGCGCAAACGGGCGTATGAGGCGCTGAAGGAGAGCGAAGAGCGGCTGAAGGCGCTGTCTGAGGCATCTTTTGAAGTCATATTCCTTTCTGAGAAAGGCATCTGCTTGGATCAAAACCAGGCTGCGGAAAGGATATTTGGCTACACCCGCGCTGAAGCTCTCGGCAGACACGGAACGGAATGGATCGTACCTGAAGACCGTGAGCAGGTGAAAAACAACATGCTGTCAGGTTATGAAGAGTCATACGAAGGGACCGCCTTGCGGAAGGACGGGACCACATTTCCATGTGAAATTCAAGGCCGGAGGATAGACTATCAAGGTCGATCCATTCGAATAACGGCTTTGCGGGATATCACAGAACGCAAGCAGGCGGAGAATGAATTGCTGAAGAGTGAGGAAAGATACAGGAGAATATTTGAAAATCTACAAGATGTCTATTACGAAGCAGACATGGACGGAACTATTTTAGAAGTCAGCCCCTCAATTAATAAATTTTCTCTATATGAAAGGAAGGAGTTAATCGGGAAATCACTTTGTGATATTTATACCGACCCAAAAGAACGGGACGAATTTGTAGAGCTAATTTTAAACAAGGGAACGGTTAAGGACTATGAAATTAATCTGAAAGATAAAGACGGCTCCCAACACCCCTGCTCGATAACTACCTTGTTGATGAGAGATAGCCAGGGTACCCCTGTAAGGCTTATCGGTTCAATGCGCGATATTTCAGAAAGGAAGCAGTCTGAGGAAGCGCTGCGGGAGAGTGAGGATCGCTATCGCACTCTTGTAGGAGCCATTCCAGATCCGGTAGTAGTATACGATTCAGAGGGAAGAGCCACCTATGTCAACGATGCCTTTGTACAGGTTTATGGTTGGTCCAGCGAAGAACTGATGGGCGGTCGGATTGATTTTGTCCCGTCCGGGGAGACTGAAGCGACCCAAGCGGCTTGGAGGCGCACTTTAGAGGATGGAACAGTATTTTTTGAAACCAAGCGTTGGAACAAAAACGGAGATCTGCTGGACATTCAACTTAGGACCGCCATTCTGCGCGACCAGGAAGGTAAACACGTTTTTAGCATTGTTATCCACAGGGACGTAACCGCGTTAAAGCAAGCAGAGACGGCGCTGCGAAAGGCTCATGACGAGTTGGAAGTGCGGGTCGAGGAACGAACGGTGGAGCTTGCCAAAGCCAACGAGGAGTTGTACGACAAGATCGCCGAGAGCAAACAGGCCGAGGAAGAGAAACTGGCGCTCGAACGGCAGGTGCAGCACGCGCAGAAACTCGAGAGCCTGGGCGTGCTGGCCGGCGGCATCGCCCACGACTTCAACAATATCCTGATGGCCATCCTGGGCAACGCAGATCTGGCGCTGGACAGACTCTCACCCATTACGCCGGCACGCGCCAACCTCCAGGAGATCGTGAGGGCGTCCAAGCGCGCGGCGGAACTGGTTAAGCAGATGCTCGCTTACTCGGGCAAAGGCCGGTTCGTCATCGAGCCGATCGACACCAGGGGCCTTATAGAGGAGATGGCGCACCTGCTCGAGGTCTCGACATCAAAGAAGGCCGTGCTCAAATACAACCTTGCCGAAAACCTGCCCACCTTCGACGGCGACGTGACGCAAATCCGCCAGATTATCATGAACCTGATAACCAACGCCTCGGAAGCCATCGGCGACAAGAGCGGCGTCATCACCCTTTCTACCGGCGCGATGGATTGTGACCGCGTATATCTCAATGATGTCAATGAGGTCCTGCGAGCCAGTCTGGACGAGCCGCTGCCCGAAGGCGTTTATACTTTTTTCGAAGTGGCCGACACGGGCTGCGGTATGGACGCCAACACCATAGAAAAGATCTTCGATCCATTCTTCACGACCAAGTTCACGGGGCGCGGGCTGGGCATGTCCGCCGTCCTCGGCATCGTGTGCGGCCACAAGGGTGCGCTTAAAATCTACAGCGAGCTCGGCAAGGGCACGACGTTCAAGGTCCTTTTCCCCGCGAATGAATTGTCCGATAACGGCTTTGCGGTTCGAAGGGATGACGAGACTGAGGGGAAAGGCTGGCGCGGAAGCGGGACCGTCTTAGTTGCCGACGACGAGGAGACGGTCTGCGCCGTAGGTAAGCAGATGCTCGAGCGTATGGGCTTCAGCGTCCTGGCGGCGTCCGACGGGCGCGAAGCGCTGAAGGTGTATCGTGAAAATACCGACGAAATCGTCTGTGTTCTGCTCGACCTGACCATGCCCTACATGGACGGCGAAGAAGCCTTCCGCGCGATGCAGCGCCTCCACCCCGACGTCACGGTCATCCTTTGCAGCGGCTACAACGAGCAGGATGCGACCCAGCGCTTCGCCGGTAAAGGCCTGGCGGGATTTATCCAAAAGCCTTACAATATGGCCGCGCTGAGGGAGAAACTGACGGAAGTCCTGCGCGACGAACGCGCTGCGCCGAAGGACAAGGGAGACATGGCATAAAAACCCTAGCGGCGAGTGAAGTTGTAAGATTTCCGGTTTCTGTGTCTCTACCTCTTGCGTCAACCGCTATGGGAAAATCGATAATTATCAGTTGGCGGGATAAGGGGTCAGATCTTTGAATTTGACAATTTATTGATTTGCTCCCGGATTCGATGAAATTGGTTTTTCAATTTACGATTTGACTTTAATCCTGCACGACCATTGCGACGATTAAATCTGACTGTGTAGATGACTAAAAAATGCCGCATAAACTCGCTTAGATTAGCTTGTGGTGTCTGGACAAGCAGGTGGAAATGATTGGACATCAACACATAGGTGATGAGTTTTATGCTGTAAATCTAACAGCTATCTGCCAATCCATCCAGAAAAACCTGACAGTCTTTGTCGGTTAGAAATATATCCTCTCGACGGTTGCCTCGGTTCATCACGTGATAATACGCACCCGGATATTCTATTCTCAGAGGTCTCGCCATGGGTCGTTTTAGACAAATTATTTCCAAATTGTCAAATCCAAAGATCTGACCCTTATGCTCCACGGTCCCACGCCCCAAATGAACGGCTTGGATTTATGAAGCGAAAAAAACAGCGAATAGTTGATGTCTCCCAGCCCGTTTTTTCGGTCTGCCGACGGTCGGCCCTGGAGGATGTCAGGCGTACCCTCGATGAACCCGTCCACACTGATCCAGGCAGGGATGAAGGCCCGGCTGTTCAGTTTCCAGTCGCCCACGGTCACGGGGATAACCGGATTGGCATTGAAAAAATAGGCGCTGCCGTCGGGTGCGCCGAAGTTCACGGTCAGCTTCAGTGGCAGGCTGTAGATGCTGCTGACCGGGTTTTGCACCTTGGCCCGCAGGTTGTCGCCGCCTTTGGCCTCTGCTGAAGACGCGGCCGAAAAACTAAACACCGCAAAACAGACAATCAGAAAAAATGTGCGGTGCATGATTGATCTCTTAAATATACGACTTTCATTGCATTGCGGTTTTAATCCATTTTCATATTTTAAACAGCAAACTGTTCGTCAATGACCCGTTCTTGCAATGAACGATCCGGGTCGAAGAGCAGGGTGACACTGGTGGTACTGTCCTCGCTGATGGTGATCGATAAAACGCCGAACACCTCCTTGAAATCTGCGGTCGCCGCCAGGGGCCGCTTTCCTGGATCGAGATTCTCCATGGTGACATTGGCGGTATGCGGCAGCAGCGCACCTTTCCAACGCCGCGGCCGAAACGGACTGACCGGTGTCAGCGCGATCAGGTTGGATTCCAGTGGGATCACAGGACCGTGAGCCGATAAGTTGTAGGCGGTACTTCCAGCCGCAGTAGAGACAATCAGTCCATCGCCCACGAACTTGTCCAACCGATCGATCCCGTCGACACGGATGCGCAGATTGGCCGACTGGCCGGAATGCCGGGTGACGGCGACTTCGTTGAATGCGATGCCGCGTTCCTCGCTACCGTCTTCCATTTGCGCTTCCATGGTCAGGGGGGACAGATGGATCGCTTGCGCCGCTGCGATGCGCTCAGGCAGATCCTCCAGGCGATAATCGTTCATCAAAAAACCGACGGTGCCGCAGTTCATGCCGAAGATGGGCTTGCCCAGCGGTAGGGTGTTGTGGATGGTGTGCAGCATCATGCCGTCGCCACCCAGGGCCACGATGACGTCACACTGCTCCGGCGGCACGAATTCATAATAACCGTCAAGATCCGCATAGCTTCGTTTGGCTTTCTCCGAGCCGGAATGAATACAGGCGATTCGGGGCAGCGTCATCACGGTCTCCCTTGGATATGATGGGTAACCACTCTTTTCTAGCCGGAGCGGTTACATGAGGCCATAGGCGAGCATGGCATCGGCAACCTTGATGAAACCGGCGATGTTGGCACCTTTTAGGTAATTCACGTAGTTATTCTCTTCGGCGCCAAAATGTGCGCAGCGTTCATGGATCTCCTTCATGATTTTTTTCAGATTCTGCTCGAGTTCCTCACGGCTCCAGGACAATCGCATGCTGTTCTGTGTCATTTCGAGACCGGACACGGCAACCCCTCCCGCGTTGGCAGCCTTGTTGGGCGCAAACAAGATCTTTGCATCCAAAAATGCATCGATGGCGGCCCGGTCGGACGGCATGTTGGCGCCTTCGGCAACCCCAATGCAGCCATTTTTCAGCAACATCTTTGCATCTTCGAGCAAAAGCTCATTCTGCGTGGCACAGGGAAAGGCCAGTTGTGCCGGCACCTCCCAGGGACGCTTCTTTGCATGAAACACAGCGCCAAATTTATCGGCATAGAGTTCGATTCGGCCGCGCCTCACATTCTTCAATTACTTCACCCATTCCAGCTTTTCGCTATCGATCCCATCGGGATCGTAAATGTAGCCCGAAGAGTCCGACAAGGTCAGCGGTTTGGCGTCCATCTGGATCAGTTTTTCAACCGTGTATTGGGCGACATTGCCGGCGCCCGATATCAGGCATGTTTTGCCTTCCAACGCCTCTTCCTGATGCTTGAGCGCAGACACTTGAAGGCAGGATCACCGAGAGAATCCATAATACGGCAATGAGCATCCTCACGATTCGGTTCGGCATATCGCCTATCCTTTTTTCGCTACCGCCAATGAGGATAAATGAGTATCATTCCACACTGCTGGGTGTTTGATATTTTGAAAGCCTCGTCAGCTTTGGACATCGGGAACACGAACGTGACCACGGCGTCATGCAGGCATTTCGCTGTTTTCTGATGCTTTGGCCCCCACGTTGGGAATAAAAGAGGCCACGAGCAGCGCGGCCAGAACAATGCCGGTGAGGACGCCCAGTGTTGTCTGAAAGGCTCTGACGTAGGCCTCCCGCATAATTTCCTCAAGATTGGGCACCTTGTCGGAAACGAATTGCTCCACCTCGCGGGGCACTGTGTCGTCTTCGATCTTCACGATCAGCGCGCTGCGATCCTCCGCCGACAACTCGACCCGGGTCTGCGTGGCCACCGTATCCACCATGCCGCCCAGGGCCAGGCCGAACATCACCGATCCGATGAGGGAGGTGCCCAGACCGACCCCGATTCCCTTGCAGGTCTCCGCCAACCCGCTGCCTTCACCCTGCAGGGCGGCGGGCAATCCGGACAGCTGCACGTTGGGCACCTGTGCGAAGACCGTACCGAAACCCAGGCCGACCACAAACATGGGCAGGGCGACGGTCAGGATGGTCAGTTGCGGAGACACCACGGTCGACAGCCAGAAGAATCCGGCCACGATGACCAGCAGGGCCAGTTGCATCAATACACGCGGCTGAAGTAATATTAGCAGTTTGCCCGATCCCAGACTGGCCATCAGGGCGCCGATCATGAACGTACTCATGACCATGCCGGTTTGGCTGCCGTCAAAGGCCACCGCCTCCTGCAGGAATACGGGCACGGCAAACGGCAGGGCGCCGTTGAGCAGAAAAAACACCACCACCATCAGCGTGGTCACGGCATAGGTGCGGTTGTCGAACAGCCGCATGCTGAACAGGGCAGGCTCCCCCCGCTCCTCCCGCCGGCAGACGTGGCCGGTGAGCAGGACGATGCCGATGCCGCCGATGGCAAAGAGCAGGGCGGCCGGCGAGAGATCCAGAGGGTTCATGGACACTCCGGCGATCTCGAACGGCCGGCGCACATTCCACCACCCGTATGGGCCGCCCAGCATGCCGCCCAAGACAACGGAACCGAAGGCGAAAAACGCCAGTAGGGTGCCCACCACGTCCACCCGGGTGTCGACCGTGGGCGTTTCACGCATCTTGCGGCTAAGGATCACGGCGACCAGGGCAATCAGCACTTCCAGGCCAAAGGGTACCCGCCAGCTTACCTTGTCGGCCATGAACCCCATGAGCAGCGGGGCCACCAGACCGGCGGTCATGGCGCCGACGCCATAAACGGCAAATGCTTGTCCACGTTGGTTCTCGTCGGCATAGCCGGCGATGATCAGCGCCACCGAGGCTGGCACGGCCAGGGCCACGGCCACCGATCGGATCAGCGAAAAACCGATCGTCAAGACCGATGGCGTAGGGGCCAGTGCGGTCACGACTGCAGCCGCCGCATACAAAACCAAACCAGCCATGAACACTTTCTTCTTGCCCAGGATGTCGCCGAGCTTGCCGCCCAAAATGGTCATGGCGGCCAACAGCAGGGCGAACAGGGAGATGGCCCCCTGCACCATGCCGGCATGGGTGTCGAAAGCCTTGACCAAGGCGCTGGTGGCAATGGGCATCATGAACAGGTCCATGGAGACCAGCATGATCAGCAGGGTCGCCGCGATGGCAGGTAGCCAGGACGATCGGCCTGCCACAGTTGTGTCGGTTTTAAGGCGATCCATCAAAATCACCCAAAGTGCTCACCCCCGGCAGTTGGGTCGGGTTTTCCTCGGGTGAGGGAATCTGGCACAGCTCGATCATGTTGCCAAAGGGATCGCGGGCATAGACCGCGCCGCCGCCCTCGGGCAGGCTGCCCAGGGCGCTGCCGCCCAGGGCGATCAGGCGGTCCAGCTCTTTTTGGGCATCGTCCACGTAAAAGGCGATGTGGCGGATGCCGGTCTCGTGTGCCAGGAAGGTTCCCGGTGGGTCGATGGTCGGTTTGGGCGCGCTGTATTCGAAAATTTCGATGTGGCAGTTGTGCCCGGCCATGATCACGCCCTTGGCGGCCGAACCCGTCAGTCCGATGGCTTGATCGTAGGCAGCGCTGTCCTCCCAGCCTTCGTTGCCGATGACCCGAAATCCGAACATCTTGCTATAGAATTCAATGGCCTTTTCCAAATCGGGAACCACGATTCCCGGGTGGGCAAATGCAAGAATCATCAGTAACTCCTTAGGTTATTTCGCCGGTTGGTCTGGTATGACGGCCACGGCTTGATGGATAAACAGGGATCGCAGCTTTTCCCAGAAATCGCCGCCGAGCAGGAACAGGCCGACCAGCAGCATGATGTCGCCGGCAATGGCGAACACCAGGCCATATTCGGCCAATCCAGGGATGAATTTGCCGATGTAGGGCGTCAGGAACGCATACACCAGCGGCAGCATGAAGATGACCAGGCCGGTTGTATATCTGCCCGCACCGACTGTCTGTGGGGGACCGTAGGATTTGATAAATCCGAAAACGCGCTGTTTGATATAGGCGAAGCCCTCCTTGCCGGCGATGGCCGCGGCGGTTACCATCAACACCTCGGCCGCCACGAACATCATGCCGGTGAATTTGGCCACAGACTGGCCAGACAGCCCAAAGAACGGCAATATCGGCAGCAGCACCGGCCAGGAAATACTGGCAATTAAAAGGGTAAACCCGATTTTGACACGCCACCCGGCCTTCGGTGCGGTCGTCTCCGGTGCCGCGTCGTCGCTCTTATTGGATTCCACGGTTAAAGCTCCTTAAGCGTCGGCTAGTTAGTGCCCATCCATAAATGGCCAATTTGCCCGATATCGGCGTTGTGCTCAAAATTTTATCCTCGGAATATCAACCATATGCCTGCGGTAAAATTTTTCACACGCCTTGATCTCGACCAAATTTCCCTATTTCTGGATGAGCACTATTTAGGGACGGCTCACGCGGGTCGCCGGGAAAAACCGACATCCCCGACGACCCGACGCGACAATCCGTCTACGGTTTGACCAGCAGCTTGATCAGGGACTTGTCGGATTTCAGGCGTTTGAATCCCTGCTCCTCGATATGGGCCATGGCGATGGTGTCGGAAAGCATGGGACCGGTCTCGATTTTCCCGGCGGCCAGCATGTCCACGGCGATTTGGAAATCGTGGTGGGACCAGGCCAGCGATCCCTTGAGCTGGATTTCACCCAGCATCAGCCCCATGGGCAGCACCGGGGTCTCTTTTTCGTTAACGCCCACGAGAATCACCTGGCCGCCGGGCCGGGCCATGTCGATGCACTGCTGAAACGATGCGGGTACACCGGCGCACTCGATGATCACATCGGCACCCCCGTCGGTGATGGCTTTGACCTGGTCGCCCACCGGGTTGTCGGGATCGCGCGGGTTGACGGCCGCGTCGGCGCCAAACTGCAGGGCCAGTTCCCGCCGCGGGCCGGGGCTCTGGGAAACGATGATGCGCCCGGCACCGCCGATTTTGAGCGCCTGGATGGCCAGCAGGCCGATGGGTCCGGCACCGGCCACGACCACGGTGTCGCCCACCTGAAACTGGGAAATGCGCACGGCGTGCACCGAGGTGGCCAACGGCTCGGTCAGGGCGCCTTCCTCAAAGCCTAGTTTATCTGGCATTTTGGCGGTCATGATCTCCAGTTCGGGCAGCCAGATGTAGTCGGCAAAGGCGCCGTCGAGCTTGTCGCTGTTGCCGATGGTGCGGTCGAGGTTGTTGACACAGGCGTTGCTCAGCCCGCGGCGGCAGGCCACGCAATAGCCGCAGGGCGAAAAGCCGTTGATGGCCACCTTGTCGCCGGCTTTCAGCGCCTTTACGCCGTCACCGACGGATTCGACGGTGCCGACCGCCTCATGGCCCATCAGGGTGCCGAGGGGGTAGACCGTGCCGCCGGCCTCCCAGCCGTGCAGGTCTGAGCCGCAGATGCCGCAAAGCTCAACCTTGACGATGCCTTCACCCGGTCCGGGTTGGGGCAGGGGACGCGCTTCAATGGTTATCTGTTTGGCGCCGGTCAAAACGACGCCTTTTTTTGTGTCTGGCATAATTCGGTTCTCCTTTCTTATTCCCAGGGACGCAGGAAGATCTTGCCGCATTGTTTGCTCACCTGGACCTCAAACGCCTCGCCGGCCTTTGACATGGGGAAGACGTGGGTGACCATGGCGTCGATATTTTTCTGCACTGTGGGGTTGCATAGCATGCGTACCAGGGTTTCGCGGTCCCGTGCGTTGACATCGTGCTGGCCCATGATGGTGTTGCCCGGATCGATGATATGATTCAGGTTTTTCATGGGAAAGCTTTGGCCCGGGATATGGCCTGAGAAGTTGATCTTGCCATAAGGCACCGTCGCCTGGAGACATTTCTCCTGATAAAAAGGATGACCCGAGCCGTCGATGCAGTAGTCCACGCCCTGGCCTTCGTAAGTCAGCGCCTTGACCTTTTCCAGCCACTGCTCGTCGTTGGGGTCGATAAAGTGCTCCACCCCCATTTTGCTCAAAATCTCTTCGCGGAATTTGTTGCGAATCAGGGCGATGACAGTGCAGTTGCGGTGCAGGGCGGCGATGACGTGGCCCATGGTGATGAAGCCCACCCCGGCCACCAGCACGGTCGAGCCCGGCCGCACGTCCATCAGTTCCTGATTGCTCCAGCCGACACCCACCGAACAGTTGGCCGCCTGGGCGTATTTGAAGTCCAGGCTGTCGGGAATTTTCTGCAGGTTGGCCTCGTGGGCGATGCGGTAGCGCGCCATGGCCCAGCCGCCGGATTCACTCTCGTTCCAGTCCTGGATGCCCGCCATGCCGACCCGCTCGATGCCTTCCTTGGGCGGAAAGGTGTTGGACGCACAATAGGTGGGTGACCATCCATTGAGGCAGGCGTGGCAGTGCCCGCAGTGGTCGCCCTGGTAGATGATGACCCGGTCGCCGGGTTTGAAATTGGAGCCGGGCATGACCTCCTCGACGACCCCTACGCTTTCATGGCCCAGGCCGTCAGGGTAGTCGCTCTGCCCGCCGCCATAAAACTTTTCGAAATCATGCTTGGTCCAGATGCGGCTGCCTTCCAGACAGACACCGGCGTAATCGTTCTTCACAATGGCATAGCCAGCCTTGATCTTGGGGAAGGGCTTTTCGACCAGTTCGACTTTTTTGGGTTCCGGAATGGTCAAGACAACATTGGTTTTGCTCATGGTTCTTCTCCTTTTTTGCCTATGAATGTAATATTGATTTTAAGTTTGCTGCCTTTCAGTCATCTTCTCGCCAGTATGAGAAGGTGGCGCAGTGCATACCGCTGCCGGTGGAGTGATAGACATCGTCGAATGGCACCGGCACCACGTTGACACCCCGTTTTTCGACCGCCTTGATGTACTTCTTGGCGCCGGCGGTGATCGCCTGGGCGTCGCTGCTCAGGGCCACCGAGTTGCCCGCACCGATGACGTATTCGTCGGGATCGATGTTGATCTGCTCCCAGTCCCGGATTTCCGCTGGCAGGTCGGTGAGCAGGACATTTTCATTGACAGCGATCAGTCCTTCGCGGATCACCGGCATCAACGTGTCGATATGGTAGCCGTAGTTGGCGTCGAAGTAGATCTGCTCCACGCGCCAGTCAAAGGGTTTCAGCATGCGGCGCAGCACCTCGGCGCCCAGTTCATTGCCCGACGAGCGGGGTTTGCTCAAATCGGTGATATGGGCCCGGTCGAACACCCCGTGGCCCACCACGACGAGCTTGTTGGGGAAGATGCGGATGTCGCCGGGCGACAGGCCCACGCCGAAGGCTGTGGGCATGGGCAGCGGGTTGGGCATGGTCAGCCACACCATGTCCGGATCGTTTTCGACCAACCCCATGAAGGCTTCGATGTATTCGACGCAATTGTAACGGATGCTGGGCTGGGTTTCATGGAAATTGACCAGTACGTTGCCGAAGGTTTCGCCGAAGGCCTGGGCGTGAAAGGCCCAGTGCTTGCCAAACTGGCCCAGCCAGCCCGACGTGTAGTTGATCACCTCCGGCGGCGGCGCCTGGGTGTTTTGGATCACGTGGGCGCCGGACTGGCGGTAGGCATCGGCCAGGGCCTCGAGCCCTTTGGCCATGCTCTCCCAAAGCCCCCGGTCCACGTCGCGGACGTGTTTGCCGCGGTTGGCGGCCATCCAGTCTAGTTTTTCGCGCGGCAGGGAGCGGAAGCTGGTGTACCAGGATGGGTGAAAGGGATCGGGCAGATACATGGACTCCGGGTTGCCCAGAATGACCCCTTTGAGTTGGGCGAATTCATGCTCTACATACACTTTCTGACCCTCGGCCTGCTCACGCAGCCCGGGTATCATGACCTGCCGGTTCTCTTCCAGCGCCGCGATGGCGCGCGCTTCGGTCCATTCAGGTAGCGTTTCTGTCTGCATCACGATGGCTCCTTGATTATTGAGGTTAATTTTTGGTTCCCTTTTCCCGCGGCCACCCCCAGGCGATGTCCACATAAACCAGGGTGCCCTCGGGGCCGTTGCGCACATTGAAGTCCTGATATCCGCGAAGGTTCACGTTCACCGGGCCGATCCCCTGGGTGAGGGTCAGTCCGATGCCGTCGGATCGGTATTTGTCCACCGGCCGGGCATCGGCGCCGGTGGCGTCGGTCACCTGGCGATAGAAGAACCCGGAGAGGCCCGCAGCGGTGCGCTCGGCCAGTTCCAGTCCGATGCTCCATTCGAAGGTGAAGCTGTCACCGGGACGAAAATCACGGTCTTTTTGGCTGGAATGGATTTCGTAAAATAGGCCTCCTGTTGCCAGCAGCGGGAATTTTTTAAAGATACCTCGCTCGGTGCGGTAGGTGCCCAGGGTAAAGGGCATGGCGGTCCAAAAGCCCAAGCCGACGTTATCCGTGCTGCCCAGGTTGAACTTGCCGGTGGGGGCGAAACCGCCCAGTGCGGCCACCAGATGAAATTCGGGCCAGTGCCAGCCGAGACCGATGGGCGAAAAGAACATGTCGGTGAAGCCGACCGGCGCATCCTGAGGCTGGCCGTCGACCAGCACCGGTATCCCCGATAGATTGCCCACAGCGGGGGTTACCACGGCCTGGTAATCCGCACCAAAGAGTTGGACATCCGGACGCCACACCAACGCCAGAGCGTTCAAGATATAATCAGTCGAATTGTCGGTGGCGGTGTCCCCGGATCCTTCCTTGAACTTATCGGCATTGTAGAACATGGTCGTGTTTTGCATGTAGAAACCGGGATCCGGTGCCATGATGCCTGCCTTCAGAACGCCATTCCAGCCAGGGGCATAATGACCAGATTGAACTTGCTGGGCCCATCCGAAACCGGCTGGCAGGTAGAGGGCAATTGCGAATGTAATTAAGGTAAATTGAACTCGTTGTCTGATTATGATCGACTTCATTTTTAATCATCCAGGGAGTCGGTGCACGGATAAGGGCAATACCCCCTCGCGTTACCGGGCGTTATCCTGTTTTCCGGCGCTGTCCGACAACGCCTGTAAAAATTCCTTTTCGAGCGCATCGCAAAGGTAGCGATACTCTTCAACCTTGGCTCTGGCGTCGGGCGATTTGAATTGATTCCAATATTCAGCGGCTTCGATGCATTTCCCATAGTCGGTGCATATGTTACTAAATTCTGCGTTTCTGAGCATGCGCTGCCAGATTTGATTCTTTTTCTCAGGGTAGCGTTCAAAAATATAGCGAGTTTTGGTGGACATCATTATAACGATACCGTTTCTAATGCTCGTGAAACTGTCAGTTCAGAGCGTGGATGGAAAGGATACAGCTGAAGTATGTTCGTGCTGTGGGTCATACCCCCCGTTTGATTTTATTTTTTTATAGATTATATTTTGGCCGTGCGAAACTATGTTAGGTTAAACAAAACCTAACAATTTTGATTTAATCAATTGGGATTATCTATAAAATAAATTTATCCGGCCATGTTCGCTTTACATGGTCACAGTAAAGAATGCACAACCCTCTATGCCGCTTTCATACAACAAAGAAACAACCCAAAATGGAGTCAGGGAGGAGTTGGATCGAATTCTATCCAGCATGGATTTCAAGGCTTCAAAGCGCCGTAAACAGTTTTTACGATTTGTAGTGGAAGAATCGTTGTCGGGAAAGACAGACACGATCAAAGCCTATACGATCGCCGTCAATGTGTTTGGAAGGAGTGCGGATTTCAATCCCCAGGTCGATCCCATTGTCAGCGTGGAAGCCAGCAGATTGCGCCGAGCCTTGGCACATTATTACTCGACCGCCGGAAGGTACAACGAGATACGGATTGACATTCCCAAAGGGACCTACATTCCGCGATTTGACAAGCAAGAGCCGTCACACGCCGCTACGGAGCGGCGATCCTATCAACGGCGTTCCCAGGATTGCCACGTCACGAAATTTTCAGTCGTGGATGAACCGGGTATCGCGGTAACCACTTTCCGGAATCTAAGCCCGCAAAAGGATCATGATTTTTATGCTGCTGGGTTGTCCGGACAAATCGTTGCTAATCTTTATGGCTATAAAGACTTCATCATTGTAGGCCCGTTGGCAGGCGAGTACATCGACAATCCCCATCCCTATATTATGAACGTCGGGAAACAATATGGCGTACAATTTGTGCTTTCCGGTTCCGTTCAGGTGCGGGTAGACAGTCTACGTGTGACCGCCTGGCTGATAGATGCGGAATCGGGAACCAATGTATGGACGGAGCAATTTAACTGCGATTTAACGGCTACCGATTTGTATGCAATCGAGGATGAGGTTGCCCAGCGCATTGTTGCGACACTGGCGGACCGGTTGGGCGTCATCACCCGGGTGCTCGTAAAACGGTCGAAGGACAGAGCCTGCAAAGACCTCACGGCATTTGAAGCTACGCTTAAGATGTACCATTGGGGTATCGTGCTGACCGAAGAAGCCTTTTTCGAAGCCTGGCAGGCCCTTGAACATGCCGTCAAGAAGGCACCGGATCATGCACTTTGCAAAGCAATGCTGGCGGATGTGTACGCCAGCGACTACCTATCCGAGATTGGGTTGGTGCGCGATCGGATGAAGACCGCTGAAAGACTGGCCCGGGAAGCGATCAATCTTGATCCGCAAAGCCCCGACGCCCGCTGGGTCATGGGGTTTGTCCACTTTCTCAACCACAAACCTACTCAATTCGCTAAAGAGTTTGAAGCCGCTTTGGCATTGAATCCCAATAACCCGATGATACTGGCGAGCTATGGACTTTTCCTGCCGGGCCTCGGTCAATGGGATCAATCGATTGGCCTGATCGATAAAGCCATGACCCTGAATCCGCAAATCTCTGCGCAATATCATATCCCTGCTATGTTGAACTATTACCGACAGGGAGAATTTGATCAGGCGTATGCACGATCGCTTCATATTGAAACACCCGGATTGTACTGGGAGCCGCTGTTTCGTGCAGCGGTGCTTGGACAGTTGGGTCGGAAAGATGATGCCAGCATATATGTGAATCGTCTGTTGGCGATGCAGCCCACATTTGAGAACCAAGCCCAGGAGCTTATGCGGCGCCTGCTTTATTCAGATGAAAATGTGGATATGATCGCTCGCGGACTAAAAAAGGCGGGCTTGTCTATTAAGTCCACCCTAACGGTCACACCGCTTCAAACAGCCTCGAAGCTTTCCAAGTAGGTTTATGCTCCAACTTTCTACGCCCCTCTGTCATTGAATCATTCGACGAGGATTAGATGTCCATGCTTGGCTCAGGATAGATCAAAAATGCTGAATCTATTTGGCAACAATCTATCGCCAGATTACTTGATAGGTCAATCGGACGCTAATTCCAAGTACAGCTATATATAGTGGTCAGATGAAATTTGAGGTGGGTTGTGATTACATGACAGCCATTGGATACATCTGAAATTTCGGTCGTGTGGTAATGTATTGACTATTTGCACAGTCGCTACACTACAGATACGTAGATGAATCACAGGTTGAGACTATCCCTAAAAAAATTTGGTTTGCTCGTAGAAAATTAATCCAGATCTAACTGAGCTTTACACTGATTACATTTTAGAGCGCCCCGGAAAACTTTGTTTCCGCATTCAGGACAAATATAGCGGGCTTCTTCGTCTTGAATCCATTTTTCTCTACCAACCTCTCGCCAATATGGAATAGCGCGCAAAATAACCCTTTTGCCAATAGTCATGGGAAAATTTTGAATATGATCACAAGGAAAATCATCGCATTGATGACACCCGGTGAATCCTTTCTCTTTTGTGCAGGCCCTGATCTCACACCGGCGACAATGCATAAACCGTTCATCAGATAAGCAGCCACGGCATCGAATATCTCCGGCGGAAAGGTTTTCACCATTAGGAAGAGTTCCTTTTCCCGAAATTTTTCCCTTGTAAAGATTCGCTAAACGCTCCTTGAATTTTTGATTGTTATCACGATGTGCGATATAAATGGCGCAGACGCCGCAATAAAGACCACAAGGTGCAATAAGCCCCTGATTTATTTTCATAATTCAGCTCCTTCCTGTTCATCATTTCATTGCAAGTGGTTATGCAGACGCCAGGTCAATGAAATTCCGCCTTTCCAATCTCAACCATCCACCCTATCCTTCAATTCCTTGCCCGCCTTGAAAAACGGTAGCTTTTTCGGTGCACCTTCACAAACTCACCAGTTTTAGGGTTTCGACCGGTATATCCACTGTATTTTTTAACGTAAAAGGAACAGAGACCTCGGATTTCAACTCGTTCCCCTTGTGCCAGTGCGTTGGCCATTTTATCGAAAAACAGGTTAATGACCGCCTCAGCTTCCAATTTAGATAGGTGATTTGAATCTTTCAGCGCTTGGATGAGGTCGACCCTATTCATTCGTTCGAAGCTCCTGCGGATTGGTCTGCTTGGGAAATGGAGGATGGAGATTTGTTGGAAGGATAGACCGTTAAGAGAAATTCTGTCAAGAAATTAATTGGTTATGCTTGAAGAGGGAATGTCACCGTAAAATCTTTCTATGGATTCAAAGGTGACTGTACCAGCTGTGACCAGGAGATGATAATTTTGGGAGGTGTTAAGGTGTTAAGCGAAAAAACGGGGTCTAATGAAAATTTTTAAAATGAAAGGATGGGTTCAGAATCGATTTTAATAAACCTGGCGATTTGAGGTGCGCAAGATCTGCAAATCCGTTTTCAACCCATGACCCGTTTTCAATTTAGATTTTTAACCACAGACGACGGGTTTCCCAAATCTCGTCTCTGAAAAAGAAATCGGGATATGGACATGAGGCGCAAACGACAGCGAACTACCGGCAGAGAAGGTATGAGAAGGTTTGGGATACGGATTTGAGCGATTATGAGAACGGTGAATTGTATTGGCAGAATGCGCGTTGCTGAGTTGCTATACGTTTTGGCAATCAAAAGCGATTTTAAGAAAGTGCAGGTTGGTTTAGATAGCAAGCGCAATCTGGCACTCTCTTATGCTTTGTTGGAGAGGTATATGTACTCTTCAAATGATACTTTCATTGCAGATATATCAACTTGATTAAAAGCCGCCGGATAAAATATATCAATCATAATATTTGTTTCATTTTTCAAAGATTTGGTTATTGTTATTTTGGTTTTTCCATAGCTTCTTCTGCTTGAGCCGCTGCGATGGCTGCCGCTGCACCGGCCTGAACAGCCTTTTTATCATGTTCACCGGCGTCTTCATCCGGCGGCATGTAAACCGTGACGTCGCGATGGGCAAATTCTATGCCTTTTTCCCTGAAGGACTCCTGTATCATCCGGTACACCTCCCGTCGGATAACAAATTGCCCTCCGGGAACCGTCTTATACTTAACGCGCATGATCATGGCGGAGTCGTCCAATTCTTTAACCCCCTGAGACTTAATTTTGTCCAACAGGCTGGGTCCCATTTCCGGGTCTTCTGCGATTACCAGGTTAATCTTTTTGATGATTTTGCGGACTTTGTCCACATCTGTGTCATAACGAACACGAAAATCAAGCTTGGTAATGATATAGTCACGGCTCATATTGGTCACGGTGCCCATACTGCCGAAGGGTATGGTGTGGATCGGGCCCCGGGCGTTACGAAGCCTTAACGAGCGCAAGGAAATATGTTCCACCGAACCGGTAGTACCGCCCGTTTCTATATAGTCACCGACCCGAAAGGCATCGTCGATCAGAAAAAATACGCCGGCGATGATATCTTTTACCAGTGTCTGGGCGCCAAATCCGATGGCCAGACCGATCACGCCGGCGCCGGCAATCAA
>Ga0316192_10000663_pt1 | contig 25281 bp, 26 predicted proteins | sample MerIslwburrow_MG_FD_204931 | JGI IMG/M metagenome (GOLD analysis project Ga0316192, IMG submission 204931) | Coastal sediment microbial communities from Maine, United States - Merrow Island worm burrow | ecosystem: Environmental > Aquatic > Marine > Coastal > Sediment | place: USA: Maine...
GGAGAACCGCCAGGAAGACGACAGAGATCACGACGAACGTGACCAACTGAATCGGCACGGACACGTCGAGGAATGCGAGCACCGCCGCAGCGGCTGCTCCTACGGCAAACGGGAGGAGGAAGAAGCCTGCGGTGAACAACTCGCCAATCGCGAGCACCACGGCGGCGCCGATCCAGATCCATCTCCATTGTTCAGCGTCCACATCTGTTCCTTTCGGTGCGAGGATTGCCACGGCCGCAAACGCGATGCCGATGAATCCGATGGTGAGCGCTATCCACAGTGCACTCGATCCGCTCTTCTCTTCTTCTGGGGGGCGAGTTCTCAGGGGAGCGCGATAGGCCGAGGCCCAATCCTCCGCAAACGTCGCGAGGTTCGGTCCAACAACACTGTCGACCGTCTGCCCGGCGGCGACGGCTTCGTTGAGGTGATCATTCAGCTCGTCACGCATCTCGGCGACGCGTCCACTCGGTACTCCGGTATCCCGCCAGTAGCGGGCGCACTCCGCGACGGTCTGGTCGACGCTCCGGTCAGTCATGCTCACCTCCGTTCAGTATTGCCGTTACCCCGGCGCTTAGGTTCTTCCACTCTCCCGACCACTCGTCGAGGCGCTCCCGGCCGGATTCGACGATCCGGTAGTACTTCCTGGGAGGGCCACTTCCATCCGCCTCGACGAAGTATCCCTCGACGAGGCCGGCCTTCTGGAGCCGGGAGAGCGTTGGGTAGATGCTCCCGTCGCTCACGAGTTGGAGGCCTCGGCCCTTCAGCTTGGCCGCCATCTCGTATCCGTAGCTCGGCTCATCTGCAATGAGTGAGAGTAGGCACATGTCGAGAACCCCTTTGAGGAGCTGGGAATTGTGATCCACTATCGGCCCCCTCCAAGTCTTGCGAAGTCAGATATAGTGTTTCATCGGATACCTTGCATCAACATATATCATGGATTGGGCGGGTTGACAAGACGGTTTCCGAGAAATGTTCCCTCAGGCGCACTGAGCATGCCGGGTGGCAGGGGAGGCGACGAGAACCCACCGATCAGGCGTCGGATCCGCACCGCGGGCGCCACTCGGTCTCCCCGAACACGTCGACCAGCAGGTCGTACAGGAATGGGTCGTACGTGCGGAGTTCCTCACGGGTGTCGATCTGGTTGTGCACCTGGTCCTTCTCGTCCTTTTCCTCGTTGTTTGCGTCGAAGAACGATTGGACTCCTTCAGCCCAGTACTGGTCGGAGTTGACCTCAGCGACGGTGTTTTGCCACAGATCGGCTGCGATCGCCCGGATGTAGGCATCCTCAATGGAGCGATCGAGACCCGGATCGACGGCGGCAATTCCGAAGCGCCGGATCGTCCAACCGAAGTCGCGGATGAACATGTCCTCACCCTCGTAGCGGTCAGACTCGAGGCAAAGCAGATTCTCCTCGGCACCGGCCGCAACCGGGATCTCGTCGGTACCAGGGAAGGAGCGGCCGAGACGATTCCAATCGGTGCCGGGATGTATCGAGTAGAGGTCCTCGAACTCGGGCAGGGCGGTGATCCGCTGATCCCTACCGATGATCGAAACCTGCTCGATGGAAGACGCGACCGCTGCGGCAACGTCGGGCCGGGCAGCGAGGAGGGCCCCCATCCGATCGGCGGCGGCCTCGAGGGCGTCAGGTGCGACCGGCTCGGCAGCTGCAATGGATATGCCGTCCTGCTCACATGTCATGCGGTAGAAGTCTTCGTCGGTGCCGATGTCGCGAACCATGCACTCCGGCGTTGGGAGAGAGGTGGTCGTCGTGGCGGTGACGGTCGAGGTCGTGGCCCGAGTTGTGTCAGGTGCCGACGTCGTCGTTGGATCGCTTGTGGCGGTTGTCGTCGACATGGGAGCAAACGTGGACGTTGTCGACGTGTCCTCACCCGAGGCTGACTGGCATCCGGCGGTGAGGGCGGCAACGGCAACGACCAGCACGAGAAAACGTAGCATCTGCATCGGCCCCAGATGCTACGGCCCGTGGCGAGAGAAGAGGTTCTTTGTGGTGGGTGCTGTCGGCATGCTCAAGTTGGCGCTACCTTCCTAGCGGGGCTCGAGGGGGCTGTACATTCAGCCGATGGAACTGGTAGGCACATGCGGTCGCGTCACGATCGAGTCCTCGAGTTGACTGCGCGTCGGTTCGACGTGGGTGTTGATGCCGGGATGTTGAGGAACCGAATCGAAGATGTTGCGCTCAGGGACCCGTTCATAACCATCGACGGTCAACGGTTGGTGAACTTCGGATCGGCTGCGTATCTGGGTCTCGGTCGAGATCCAAGGTTGCAGGCAGCTGCAATCGACGCGGTCGAACGCTATGGGACGGCCTACTCATCGTCAACCGCCTACACATCGCTGCCCTACTACGCAATCCTCGAGGACAAGCTCCAACAGATCTTCGGTGCACCGGTCGTCATCGCCCAGACCACGACTCTGGTTCACCTTGCGGTGCTTCCGGTGGCCATTGCCCCCGAGGATCATGTGCTCGTCGACGCGCACGCCCACTCATCGGTGAATCTGGCGGCGACGACAGTCAAGGGGATGGGCGCGTCGGTCGAGTCGGTGCCCCACAACGATGTTGAGGCGCTCCGACAGCGCCTCAACCAACTAGCTCCGTCGGGGAAGCGTGTTTGGTACTTGGCGGATGGCGTCTACTCGATGTTGGGAGACCTTGCACCAGTGGATGAGATCGCTCGTATGCTCGACGAGTTTCCGATGCTCCATTGTTATTTCGATGACGCTCACGGGTTGGGATGGCAGGGCCTCCACGGAAGAGGTGCGGTACTCCATGAGATACCCTGGCATGAACGCTTGATCGTGGCGGGCGGACTGTCAAAATCTTTCGGAGCGCTTGGTGCCGTTGCAGCGTTTGGCGACCCTGCCCTCGCGTGGCGGGTGCAGGCATGCGGCGGACCTGTCACCTTCTCCGGGCCGATCCAACCGGCCGCGCTCGGTGCGGCCGTTGCTTCTGTCGAGATCCACCTATCTGGCGAGCATGCGCGGCTCCAGGCTCGGCTCCTCAGGCAGATCGGCATGGTGCGTTCAAGGCTCTCCGAGCTGCGACTCCCGGTGTTGTCACTTGCGACGTCTCCGATCTGGTTCATTCGTGTCGGTGGCGTTGATCGCGTTATCGAGCTTCTGCGCAGGCTTCGTGCCGAGGGCTACTACTTGAATCCCTCGACGTTCCCGATGGTCCCGATCGGATACGCGGGCGTGCGTTTCACGCAGACGTTGTACCACTCTGATGAACACATCGAAGGGATGCTCGACGCACTCGGGCGTCACGTGCCAGACCTGGCAGACGATATCGATGTCACGATCGACTTGACCGACGAGGGGCTTGTCGGATTGGGTGCTGGGGCCGAGAAGGACGGCGCGGCCGTCGAGTAGCCCTACATCTGGCGTCCGCCCGTGCCGATACAAACAACCTATGTCTTTCGCCGCGCGCTCTCGATCGCTCGAAAGGGTGCCTCAAAGCCTCGTTGGGCTGCCGCGGCTGCCGCTGGCCACGATTGTCCTGCTCCTCCTGTCCGGGGTTGTCTGGCTTCTCGCACCGACGTCAATTGGCGAACCCGTGTCGTCAATTGCGATCTTCGTCGGGGCGCTGGTGGCCGGGCTCACGTTCATCCGACGAGCCGGATTCCTGACGGGTCGAGAGCGGCAGGCGTGGACGATCGCGGGATGGGGCTTCACCGTTGGTTCATTCGGAATGGTGGCGATCGGCGTGACAGCGGTAGTCCGTGGTGAGGCACCCGCGTTTGGCGTCGCCGATGCGATCTTCGTCCTGGGGTACGTAGGCGTGCTGGTTGGGTTCGCGTCACTCCCTCACACGTCGGGCACGCGACTGCTGAGGATGAGGACGGGACTCGACGGACTCATTGGGGCAGTGGCCGTGGGCGCGCTGCTTTGGGCCTTCCTTCTCGAGGTCATGGTGTCCAGTATCAGTGGCGCCCCCGCGTGGCAGACCGTTCTCGGATTGGTGTACCCACTCGTCGACCTGGGTGCTCTTGTCGTGTTCATGATCGTTACCGTGCGGCAGTCGAGCCTGCGCTTCGATCTGCGGATCATCCTGCTTGGAACCGGGATCCTGGCGCAGGCGACTGCCGACGTGTTGTTCTTCGTGTCGGGAGTTGGCCGGTCGCTCAGCGAAGCCCAGCCACCGCAGTTGCTCTACATCTTCGCCATGGCGTGTTACGTGGCCGCCTCCGCCATCGTGGATCGATTGCCCGCGGCACGGCAGTACTCGGATCGTCATGCACCGCTCTGGGCGTTGGTAGCACCGTACGGTGCAGCAATCGCGATGGTGGCTGTACTGGGCATCAGGCTCAGGGATGCCGATCTCGATCGAGCGGATCAGGTCCTCATCATCGCCACATTCATCGTTGGTGCTCTCGTGATCGCGCGGCAAGCGATAGCGATTCGCGAGAACCGGATCGCTATCGAGCAGCAAAGGTCCGATCTCGTGTCTTCGATCTCGCACGAGCTGCGGACTCCATTGACTGCCATGGTCGGGTTTCTCGCCGTGCTGCAGGAGGATCACACCCTTTCCGCTGTCGAGCGCCGCGAGATCGTTGAAGTTGTCGCTGAGCAAACGTTGCATCTCGAGCGAATCGTTGAGGACCTGCTTGCGCTCGGACGCGGTGATTCAGATCGAATGGAGCTGCAGGTGTCGGAGCACAAACTGGCAGATGTCATTGAGAGCGCCCTGCGGTCGACCGATATTGATCGCAGCCGTGTGACCGTCGAGGTCGATTCGGGTCTCGTGGCAGTCGTCGACGGCGGCCGGCTCCAGCAGATTCTCGCAAACCTTCTCACCAATGCCTCCTGGTACGGTGGAGATGAGTGCATGGTCGTCGCGTTCTCTCGGGGCGGCGGACTCTTCATCGAGGTGCATGATTCGGGCCTGGGTGTACCGAAGAAGCACGAACTCACCATCTGGGATCGATTTGAGCGCGGTCAGAACCGCTACAACGCCTCGGTCCCCGGTTCAGGGATCGGACTCGCGGTCGTCCGCAGTATTGCTGAGTCACATGGTGGCCAAGCGACGTATCAGCGGTCGACGCGACTCGGTGGAGCCTGCTTCGTCGTCGATCTGCCTGGAAGGGTTGGGACAAAGCGACCGATCGCCATCGTGCCAACGAGCACGAGGGCGATCGGCTGAGCGTCCTCCTAGACCTTGTCGAACCCAAGTTGGTCGCCGTCCACCGTCACCGAGACGGTGTCTCCATCCCGGAAGGTGCCGTCCAGAATCGCCAGGGCAAGCGGATCGGCGATCGCAGTCTGGAGCAGGCGCTTCAGCGGGCGCGCTCCGTACACGGCGTCGTAGCCGTTCTCGGTCAGCCAGTCCGCAGCCTCATCCGAAAGCTCGAGCTCGATCCTTCGGTCGGCGAGCCGTCCCTCGAATCGGCTGAACTGGATCGCGGCGATCTGTCGCAGATCGTCCTTCGTGAGCCGGTGGAACACGATGACGTCGTCGATGCGGTTGAGGAACTCCGGGCGGAAGTGCGCTCGAACCGCATCCATGACACGGTTCTCGATAGCTTCGTCGGGCAGGTCGGGATCGATGAACTCAGATCCGAGATTCGACGTCATGATCAAGACCGTATTCGAGAAGTCGACCGTGCGACCCTGGCCGTCGGTCAGGCGACCATCGTCGAGCAGCTGCAACAAGGTGTTGAAGACATCAGGGTGAGCCTTCTCGACCTCGTCGAGCAAGATCACGGCGTATGGACGTCGCCGTACGGCTTCGGTGAGCTGGCCACCCTCGTCGTATCCCACATACCCGGGAGGTGCACCGATGAGGCGGCTGACCGAGTGTTTCTCCATGTACTCCGACATGTCGATGCGAACCATGGCCCGCTCATCGTCGAACAGGAAGCTCGCCAGAGCCCTGGCAAGCTCGGTCTTGCCGACCCCGGTGGGGCCGAGGAACAGGAACGATCCGATTGGGCGGTTGGGATCGGACAGACCGGCTCGCGACCGCCGAATGGCGTTGGCGACCGACGCAACCGCGTCGTTCTGGCCGACCACTCGGTCGTGGAGGTGGTCCTCCAGGCGAACCAGTTTCTGAACCTCACCTTCCATCAGCTTGGAAACCGGGATCCCGGTCCATCGGCTGACGACCTCGGCGACGTCCTCGTCGTCGACCTCTTCCTTGAGCATCTTCGTGTCGGTCTGGAGGGCTTCCAGGTTGGTCTGCCGGTCAACGAGCGTGCGCTCCAGATCAGGGAGATTCCCGTACCTCAGTTGGGCAGCCTGTTCGAGGTCACCGGAGCGTTCAGCCCTTTCTGCCGCAGCCTTGGTCTCCTCGATGTCGTGCTTGGTGGCGCGGATCTCGTCGATGGCGTCCTTCTCGAGCTGCCAGTGGGCGCTGAGCGCGTCCAGCTCTTCGCCGAGGTTGGCCAACTCGTGCTCGATGGCGTCGAGACGAGCCCGCGACGCGTCGTCGGTCTCCTTCGTGAGGGCCTGTCTCTCGATCTCGAGCTGGCGGCGCCGGCGTGTGAGCTCGTCGATCTCCTCCGGCATCGAGTCGATCTCGATGCGGAGGCGCGAGGCAGCCTCGTCGATGAGGTCGATGGCCTTGTCTGGGAGAAGTCGGCCGGTGATGTACCGATCAGAGAGGACGGCGGCGGCCACCAGGCCCGCGTCGGTGATGCGCACGCCGTGATGCACCTCGTAGCGCTCCTTGAGTCCGCGGAGGATGCCGATCGCATCCTCGACCGAGGGAGGCTCGACCAGGACCGGCTGGAAACGCCGCTCGAGTGCAGAGTCCTTCTCGATGTACTTGCGGTACTCGTCGAGAGTTGTTGCTCCGATCATGCGGAGCTCTCCACGGGCGAGCATCGGCTTGAGCATGTTCGAGGCATCCATCGACCCTTCGGACGCACCGGCGCCGACGATGGTGTGCATCTCGTCGATGAACGTAATGATCCGGCCCTCCGCCGCCTGGATTTCGGCGAGAACGGCTTGAAGGCGTTCTTCGAACTCACCGCGGTACTTCGCTCCGGCAACAAGGCTTGCCATGTCGATCGCGACGATGCGCCGGTTCTTCAGTCCTTCCGGAACGTCACCGTCGACGATGCGCTGGGCCAGGCCTTCGACGATTGCCGTCTTGCCGACCCCGGGTTCGCCGATCAGCACCGGGTTGTTCTTGGTTCTGCGCGAGAGCACCTGGATCGTGCGCCGGATCTCTTCGTCACGTCCAATGACCGGGTCGAGCTTGCCCTGTTGTGCGAGTTCGGTGAGGTCGCGGCCGTACCTCTCGAGCGGCGCAAACGTGTCCTCGGGGTTCTGGGAGGTGACACGCTGGCTGCCGCGTATGTCGGCGAGAACGCCGAGCATGGCGTCCTTGGTGGCTCCGAGGCCACGGAGCAGGTCCCCGACCGGGCCGTCGGATGTTGCGAGCGCGAGGAGGATGTGCTCGACCGACACGTACTCGTCCTTCATAGACGTGCGCTCCGAGTCCGCGCTGTTCAGGATGTCGAGCGCGGCGGGGGAGAAGGAGACATCACTTCCACCCACAACGGCGGGGATCGCCTCGAGGGCACGGTCGACCGGTCCGGCGACGTCGGTCGCGTGGATGTCGAGGTTCGCAAGGATCGGGTAGATGAGTCCGTCGGTCTGTGCGAGCAGACCGGCGAGAAGGTGGGTGGGTTCTACATACGGGTGGTTACGCTGCGTTGCGAGGTCCCGTGCAGCAAGGGTGGCTTGCTGAGATTTCTGCGTGAAAGTGTTGAAGTCCATGGATGTCCAGTCGTCGGTGTTCAGCGTTGTCGAAGGTTCAACACGAAGAGTGATGCGTTTATGCCAGAAAACTTGAGTCTTAGTATATCAGGTTTGGCGAGTAGGTGATGATGTGAGTTTTGTCGAACGTGGCGGCGGGTGGGTGCTCTCCCAACTTGCTCTTTTCGCCCTCTACGTGTTCGCCCTGGTCGGAACGCCCGGCCTCACCGAGGGTGTCGCACTCGGGTACGCCAGGATCACGGGTGCGGCCATGGTGGTGATCGCGGTCGTCATCGGCGGTTGGTCCATGGTCGTCCTCGGACGGGACCTTTCGATCTTCCCGCATCCGGTCGAGGAGGCGCAGCTCGTCGACCGCGGTCCCTATCGCCTCGTGCGCCACCCGGTCTACTTCGCCGTGATTCTGGGTGCGCTCGGGCTGGCGCTCGCGCTCCTGAACACGGCCGCAGCCATCGTGGCGCTCGTCTTCATCCCTTTCTTCATGGCGAAGACGGGGTTCGAGGAGGACCGACTCGTCGAGCACGTTGCGGGATACCGCGAGTATCGGTCGGCAATCCCGTATCGGATCATCCCCTGGGTGATGTAGGTCGCGGCTTCGGAAATTCTCCGGGTGTGCCGGGCGTTGATGTGTCGAACCAACCAGGGAGCCGAACAATGCCGAAAGCTGTGTGGAACGGAGCCGTGATCGCCGAGAGTGTCGCCACGATCGTCGTCGAAGGGAACCACTACTTCCCACGGGACGCGTTGAATAGCGAGTTCTTCGGCGCGAGCGATCTGGAGAGCCGCTGCCCCTGGAAAGGAACTGCCGGCTACTTCGATGTGACGGTCGACGGCAAGCTCAATCCCGGCGCTGCGTGGTTCTACAACGATCCCAAACCGGCGGCCACCGAAATCACGGGAAGGGTGGCGTTCTGGCGGGGCGTCAAGATCGAGGCGTAGGCGCGCGGGCGGTATCCTGCGGGTTCGCAACAACGGAGCCCCATGATCCCGATCCGAATCGTCGAAACCGAGCGAGAGGACTTCGACGAGCCCGTCGTTGAACTCTGGATGGAGAACGAATTCGTCGGAATGGTCTTCTGGGACGGGTCGTCGACCATCGTGCAGATCTATCCGGCCGCCGACGACGACGTCCACGACCTCGAAATGCGCGATCTCTTCCGTGCGCTCGAGATGGCCGAGCGGATCGTCGACCCGCTGGCGTTCGACCAGGTTGAAGGGTTGGTCCAGGTGGGCGATGCACGGGCGCAGGCGAAACGAGAGGAAGCGGAGAGCGACTGGTCCGAAGAGGATCCCGCAACCGTCGAGCTCCTGTCCGAGTTCGATCCGCTTGCCGCCTTCCGCTCTGAGGACGGCGAGGGATTCTTCCCTCGCGACGTGGCGCTCCGGTTCGTCCATCGCTGCGGTGAGCTGCGGCTCGCGATTGTTGAGATGGAGGGCTTTGATCTCGTCGGCGGAGAGTTGAAGGCTCGCCCGGGTCTCGAACTCGTCGTCGGACCGCAGCCGGTCATGTCGCCCGCAGAATTTCAGTCCCACGCTAACGCGACGGCGCTCGACCACCTCGACGGATGGCCACGGCGAGAGTCGCTGGTGGTTGCGTTCGTCGTCCAGCAGCAAGACGGCGAGACCATCGTCGCCTGAATCCGCGTACCCAGGGTTCGCGACGTCCCATTTGGCGTCTCCAGCCCGCGGAATGGCTTGGGATTGAAGGGTTCGGCGCTCGTTGTCCGATAACATGGGGCGACCGAGGGAGAGGGATTCGCATGCAGACTGCGGTGTACAAGGAGTTGAAGAGCTACTGGTGGCTCCTACTGCTCTCCGGAGCATTCAGCATCGTCATTGGCGGAGCGCTCCTGTTCTGGCCCGGAAAAACGCTCACCGTCGTGGGGTTCTTGATCGGCCTTTGGATGCTCTTCGCCGGCATCATGCGGTTCCTGATCGCCCTCTTTGGCGGTGACACCGACGGCCGATGGGTCATCTTGTTCGTCGGAATCGCCGGGATCGTGCTCGGCATCGTTGTGATGAGGAATCCGTCGGAGACAATCGCCGTCGTCGTGTTGATTGCCGCGATCTTCTGGATCATCACCGGTCTCGTCGATATCTTCCGTGGTATCAGCGACGGCAGTATGGAGAACCGCGGTTGGGTGATCTTCGGCGGTGTTGTGGCGGCCCTTGCCGGAGCGATTGTCCTCCTGTGGCCGGCGGCCTCAGTGGTTGTCCTCGCGGTGATCGCCGGTGTGTTCTTCATCGTCGACGGGATCATGCAGATCATCGCCGGTTTCCAGGTCAAGAGCGCCTGACGCGCAAGCCCAATCCCACGAACACCGTCGGCCCAGAGATCGGAGTGGAGGCAAGGCACCTCGAGAGCGGGCCGCAGGCCATAGGTGGCGCGAACCCGTGGTTGATGAGTGTCGTGTCCACGTGTTCCCTTGCGGGTTCGAGGCTACTTCACCCCAAGGTGGATGCGCCCGCGCTGGCCAATCGATCGAAGGAGTCGGCGATCGCCGTGGCGAACGCACCCTTGTGGAACCACAGCAGTGTCGCGTGGCCCCCCGATATCCAGCGCAGTTCGGAGCCGGGCCAGTGGGCGTGCAGGGCTTCGGTCGCCGACGTCGGAACGTATCCGTCTGATCGTGCCGAAACGAGCACCGCGTAGCGTGCATGGTCGGGCGCCGGGCGATCGAGAACTGACGCCGCGAGCAGCGCCTCGCGGAGTTCCGGCCCCGCCGAGGATTCCCCACCGAGCGCCTCCCAGGCGATGCCGCCGCGAAGCGCACCGTCGAGGTACACCGGTGACGGTGAATAGGACGCAGCCAGCGGTGCTGTGGCGATCGGGAACGGCATGGTTGAACTCACGAGCGCCGACATGTTTCCCCCCATCGAGTAGCCCGCAACCCCCGGAATGCACCCGGCACCGTGGATCGTCGCCAGGAGCCCCCTCCCTTCCATGACTGCACCGATCCCCATTCGGAAGAAGTCGGCTACCGTGCGAATCGGCTGACCGTTGTGGTCGTCGGGCCTGCGTATTCCGTAGTACGGGTTCTCCAAGACGAGGCTGCCGATACCTCGCCGGGCGAGACGCCGAGCGATGCCGAAGCGGGCTCGAGAATCGTGCTCGTTCCATGCTGCCATGAGAACCACCATCCGATCGGTGCCGTCCTCCGGCGCGACGCGCGTGACCGCTCCGTGGCGGGCGTGACTCGGCAGGATCTCTGCCGGGCTCTCGAAGACACCAACGGATGTCGTCAGGCCCTCGTCGGTGACTTCAGAGACCCACTCGATTGATAGGGGCTGCGGTACGCCGGTCGGCAGAGCGGCGCGGCTGATGATCGACATGTCGCCCCACCCATCGGAGAAGAAGCGCAGCCGGTCGGGTCCGTGCGACACGATCGCTCCACCGAGAGCATCGATTGGGTGAATCATGAATCCAAGGCCTCGTTGGTCGGGTCGGCAAGCTGCGCAGTACAGTCTGGCCCATATGGAGATCGTGATCGGCGTCGCCGGGTCGGCACACCTCATCGTCGGAGAAGAGGACACCGCTATCGCCCTCGGCAGCGGCGACGTTCCGGTTCTCGGCACGCCGCGAATCGTTGCCCTCCTCGAAGAGGCCGCCGTCGCGGCATTAGCGGGCGATCTCGCGGACGGGATCACCTCCGTGGGGACCCACATCGCCGTTGACCATGTGTCTGCGTCCTTTGTTGGCGCAGCGGTTGCGGCCGTTGCCGAAGTTGTGGCCGTCGAGGGCCGCACCGTGACGTTCCGGCTCATCGCACAGGAGGGCAGCCGCACGGTTGCAACCGGCAATCACACCCGGCTCCTCGTCGATCGCGCGCGATTCCTCGGGTCGCGCTAGCCCCACCACTCGACGCGGCACCACGACCGACGCTGGCAGTTGGGGCACTGCATCCAGCGGCCGAAGTGTTTGCCGGGGATCCACAACGAGATGAGAGCAATCCTGACCCCGATGTCGACGTGTGAGGCTCTCGTCTTCGTTCCACAGTGCGAGCAGTCGATGATGCCGGTGCCCGACTGGTGCACTCCGGTTGAGAACAGTGCCGCCTGACCATCGCGACGTTCGGGGTCGTGTAACACGTCGTCTTCGAGGGGGTCGTCGATTTCGGCTGGCGGAGCCTCGAAGAGGGCTCTTTTGCCCCGGGGGTCGGAGCGCCCAGTCATGTTCTCATCTCGATCTCTCCAGCGAGCAAGCGGTACGCCTCGGCGCTCTTCGAACGGCTGGCGTGTTCCAAGACGGAGCGGCCCCTTCCCGGGGCCTCTGCGACCTTCACCGATCGAGGAATCGGGGGAGGGAGCACTTCGAGTCCGTGCGTCTCGGACACCTCGGCGAGCACTTGCTTGCTGAGGTTCGTTCGGCGGTCGAACATCGTTGCGACCGCTCCGAGCACCTGCAGGTCCTCGTTGGTGTACGCGCGCACATCTTCGATGGTCTCGAGCAATTGCCCGACCGCACGGTGTGAGAGCGTCTCGGCCTGGAACGGGATAAGGACGTGTGTTGCTGCGGTCAGTCCGTTGAGGGTGAGGATGCCGAGCGACGGGGCGCAGTCGACGAAGACGTAGTCGTAGTCGTCGCTCACACGCTTGAGCGCCCGCCGCAGCACGAACTCTCGGCCGGTCTTGGTGAGCAGATGGATCTCCGAACCAGCAAGATCGATCGAGGAGGGGACGAGGTCGATGCCGTTCACGTCGACGATGACCTCCGCGATTTCAACTCTGCCAAGCATTACGTCGTGGATGGTGAGATCGAGTTCGTCAGGGTTGATCCCGTTCTCGTACGTGAGGCAGGCTTGCGGGTCGAGGTCGACGACGAGGACGCGACGGCCGCGTTCGACCAGCGCGGCCGCGATTGTGTGCACAGTGGTGGTCTTCGCCACCCCGCCTTTTTGGTTTGCGACAGCAATCACAGCGCCCATGAACCGAGTGTAGAAGCTGCCGAAGGAGCAAGGAGAAAGAAGGAAGACACGAGATCCGAAACACAAGATACGAGACAGGAGATAAGTCCCGGGTCTCAGGTCTCGCTACCGCTGCGCTGAACTTCGGGTCACTTCCGAGTGACCAGCGGATGGTCGGGGCTGGTCGCTGGCAGTTCTACTCGGCTACTCGGTCGCTCGGATCCGGTACACACGGCCCGTCATAACCCGGCTGGAGGACCGGGTGGCCCGTGTCCTCGATGGTCACGGGGACGAGGCATGCCCCGATGCTTCCGTCGGGTTCGAACACGAACTGTGCAATCGCCGTTGCACGCGAGTTAGCCGGATAGGCCTGCCAGACGAAGTTCCCGAGGCCCCACGCAATCGGCTTCCCTTCATACCATCCGAGGGGTTGAAGGACATGCTGATGGTGGCCGAATATGCCGTCGGCCCCTGCATCGATGAATGCTTCTGCCAGGCCGATCTCAAACGCTCGCGGCTTCGTCGTTCCCTGCTCACCCCAGTGGATCGTGACCAACACCAAATCTGCGACTTCATCTGCCGCCCGGATAGCGGCCGTCATGGCCTCTGCCGAGTCGCCGTCGGTCATCCCGGGTCGCTCATCTGTGACGGTCCATGATCCGGTCTCAGGGTGAACACCCCCTCCGCCGAGGATTGCGACCGTCCATCCGTTTCGCTCAACGAGAACAGGGGCGTAGGCCTCCGCCGGGGCCTCGCCGGCTCCGACGGGATCGATGCCGACAGCTTCGAGGTTGGTACGAGCGTCGAGCATGGCCTCGAATCCGTAGTCGATCGCGTGGTTGTTCGCGAGGTTGGCAACGTCGACGCCCGCCTCCGCCATCGACGGGAGCGCCTCGGGGTCGCAGCGGAATGTCCAGGGTTTGTTCCACGGTGTCCCCAGGTCCGACGCCGAGCATTCGAGATTGACAACGGTGAGATCGTCCTGGTTCAGCACATCGTCGAGCCCCGACCACGCGTACTCGTAGCCTGTCGAAGGAAAGGATCGGACGAACGTCGGGTCGAGGTTCACGTCGCCGGTTCCGCTGATCACCAACCGCCCCTTCGGCTCAGGCGGTGGGCTGGTCGTTGTTGTGGTCGTCGTCTCCTGGACCGTCGTCGAAAGGGCCAGTGTTGTTGTGGAGGAAGATGTGCTCGTGGTCGTTTCGCTGGGGAGCGTCGTGATCGGAGCGAAGCTCTCTGTCGACGGCGGGGAGGCCGCGGCGCCGCTCGAACAGGCGCCGACAGCAACTGCCAGCACCGCGAATCCGAGAACTCGAAGGAAACGAACTCGATGCATCGAGAGAACGGTACCGTTCAGGTCTCGGAATGCTGTCGTTCGCGTGCGTTTGCGCGGCCCGCAATGCCGAATCATTCTCAATCCAGCCAGAGAAGGAGCACAGGATGGACAAGTGGGTCTACCGGTTCGACGAGGTCGACCAGGCCGAAGAGGCAGTTGGCGGCGACTGGGATGAGGTGCGCGGCTTGCTTGGTGGCAAGGGTGCGAACCTCGGTGAGATGTCGAGAACCGGTGTTCCGGTTCCCCCAGGGTTCACGATCACCACTCGCGCCTGCAACGCCTACCTCGACAACGATGAGAACTTCCCGGATGGTCTCACCGATCAGCTCAACGAGGCACTGGCAACGATCGAGTCGGGTCTCGGCAAGGTCTTCGGCTCGGCCGACTCGCCGCTTCTTGTTTCCTGCCGCTCGGGCGCCAAGTTCTCGATGCCGGGAATGATGGACACCGTGCTCAACATCGGCATCAACGACGCAGTGCTCCCCGGCATGATTGTTGCGTTCGGCGATGAGCGTTTCGTGTATGACTCCTACCGGCGCCTGGTGCAGATGTTCGGCAGCGTCGTCATGGGTGTCGACGACCATCCCTTCGAAGAAGTCCTCACCGAAGCCCGCGCCGAGGCCGGCGTTGAGACCGATTCCGACCTCGACGCCGCAGCCCTGGCGAAGGTGCTCGAGCGTTTCAAGGCCATCGTCAAAGCAGAGACGGGGATGGACTTCCCACAGGATCCGCGCGAGCAGCTGATGATGGCGGTCGAAGCCGTGTTCAAGTCGTGGAACGGCAAGCGCGCCTTCGCATACCGCGACGCAGCCAAGATTGCACACGACCTCGGGACTGCCGTCAACGTGCAAACGATGGTGTTCGGCAACATGGGCGACGAGTCGGGCACCGGTGTTGCGATGTCCCGCAACGCCACCACCGGTGAGAATCGACTCGAGGGCGACTACCTGATCAACGCCCAGGGCGAAGACGTCGTAGCCGGCATCCGGGTGACACACCCGATCGCCGAACTCGCCGGTGACCTCCCTGCGGCCTATTCCGAGTTCGAGGACTACGCAAAGAAGCTGGAAACCCACTTCCGCAACATGCAGGACATGGAGTTCACGGTGGAGAAGGGGAAGCTATGGCTCCTCCAGACCCGCGACGGGAAGCGCACCGCTCAAGCCGCCGTCCGTATCGCCGTCGACATGGTCGCAGAAGGCATGATCACCAAGGACGAGGCGCTCATGCGCGTCGAGACCGATCACGTCGACTTCTTCCTCCACCCCCAATTCAACGTCGAGTCGAAGACCGAGGCACTCGATGGTGGCCGCAAGATCGCCCTCGGGCTCAACGTATCACCCGGCGCCGCGGTCGGTGTCGTGGCATTCGACCCTGATCTTGCCGAAGCCTGGGCGAAGGAGGGGAAGCCCGTGATCCTCGGACGCCCGGAGACCAAGCCGGATGACGTCCACGGCATGCTTGCAGCTGAGGGCATCGTCACCACCAGGGGCGGCCGAACGAGCCACGCGGCGCTGGTCGCTCGCCAGTTCGGCAAACCGGCGGTTGTTGGTGCTTCCGCCCTCGACATCGACCTAGCGGCCCGGACGATGAGCGTTGACGACGTCGTGGTCAACGAAGGCGACTGGCTCTCGGTTGATGGCACCACCGGCGAAGTCTTCCTCGGCAAGGTCGAGACCGATGTTCCCGACATCGACGATCCGTGGCTCACGAAGATCCTCGAATGGGCGGACGAGCGGCGTGACCTCGACGTGTGGGCGAACGCCGACTACCCGATCGACGCCGAACGTGCCCGTGCCTACGGTGCGCGCGGTATCGGCCTCTGCCGGACCGAGCACATGTTCTTCGAGCCCGAGCGGCTGCCGATCGTCCAGAAGATGATCCTGTCCGACGATCTCGCCGAGCGTGAGGAAGTGACGTTCTCACTGCTCCCGCTCCAGCGTGAGGACTTCGCAGGTCTCTTCCGGGCCATGGACGGCTACCCGGTTGTCATCCGGCTCATCGACCCACCGCTGCACGAGTTCCTCCCCGGATGGGGCGATCTCACCAACGAGATCGCTGATCTCAGGATCGAGCTGAGCTCCGGAGGAGCAGACGTTGCGGCGATCGAGGCGGAGATCGCCGAGAAGGCTGCGATGCTCGACCGTGTCGAGGCTCTTCGCGAGGAGAATCCAATGCTGGGTCTCCGCGGTGTACGACTCGGCATTCTGCGTCCCGAGCTGACGCGGATGCAGGTGCGGGCGATCATCGAAGCTGCCTGCCTGGTCGCCGGCGAAGGTGTCGATGTGCACCCCGAGATCATGATTCCGCTGACCAGCCACGTGAACGAGCTTGCGCGCCAGCGCAGCGTTCTCGAGAAAGAGGCCAAGGACGTGATGGCCGAGCAGGGCGTAGAAGTCGACTACAAGTTCGGCACGATGATCGAGATCCCACGTGCTGCTCTCACGGCCGATCAGATTGCTGAGTATGCCGAGTTCATCTCCTTCGGGACGAACGACCTCACGCAGATGACGTACGGAATCAGCCGGGACGACGCCGAGAAGGGTTTCCTCATGGAGTACCTGTCCGAAGGGATCCTTGCGGACAACCCGTTCTTCACGATCGATCCCGACGGTGTCGGGCAGCTGATGGGAATTGCCCTCGAGAAGGCAAAGTCGGTTCGCCCCGATCTCGAAGCGGGAATCTGCGGCGAGCACGGCGGCGAACCCCGCTCGATTGCGCTCTGCCACGAACTCGGTCTGAAGTACGTGAGCTGCTCCCCGTTCCGTGTGCCGATTGCGCGCCTCGCTGCAGCGCAGGCCGCGATTGTGAGCCCGAGGTAGGTAGTAGCAAGACTCGAGATTCGAGACTCGAGACAGGGCCCGTCCTTGGCCCCCCGTTGGGGGAGGCCGGGGCGGGTTCTCTTGTGAGCGAGACAGAACCATGGCTCGAGATCATCTTCGTCTCCACCGCCGTCAGGCGGGGGAGACGCGATCGAGCGGATGCTCGATCGCAGAGGGGGCACTGGGAGCCAGAATCGCGAGGATGAGCCCCACAGGCTGCCCAAGCTTGCACCTTGCTCGTTACTGCTAGCTCCCCCTTGCTGGTCCGGAGCCGCAGATCTGCGAGTGTCAAGCTGTTCCATCAACCCGCCGATACCGACACATGGACGTACTCCAGGGTGATCTTGCTGCGTTTCCAATTCGGGACATCGTGCTCCTGATTGCCGAGCGGCGCCAAACGGGAGTGCTCCGGGTCGAAATGGGGCCCTTGACCGGCCGCATGTTCTTCGTGGATGGTCGCGTCACTTACGCAACGACGCGCGACGGTGACGGATCGGTGGCTGCTCTCGCTCAACTCGGAAGCCGGCCGGAACGCGATCGGAGGGGCCGCAACCCCGGGGGGAAGTGGCCCGATCCCGCCCGACCTCTGATCCTCCAACAGATCGGTGAGGTACTCGTCCGGCTCAGTCACAGCGTCTCGGGACGTTTCTGGTTTGTCGAAGGTGTCACGACCCGCGCGTACGGGGAAGATGAGATCCAACGCTTCGAGGTCGGAGAGGTCCTCACGGCGGCGGACGGTCGACGCAAGGAGTGGGCCGAGATCTCTCGCGTTCTCCCGGATCCGTCCGTCCGGTTCCTGATGCGTCCGCATCTTGCAGCCGGTGTCACGAGAGCAGTCATCCCGGCTGCTTCATGGCCGGTCCTCGCTGCGATCGGCGACGGAGCGACCGTTCAGGAGGTTGCCGAACGTCTCAAGCTCTTCGAACTCTCAGCGGCCCGCTTGATCGCAGATCTGTATGTGGAGGGACTCGTCGTTGCGGAGCACGGCGCAACCGAGACATCCGGAACGGTTCCCGTCGACGTCGACGAGGCCGTCGCCGGCTAGATCCCTAGACGGGCGGCGTTGATCCCGTTGCCAAACGGACGATCCAGACGACGAGCAGGAGCGCCGCGGTGGTTCCAATGGCTATGTCGACCCATCGACGATGCCGCCATTGGATCCAGCCGGCACGATGTGCCATCCATATCGTCCAAGCCCCGAGCAACTCGGCAGCGATCAGAAGGATGAGCGGGTGGTAGCGGAGTGCCTCGCCGACGTTCCCACGGACAAGTTGCCCCGCCGCTCTCGTCATGCCGCAACCGGGACACGCCAGACCGGTGCACCTGGCGAACCCGCAGATCGTCGGACTCGAATCCGACGGGTTGATCGTTGCCAACACGATGGCCGCGACGAACGGGACTACAAACAGCGATCCCTGTCCCAATCGGGACTTCGTAGCGAACAGTGTTGTCACGTTGTGGAGAAGACGAGGCCGATGAAGAGGAAGAGGAACAAGAACACAACACCGATGATCATCAGGACCGTCGAGATGATCCCGAGGATCCGTCCGGCCTGGGCCGTGCCGCGGTTCTGGGGCGGCCTGCGTCCGGCGTCGATGCCGGCGAGTTCGTTGTTCCCCATAACCCATGCGATCGGGCCGAGGATCTGACACACGACAAGCGACAGGATCCCAAGCACAAGGACCGTGGTCGCCTGACTGTCTTCCTGGTAGTACTGGTCAGTCATGGGGCCAGTATGGCCTGACCGACCCCTTCAGCGCCACTTCTGAGCGGGTGCAGTAGCTGGACGCGGGCCGCCCGGAGTAGGGACGGCCCGCGGTTGACAGCGGGCCCTAGCTCCGCCCCAAACCGGTCAGAGGCTGCTCTTCCTCCATGGCTGTGAGATCGATGATTTCGGCGATCTGCTCGGTGTACGGCGTGGCGAGCGCCGCCAGGTCGTGAATCTTGATCTCGACCTCGGTGATCGCTGCCCGTAGATGATCGAGACGTGAAGAGATACGCAACTCTTCACGCCTTGCTTCGCCAACGATTTCGTTTGCGATCCGGTCGGCTTCTTCGGTGACCTCGATCAGGCGTGCTTCGACAGCCCGCTCGCTCAGTTCCGTCACACGCTCTCGGTCGCCGACTGCTGCGGCGCGAGCGTTCTCGGCTTCGAGCATCATCACGAACGACTCATCCTCTGCCTCGGCGATGCGGGCGAACCACTTCTCGTGGGCGTCGATCACAACCGAGTCGCGCTCAAATTGCATTCCCTCGATCTTCGCGGTGGCATCTGCCAACCTCGTTTCAGCATCTTGCCGAGCGTCGGCGACGATCTTGTCGGCGCGAGCAGCGCCTTCGCTGATCATCTCTTGCCGGGTGGTCTGCGCAGCGGCAAACGTGCGCCGAATGGCGTCCACCGAGTCGTCGGCTTCCTTGACCCTGGCCTCGAGAGAAGCAGTGTCTTTCTCATAGGCCTGGAGTGTGGACACCAGGCGTTCCATGACGCGGTCAACTTCGACCGGGTCGTAGCCCTTACGGCGTACGTTCCCGAATCGGTGCGCCTTGACAGTTGATGCCTCGATCTTCATGCGTCGTTCTCCCCCGGATTGCCCCGTCCGCTGCTAGCCCCTGCAAACCTTGCAGAGCGACCGGGTTGGTCGCAGTCTGAGGGAAACCATACGGCGTGTTCCACGGCGCCGCAAGGGGATATCAACTCTGTTTGGAGCTGCGAGCAACTGATTTGTTGGCAGACTCCTAGACGAGCGGCCATGAGTCGGGTAGAACGGGGGCATGAACCGCATCACCGTCGACATCAGCAAGGAGTGGCTCTCCGTCGCCGACATCTGTGAATATATGGATGTGTCGCCCTTCGTTGTGACGAGTCAGCTGCGGAGCGGCGGTCTTCCCGCGGTCAAGTTCGGTCGCGAGTGGCGGGTGGCGCGACAGGACTTCGAGGATTGGATCAACACCCAGCGCGAGCAAACAGAAGTCGTCGTCGACACGTAGGTGATGGGGGCGCCGGTTCGTCGGGTCGGCTTCGGGTACCAACTGAAGAACGGGCACGATTCCTGTGTGCCGAACCGCCGTCTGAGTTGTCGAGCGCTGCCGGAAACCGGTGAGCCACCGGTACATCGGTATCTCGACTCTATTCGGCTGCACTGTGGCGGGGTAGCCTCGGTTGTGTCGACCCAGAGGAGGTCAAAGTGCTGGATCAGGCTTCGATCGATCGGCTCAAGGAGACCGCCACCGGGGACTATCCCGTGTTGTCCCTGTACGTGAACCTCGAACCAGGTCCTGAATCCCTGCGAACCGTTCCGGCTCGGATCAAGGATCTCCTCGCGCACGCCGAGGAGGAGTCGGCGACCCTGCCACGCTCGCAACGAATCTCCATCCGTTCCGACATCAAGTCCTTGCTGGGCGACATCGGGCGATTCGGGTCCGACCTCGGCCGGAGTGTTGCGACCTTCCGGTCGAACGGTGCCGGTCTCGACGTGCACCTCACACTTCCTGGCCCGGTTCGGGACCGGGCAATTGTCGACATGGTTCCGTACCTCCGTCCGCTCGAGGAGATGATCGAGCACTACCCCCGGTTTTGCGTGGCAGTGGTCGGCAGTCGGCTCTCCTCGATCTTCCGGTTCTCAATGGGCGAGCTCGAGACGTGGGAGGAGATGAGGGACGAAGAGGTCGGCAAGGCCAACTACGGCGGTTTCTCAGGGTACGAGGAGCAACGCGTGCGAGCGCGCTCGGACGAGGTGATCAAGAAGCACTACCGGCACCTTGGTTCACGGCTGGCAGACCTGCGGCGTTCCGACGGAGGATTCGATCTCTTGATGCTCGGCGGTTCCGATGTGCATGTCGCGGGAGCACTTGCGGAACTCTCGCCGGATGTGGCGAACGTACTGGCCGGTAGCTTCACCATCGATCCCGGCACGATGACACCCGCGATTGTCCTCCCGCTTGCAACCGACGTCGCGGAGAAGTGGGAGACGCGGAACGAACAGAAGCTCGTTGGCGAACTCTTCGACGCAGCTGCCTCCGGTGGGGCGGCAACCTTGGGTCTCGAGGGTGTGTGCGCAGCGGTGAATCGCCGTGCTGTCGACGTCCTGTTCGTCCAGGTGGGCCATGCCATCCCCGGCTCGGCCTGTGCCGATTGCGGGTGGGTGAGTTGCCGAATGGAGCCCGAGTGTCCGGTGTGCGACGCAACACTCAGGCGTGTGCCCGATCTCGTTGATCGGCTTATCGAGTCGGTGCGCGCGGCGGGCGGAACGGTGCAGCACATCCTCTACGAAGGCCGGCTCGCCGAGGTCGAGGTGGGGGCACGGTTGAGGTACTCGATCCCAATGGTCGATCCGACGTAGTACTGGGGTACCGTTACCGGTCCCTTGAAGGAGGACCTATGCCGCGAACCGTTGCCGTGGTTCTTGCCAACGAGCCCGGATCCGGATTCACCAGATCGAAGTTCCTCGGTGATGTCGGCGGGGTCACGTTGATCGACCGGGTGCTGGCCGACGTGTCCGATTGGCCGGTCGATGACACAGTTGTCGTGCTCGGGCCCGACGCTGAAGAGATCCTTCAGTCCATGGCGCCGACCGACGCGACTGTCGTGATCGACCTCGAATGGAGTGAAGGGTCGGCAGCGTCGCTCCGGGTGGGCCTCGACGTCGTCATGCGGGGTCCGGCAACGGACTTCGTGGTGATCGCGCTTGCCGACCAGCCCGGGATCGGCGCAGAAGACGTCGCAGCTCTCATCGAAGCGGCCGAAGGTGGCGCCGCGTCCGTTCCGAAGTACCGATATCGGCGTGGCTTCCCGGTTGTACTGGGGCGGAGCATTTGGGAGCGCCTGCTCGGTTCAGAGGGTGACCTCGACTTGCTCGACCTCCTCGGGAGTCACCCGGACGGGGTTCGGGAGGTGTGGTTCGAGCATCTTGCGGGACCACGAATCCAGACGCCGGACGACATTCGAAGAAGCTGATCGCGGCTGCGGATGGACCGACGCCGATCCCATCCGGTAGCATTGCGGCCGCATCATCCCAGGATCGACAGAAAGAGGGCTCGGAATGGCATCGATCTCCGCGATCCAATCCATGGATCACCGCAGCGCAACCAAGCTGCGCAAAGCCGGAGTCCGCACCACCGATTCGCTCCTCAGAGTCGCGGCGACCCGCAGCGGGCGAAGACGACTGGCCAAGGAGACGGGGTTGCCCGAGGCCGACATTCTCGGATGGGTGAACCGGGCAGACCTATTGAGGATCACCGGTGTTGGGTCTGAGTACGCCGACCTCCTCGAGGTTGCGGGCGTGGACACGATCCGAGAGCTGCGCCGCAGGAATCCTGATCGGCTGCTCGAGGCGATGACCGAGCTGAATCTACGGAAACGTTTGGTGCGGAGACTCCCCACGGAAGGGATGGTCCGCGAATGGATCGAGGAAGCTAAAGAACTCGAGCCGCTCGTTACCCACTAGCGCCCTGAACGCGACGAAGCCCCGACCTGCCGGCCGGGGCTTCGAGGCCAATCGGAGGGTGCTACTCCTCGGTGGAGGCCTTCTTCGGAGCCGTCTTCTTCGCTGTTGACTTGGGAGCTGCCTTCTTGGGGGCGGCCTTCTTCGCCGTCGTTTTGGGCGTCGTCTTCTTCACCGTGGTCTTCTTCGCGGTCGTCTTCTTGGGCGCCGGCGTCTCCGCTTCGACCTCGACCTTCACCGGCTGTGGACCGGCGACCCCCGGCGTGAACTGTTCCCGCCAGTTGTGCAGGGCAGTCTCGAGCTGTTCGCGCAGGACCTCGACGCGCTCCTGGAACTGATCGACATCTACCTTCACGTGGAGCTGTTCGACGACTTTCGCCTCCTGAATCAGGTCAACGCTCTCCTGGATCTGCTCAACCACCTTGGAATCGCGGATCGCTCCGGTGACTTCGCGACCTGCGGTCTCGAGATCCTCCAGAGAGGTCTCAGTGAACAGATCCGTGCTGAAGTCGACGAATTTGCGGCCGGCCACCATCGGCGTTCCGACTGCTGCATAGAACGCCTTCTTGACGTTCTCCTTCTGGGTGTCCATGACTGAGGTCATGTTGCCTCCTCTTGGTCGTTGCGGACGAAGCTCTGGTAGATCTCCGCCAGCGCCTGCTTCTGGGACTTTGTGAGGGTCGGGTCCGACGAGATCGCTTCTTCGACCCCGGAACGTTCGACGTCGTCGAGCAGTCCGGCGCGTTCGTAGAGCGATTCGGTTCGAATGTCGAGAGCTCGAGCGATCGACATCAGGATCTCTGCCGACGGCTTTCGGAGTCCTCGTTCGATCTGAGAGAGATACGGATTCGAGATGCCGGCCTGGTCGGCGAGCTTGCGGACAGACATCGCCGAGCGTGTCCTCTGTTCTCGAATGAATGCTCCCAGATCCGGGACCGTCGGGCTCTTCACAATGATTGCATTATATCCCAGGGTGCTAACTATTGCTAGCACTTGCCGAAAGGCCGGCCAGGCTCAGGAAAAGGCGGTCCCGCGTACCGCCAGTTGGGCGTCGAGTGTGCTCTGGACGGACCGCCGAATCGCTTCCGACCGTTCAAGCATGCGCAGCGGATCCGGCTCGGTGCCCGGGTTCTCGGGCATCACCGGAGGCAGGAACCGGATGTTCCAGCGAACCGGGAGCGGAATCGGGTTGAGGAAGATGGCGATCTCTTCGACCCGCTGCTGAGGGAAGGCCATACGAACCAGTTGTGCGAGGCGCTTCGAAACCGCAACTGCGGGGTGAACCTCTTCGGCTCCGAGGATCGCGACCGGGACAATTGGCACACCGGTGGTTTCGGCGAGGTGGACGAAACCCCCTCGACCGAAACGTTGCACGTGATAGGCCTGCCAGACCGGCTTCATGAAGCCCGATTCGCCCTCCGGGAAGACACCGAGGAGCCCACCGTGCTCGAGGATGTGGCGGGCGTCGTCGCGGCTCGCGTACACGGCCCCCACTTTGCGATACATGTGCGATATCCAAGGGAGCATGTTGAAGATCTCGGTGGCGCTGACGCGCACTCTGCGAGGTCGTTCAGCCGAATTCAGTACAGCGAGAGAGAGCATCGCCGCGTCGTACGGGAGGGCCGCCCCTCCGTGATTCGCCACCAGCATCGCCGGACCATCCATCGGGACGTGCTCGATTCCCTCCACTTCCACGCGGAAGTAGTCGAAGTAGAAGCCGTTCATTACATGCCACACCATCTCGTGGATTACGGGGTCGAGTCCGATCGGATCCACGTCGTACGTGGCGAGGTGGAGATGGCGGAACAGGGTCGGCCAGGTGTCGAATCCGAGCCGTCCCGTTGCTGGAATGGCGACGTCGTACTGGTCCAACCCACTGTGAAGCGCGCATGTCTCCGATCCGCGCAGGATCGGGAGCCCACATCCGTGCCCCTCGATACTGTGCCATCCACAACGACGTTTCGGATCGACGAAGTCGGTGAGTCGTTCGTAGAGCAGCGTGCGCCGGGCACGCGCTTCAATTCGGTCCTCCTGGCTGACCCCGGGAATCGGCAGCTTGGTCGCCACGAATTCCTCGGCCTGGGTTGCTGCCTCGGCTGCCTCCGTTTCCTCTCCAGCGAGTGCGTCGACGAGCTGCGCCTTGTTCATCCTCGAGCGGCCGGGGAGGTCGACAGAACGGGCGTAGTCGAGGAGTTGAGCCTTCCTCATCGCGGCGAGAGTCTCGCGGGTCATCGGTGAACCTCGGCCGGCACTCGTCCGTACCCCACCATCGTTGTCTGGCGGCACGTGAACTCGGGAACGAACCCGAGGACCGACCCCATGCCGGTCGTGTCCATGACACGGCCGTGCTTCAGAAGCGCGACGGTGTGTTTCGGGAGCGCGATCCCACTTCTCGCGAGCCCGCGCAGCGCCGCCTGGAACGCCCGTTTCGGGAGCGGCTGCGGGATCCTTCGTCCGAGTCGCAGGACGCGCGAGAGATAGAGTTGGCCGCGTCCTGCAATGTTGAACGTCCCGGGAGCCGGATGGTCGATCGCGTGGAGGAAGACCCCAAGGGCATCACTCTCCGAAATCAGTTGGAGGCGCGGATCGAAGCCGAGCAGCGTCGGAACGCCGGGAAGGGTCAGGTAGGCGCTGATCGGGTTCCGAATCGTCGGACCAAAGATCGGTGCGAGCCGGAGGATCGTGTAGTCGACGTGATCATGTCGCTCAGCGGTCTCGCGAACGAACAGCTCCATCTGCTCGAGGTCGCGTTGATAGCGACCTCCGGACCGCTCGAGCTTCGAGTCCACCGTGACCACGGACGGCGACCGCGGGCCTGCACCGTAGACCGCACCGTCCGACTTGACGACAACATGACGCACCGTGGTGCAACGGCCGATTGCGCCGAACAGGGCCTGCGCACCAACCGTGGTTTCCTCATGGGCCCGGGTGGCCCCGTGCAGAGCCGAGCGATCAACGGTCTGGAGGTGAACCACCGTGTGTGGCTTCAGATCGAGGAGATACCGGGCGAACGACAGATGATCGATGTCAAGTCGTTC
>Ga0316192_10000664_pt1 | contig 25277 bp, 24 predicted proteins | sample MerIslwburrow_MG_FD_204931 | JGI IMG/M metagenome (GOLD analysis project Ga0316192, IMG submission 204931) | Coastal sediment microbial communities from Maine, United States - Merrow Island worm burrow | ecosystem: Environmental > Aquatic > Marine > Coastal > Sediment | place: USA: Maine...
TACCCTCCAATCTCTGATTTAAAAGTTACCGCCGCATTGCCTCAGTACCTAATGTTTAGCGCCTATAGCCCAGGCTATTGGCGGCCTATGACCTGAAATCTATGGGCATAATCAATCACGCTCATTGGGTGAAAGTTATGCCATAATTCCCCTCTTTAATTAATAACTGCTGGAAAAGATATTGAGTTCAGAGAACAGACCCTCCGCCAATCTTGAGCCAAACTGGGGCAACTGGAATATCCATCGTGGATCAGATGTGCCCATGGGTATGGAAGATTGGTTGCTTGATCGGGGGTCGCTGACCAGTCGATTGGTCAAGGCCAGTGAGGGGGCATTCCAGGTGCGGGTGGTGCATCAAGGATGGGGTCGTCCGCTTTATAGTGAGAGCCAACTGTTGCGTACCCGTCGGGCTGAAGCGGCACTGGTGCGTGAAGTCGAACTGCTTGGGCATGGCACACCCTGGGTGTTTGCACGTACTCTGATCCCTGCCAGCAGCCTGCGTGGTGGCGCCCGGCGGCTTGCCAATCTGGGTGAAAAACCATTGGGAGCTGTTCTCTTTTCTGATCCCAGCATGCGGCGTGGCCCTATTCAGGTTGCCCGGCTGCAACCCCGCCACCCCCTGTTTGCTGCTGCTACCAGCCATTTGGAGGAGAAGCCAGCTGAACTGTGGGGGAGGCGCACTCTGTTTTATCTGGCCGGAAAACCATTGTTGGTGAATGAAATTTTTTTGCCGGAAATACCTTTGGTTGTTAAGGAGCCTAAGCCGTGACTCAGCCTGAGTTAAATGCAACTACCTCCCCCCAACCTTCCTGGCGTGAACGCCTGGGATATTACGCGCTGTTGATTCGGGCAAATCGTCCGATTGGTATTCTTCTGCTGATGTGGCCTGCATTGTGGGCCCTGTGGATTGCGGGTGAAGGACACCCTGACTGGGGTGTAGTTGTGGTCTTTGTTATTGGGGTCACGCTGATGCGTTCAGCAGGCTGTGCGATCAATGATTATGCCGACCGTAAAATTGATGGCAGGGTGGCACGCACAAAAAACCGACCGATTGCTGCCGGTCTCATCACGCCTAAAGAGGCGCTGGGCGTATTTGGGGTATTGGTGGGTTTAGCCTTCTTGCTGGTGCTGCTGCTGAATTGGCAAACCATATTGATGTCATTTGTAGCGGTAACCCTGGCGGCTGTTTATCCCTTCATGAAGCGTTACACTCATCTTCCGCAGCTTGTGCTGGGGGCTGCTTTTGGGTGGGCTGTTCCAATGGCCTTCACTGCACTCACAGAGACCGTTGCTCCGGTAGGCTGGTTGTTGTTTGTAGCTACCGTAATCTGGGCTTTGATCTATGATACTCAATACGCGATGGTTGATCGTGATGATGATATAAAGATTGGTGTTAAATCGACGGCCATTCTGTTCGGGGATATGGATCTCATCATTATCGGCATTTTACAGGTCACCATGGTGGGTATTCTGTGGTTGGTCGGGGTTAATGCTGAGCTTGGTGCTGCTTATTATATTGGTCTTGCAGCAGCAGCACTGCTGTTTGTCTATCAGCAATACATTACACGTGGGCGTGATAAAAAAGGCTGTTTTGCCGCTTTTTTGAACAATAATAACTTTGGCGCAGTCATATTTGCAGGCTTGCTGTTAGATTACCTCATTTAAGCCAGCCATTGTTTCTCTTTAATGAAGGGCGTGGTTTGATATGAAAACAAGTAAGAATCTAAATTACCCTGCCTGGCTTTTACTCTCCCTCTTTCTATTTCAACCATTTGCCATTGCTGCATCCGTGGATGACAAGGTTTGGATCCCTGGCTGGAAGAGTGGCCCAGCGCTCTCCATGGAGCGAACGGGTGCAGCTGCTTTAATGATTCAGGAGCGCCTCTATCTGATTGGCGGTACTAACAGAGAAACCTACATCAGCCGTGTTGAGTACAGTCGCATTGACTCAGATGGCACCCTCTCAGGCTGGCAATATGGTCAACATGGGTTGAATGTTGGTCGCTCCTATCATGGGGTGGCACATGTTGGCCGTTATGTTTATGCCATTGGTGGGTCACGTACCAATGTGGAAGGACTGTTGGACTCAGTGGAACGGGCAGAGGTTAGTCCAGATGGCAGCATTGGCCCATGGAAGCTGGAGAAAACTAAACTCAATATCGCCAGACGTTGTGTGCATGTCGTGCATATGAATGGTTATCTCTATGCTGTAGGTGGTTTTGGTGGCATTTTGCTGGATACGATTGAGCGAACCAAAATCCAGGCGGATGGTAGCCTGGGTGAATGGGAGCAGTTGTCAGACCCGATGCAGTATGCGCGCTACGTACATGCGGTTAAAAATGTGGGGGATAAACTCTATGTTCTGGGCGGCCACGATAAGAGTGCAGGTGTAGGTATTGCCTCTGTGGAGTGGTCACAACAGGATGATGAAGGCTTGTTTGACCCATGGCAAAACACATCTGAGATGCAGAAAAATAGATATGGACTGGAAGCCATTGTCCATAACGGCTACATCTACTCAATGGGTGGGATAGACGGCATTATGCATCTCTCCAGTATTGAAAAGGGGCGTCTGACAGAAGGGAAAGGCATCACTGATTGGCAATATACTACCGCTCTCCCCAATGCCCGTGGTTCATTCAGTTCAGTGGTTCATCAAGACGCCGTTTATATATTAGGAGGTTCTGTTGGCGAGCATCTAACCAATGATGTCGCTTTTGCCTTTTTTAATAAACAGGGTGATATTGGTTATTGGGGTACACCTAAAGAAGCTGCAGAAGCCAGGCAGGCAAAGAGCAGCAAGCAACAACAGCTGAATAAGGCTTACCCCAATAAGGTAAAGGTTGTTGAGTATCTGCATGCTGGGCAATTTAGTCTGCTACAGGTTGCAAGAACAGATGGCATGCAGGCCTGGCTTGTGGTGCCGTCTGGTAACTATGCCAAAGGTATGTTTATCCGTTTTGCGAATGGCAACCTCTATCCTAACTATTATAACTCTACGTTAAAAAGACGATTTCAGGTTGTGATGTTTGTAAAAGATCTGATTCCTGTTGAAGCATTCGAGTAGATGCTTTTTTCAGCCGTTTATCCCGGCTAGTTAAAATCCTTTCTTCATCTACCCCATTTATTGCGTGGTGTTTGCAGTAAAGTTGTGGGGTATTTGGCATTTTCTCGTTTTTATGCAGATATTTTAGCGAATCTGTGCTTTCTTTATAGATAATAAATTTAGGCTGCCATCTGGTGAGAAATGCGAGCTAGAGTATGACTTTCCATATATTAGATGCAGCAGCACGCACAGATAAAGGCTTGGTGCGAAAGCATAATGAAGATGCATTTAAATTGCTCTCTGAATATGGAGTTGTGGTCTTGGCTGATGGTATGGGCGGCCATAAGGCAGGGGAGGTTGCCAGTGCGATAGCTGTACAAAAAATCAGTGATGCGTTGGTTGCTGGGCTGCATCAGTCCATTGATGATATTAGTGCGGTTCAAAGTCTATTGCAGCAGGCGGTAGTGTCAGCCAACCAAGCAATCTTGGAGGTATCAGAGCAATCTATTGAGTGCAAAGGTATGGGAACAACCGTTGTTGCAGGGTTGTTTTTTGAAGGTAGATTGTTCTATGCCCATGTAGGTGATTCCCGCCTCTATCTGCTGCGTGGTGGCAGATTGAAGCTGTTGACCCGTGATCACACTATGTTGCAGTTCTTGTTGGCTAATGGTGTTTTTCAATCGCCATGTGATGCAAGAGCAGCTGGCATATCCAGTAGTCAATTGACGCGAGCTGTTGGGATGGATGTTGGGGTCAAGGTGGATTGTGCTGAGATTGAACTGAAGCCTGAAGATGTCTACCTGTTTTGCTCCGATGGATTAACAAATATGGTGACAGATGGAATGATTGGTGCGGTGATTCAAGAGAGTGTGCTGGATCTTCCATATGCAGCAGATCTGTTGCTGGAGCTGGCTTTGGAACAGGGTGGTACAGATAACATATCGTTGGTGTTGGCACGGCCTGATGTGCCTGTTTTGGACTAAAATATTTATGAGGGAAAATGAATGAGCAATCATAGTGTTTTAAGGCTACACTCAGATGATGACCTGCCATTATCAAAGGATGTGATGATGAAACAAACCACAAGGAAATTAGAGGTTTTCTCTGGAGGCGCGTTGGTAAGCGAGCTGCCTTTAGACAAAGCAGCGCTTTCAATCGGCCGTGATCCACTGGGTGATGTTCAGCTGATGGATCCACGAATCAGCCGCCGACATGCCAAACTGACCCAAATTTCATCCAGCTATTTCATAGAAGATTGTGATAGTACCAATGGCACGCTGCTGAATGGCAGGCCGGTACATAAACATGTCTTCAGACCGGGGGATAGCCTGCGGATTGGTAGCTTTGAACTGCGTTATGTGATGGCAGATGCTGAAGAGCAGCCTGCTGATGTAGTGCATGCAACTGTTCAACCCATTACAAAAAATAGACGGGCTGAATTGCAAAAAGCAGTGCTGTTTTTCTTACAGGGTTCGGAAGAAGGGCAAGTGAAATCCTTAAAAAAGGCGCTCTTTACCATCGGTCACCCTGGTGAAAGTGTTGCAGTGATTGCCCGGCGAACCCATGGTGCCTATTTGTTGCATATTGGTGGGGAACTGCCAGCAGTAAATGGGGTGGAGATATCAAATAGTGTGCAGCTACAAGATGGCGATGTCATTGATGTTGGTGAAGATAAAATTAAGGTTTCCCTGAGTTAGATAGTTTTTTTAATCGATAAAGCTCATCCAGCGCCTGTCGGGGAGTGAGGTTATCTGGCTCCAGTTCACGCATCGCCTCCTCAATGGGATTCTTCTCAATAGGTTGTTCTTCAATAGGCTGAAATAGCGACATCTGCATGGACTGATTTTCGGTGTGGCGCTGCGCTGCATCTTCCAACTCACGCAAGCGCTGGCGAGCACGATCTATGATGCTTTTTGGCACACCAGCAAGTGCGGCCACCTGCAGGCCATAACTCTGGTTGGCAGGCCCCTCTTTAACCGCATGCATAAAGACAATGGAGTCGCCATGCTCAACGGCATCCAAATGTACGTTGGCAATGCCTGGAAACTCTTCTGGTAGGGTGGTCAATTCAAAATAGTGTGTGGCGAATAGGGTGTAGGCCTTGATGCGGGTGGCCAGCTCTACGCCACAGGACCAAGCCAGTGAGAGGCCATCAAAGGTACTGGTGCCGCGGCCAATCTCATCCATCAACACCAGGCTGTTTTCGGTAGCATTGTGCAGAATATTGGCGGTTTCCTCCATCTCGACCATGAAGGTGGAACGCCCACCTGCCAAGTCATCCGATGCGCCAATGCGGGAGAAGATACGATCAATTGGGCCGATCTGTGCGCTGGTTGCCGGGATGTAACTGCCGGCATAAGCGAGCAGCACAATCACAGCGGTTTGGCGCATAAAGGTGGATTTACCACCCATGTTGGGACCGGTGATAATGAGTATGCGACGCTTGTCATTAAAGTGGGCACCATTAGCAACAAAAGGGGTATCGCTAACCTGTTCCACCACCGGATGCCGGCCACCCTCAATACTGAGCCCTGGTTCTTCAGTAAGCTCTGGTGCACGTAGATCCATGCTGATGGCTCGCTCGCTCAGATTGCACAACACATCCAGTGCGGCCAGGCTCTCTGCACACTGCTGAAGGGCTGGGATCTTGGGTTGCAGTTGATCCAGCAACTCATCATAAAGCGCCTTTTCGCGGGCCAGAGATCGCTCACGGGCGCTCAGCACCTGATCTTCAAACTTCTTAAGTTCAGGGGTGATGAACCGTTCGGCTCCTTTGAGTGTTTGGCGACGCACGTAGTCTGCCGGGGCTTTGTCTGATTGGAGGCGGCTGATCTCAATGTAATAGCCGTGAACCCGGTTGTAGCTGACCTTGAGATTGGCAATGCCAGTGCGTTCCCGTTCTCTGGTTTCCAGATCCAGCAGAAATTGGTCGGCGTTTTGGGAGAGTGCCCGCAGTTCATCAAGTTCAGCATCATAACCCTCGGCCAATACGCCACCGTCACGAATCAGCATGGGTGGATTTTCTTTAATAGCGCGGGTTAGTAGATCAACGATGTCGGGGTGAGTGTCTGTCTCTTGAGCCAGCTCCACCAATAGGGGGGAACTCAGTGTTGCAAGCTGACTTTGGATGGTAGGCAGGCAGGCCAGAGAGTCACGCAGCACGGCCAAATCACGGGGACGGGCAGATTTCAGTGCCACACGGGCTAGGATGCGTTCGATATCGCCGATGCCGCCGAGTTCATCCTGCAAACCAGAATATGCCTGCAGTTCCAGTAGTTCACCAATGGCGGCATGGCGTACTTTTACCGCTTGAATATTGCGCAGTGGGCGCGTAATCCAGCGGCGCAGCATGCGGCTGCCCATAGCGGTTGCAGTGCGATCCAGTATGCCGGTCAGGGTGTGCTGAGGTTGGTTTGATAGGGAATGATCCAACTCCAGGTTTTGTCGGGTGGCTGCATCAATGATGATGGCATCATCACGGCGTTCAGTTGTCAGGCCTCGAATATGGGGCAGGGCACTCTGCTGGGTGTCTGCGACATACTGCAACAGACAGCCAGCGGCACACAGCGCCAACGGCTGGTCTTCGCAACCAAACCCACCAAGATCGCGTGTGCCAAACTGTTGGGTCAACAAGCGGTGGGCCGTGTCATTGTCGAAATGCCAGATTGGGCGACGGGTAATTCCGGTTCGGCTGGTGACCTGAGAGGGCAGGGTGTTCTCTTCTGCAATGAGCAGTTCTGCAGGGTGGAGCCGCTCTAACTCGCCTGTTAGTCCTTCTGTATCAGAGAGTTGCTGGATGGTAAAACGGCCGCTGGTGAGATCCAATGTGGCGAGACCAAAATGGCCACCTGATTCATAGAGCGCAGCCAGTAGATTATCCCGGCGCTCTTCCAGCAGCGCCTCATCGGTGACAGTGCCTGGCGTGACGACTCGCATCACTTTCCGTTCAACCGGCCCCTTGCTGGTGGCTGGATCACCCACTTGCTCACAGAGTGCAACAGACTCACCCTGTTTAACTATCTTGGCCAGATACCCCTCGGCTGCATGATGAGGAATGCCTGCCATCGGGATAGGCTGTCCGGCAGATGTACCACGCTTGGTCAGCGTAATATCAAGTATCTGTGCAGCCCGTTTCGCATCCTCATAAAAAAGCTCGTAGAAATCCCCCATGCGGTAAAACACCAGCATGTGTGGATACTCACTTTTAATGCGCAAATATTGCTGCATCATGGGCGTATGTTGTAGCGCTTTGGTCATGAGGTTTGTGTCTGATTTTTGGGCTGCCTAGTGTAGCTGAATTCGCTTAAAGCGTCATTTGGGTGAGTGATGCTTCATGCTCTATTATTCATGTCCTTTTCTTGGTTTAGATGATTGAGTTCAGAGTAAAGCCACTGACATGGGGCTATACTCTGATCCCCAAATTTAAATTTTACTCGAGCATGAACGAAAATTTTCTAGATATTACTTGTAGAGCGGTTGGAACTGAGATCTTTAAGATTGAAGATATCCAAACCCTCTGGAGTGGTTACGGCAAGATCATGCGCTATGGCTTAAAGGGCGGTGATAGAGACAGCGTTGTGATCAAACATGTCAAACTGCCTGATCAAAGTATGCATCCGCGCGGCTGGAACAGTGACCTTTCTCATCAACGTAAAATTCGATCCTATCAGGTGGAGACCGCTTGGTATCGTGACTGGGCAGAACTCTGCGACGACAGCTGTCGCATTCCCCACAGTTTTGCCCTTGAATCATCAGATGATGAATTCTTGATGGTGCTTGAAGATCTGGATGCCAGTGGTTTTCCAATCCGTAAAGATTCAGCCTCTATGGCTGAAATGCAAGCCTGTCTGAAGTGGTTGGCAAATTTTCATGCCACCTTTATGGGTAAAGAGCCCGCCGGGCTTTGGCCGGTGGGGACCTATTGGCATCTGGATACACGGCCCGATGAACTCAATGTGCTGGAAGACATTGAACTCAAACTGGCTGCAAGCTTAATCGATCAAAAGCTGCGCACGAGTCCTTATCAAACCTTTGTGCATGGTGATGCCAAGCTGGCTAACTTCTGTTTTTCTGCCAATGGGCAGCAAGTGGCGGCGGTGGATTTTCAGTACGTCGGCGGTGGCTGTGGCATGAAGGATCTGGCCTATTTCATTGGCAGCTGTCTCTATGAAGAGGATTGTGAGCACTATGAAACACCACTGCTGGATTACTACTTTGCCCAGCTCAAAGAGGCACTGGAAAAACGTAAGTCCTCCATCGACCCAGCAGATATTGAGCAGGATTGGCGGGCGTTATATCCGGTTGCCTGGACTGACTTTCATCGCTTTGTGAAGGGTTGGAGTCCGGGCCACTGGAAGATTCATGGCTATAGCGAGCGGTTGGCACACGATGTGGTAACGCAATTGAACTCTGGGAATATTTAATCATGCAGCTTACTTCGGATGATCTAATGCTGTTATCCCAGCAGGCGATTACCGCAGCCAAACAGGCTGGGGCACTCATAACTCAGCGTGCCCAGCAGCCCATCTCAGTGCAAAAGAAAAAGGGTGGCGATCAGCTGGCATCCCAGATGGTTACCGAGGTGGATTATCTCAGTCAGACACTTATATTGGATGTTTTGCTACCTACCTGTACGACCTATGATTTAGCCCTGCTGACTGAAGAGTCTACAGATGATAAGCAGCGCCTGAAAAAAGACTATTTTTGGTGTATCGACCCACTTGATGGCACGCTGTCGTTTATCGAGTCAACATCTGGATATGCTGTTTCCATTGCGCTGGTCTCTCGTTCCGGTATCCCGCAGATCGGTGTGGTTTATGACCCAGTTAAACAGACACTCTACTCAGCGGTAAGAGGGCAGGGTGCCTTTCGCAATGGCCAGCCTTGGGCCTTCTCTTCACCCGATTTCACTACTGAAAAATCACTAACACTGGTCTGTGATCGTAGCCTGACTCAGCAGCCCAATTATCCAAACGTAATCGAGGCGCTTGAGCAGATGGCAAGCCAGCTGGGTTTGGCAGGTGTGCATGTCATCAACCAGGGTGGCGCGGCAATGAACGCCTGTTGGGTAATCGAAAATCATCCCGCCTGCTATTTCAAATTCCCCAAACCCCAGGATGGTGGTGGTAGCTTGTGGGATTTTGCCGCCACTGCCTGCCTGTTTCATGAGCTTGGTGTTATTGCCTGTGATTTCCACGGTCAGCCACTGGATCTTAATCGGGCCGATTCCACCTTTATGAATCATCGTGGCGCTATCTTTGCTACTGATCCACTGCTGGTAGAGCCGATAAGGACTTTATATTACGACTCATCAAATCCCATGATTTAATCTGCGAGTGAAAATCAGTTGTGACCTCTCATTTGTCTAGCAGCAGATCAGTTGATCAATGAGTTTTGAGATCTCATCCTCGCTCAGCTCATTTCGCTGACAGCTGGAGATACAGAGATTGGCGCCTGCAATAGGCTGTGGTGATGCGCCAACAAACTGATCCAGTGCCGCCCCCTTGCCTTGGATAAGATCCTTTATGACCAAGGGGCTCAACATTCCCGCAGACTCCATCACTGGCAGAGAGGCAACATTGTGTAGTGCTGTTAATAATTTTGGTCCAATAAAATGTGGCGGCACATTCCCCGTGTTTTGCGATAACAGTCGTGTTGCTGTTTCGATATAAAAATCAAGAAAGTGATTGCCCTGGCAGAATGCCAAAAAAGCATTATGTACCTTCTTGTAGATTTTCAACTTTCCACGCTTGTCATGTTGCACCCACACCTCTCGCCCCACAGCATATGGCTCATCTGGTACAACAAAGGTTGATGGTTTAAAAATTAGAAAATCGGCATCGAGCCAAACCACACGCTGACAACCATCGTCCAATGCTTGCTTCAAACAGAGCAGGCGGGCAAGGTCAGAGAACATCACAGGTTGCTGCAACCTTTTTTCAGCAAATGCTTCAGGCAGCAGATCAAATAATTCATCACCCATAAATTGGTATTGATAGTGATTCAACTCCGCCCATTTACGAACAGACTCCAGACATCGGGCAATCCAGGAATAGGGTAATGGTGAACGATGGGATTGAATAACAAGCGTATCAGGCATAGAGAGACTTTACTCTTTTCATGAGATATAGAGTTGGGGCTATGGAAAACAGTGCGTCATTATTACATGCTTGGTACAACAGGAATGATGCCTTGCTGTGTTAATTGGTGGGGTATGAAATAGAAGATGGGGAGTTGGTGAGCTTCGTATCTTAGCTCAACCTGCAGATTAGCTAAGAATTTATATTTTTTTCTGGAGAAAAAACACCCCTGCATGTCTGGTTGAATTTATATGTATATCTGTAACACTTAGCGCGGCGTTGTAAATCAACGCAGCTTTTATACGGAAAATTAGCGTAAATATTAATGCCCAATTATTTAATGGAGTAAATAATGAAATTACTGCGTACTTACACTTCTCTTATAGCTATGGTTGGTTTTGTTTCACCCATCACTTCATTTGCAGTAACAGACCAGGAAGCATTAGGAGGAAGTCTATATTTTGATACCAATCTTTCTGAGCCTGCAGGTCAGGCTTGCTCATCTTGTCATGATCCCAGTGCTGGCTTTGCTGATCCGGATCAATACTTACCTGTATCAGAGGGCGTTAGACCCGGACTATTTGGTAACAGGAATTCCCCAACAGCATCGTATGCTGCATTTTCACCTACATTTACCTTAAAAGGAGGTATTGTTGGTGGGCAATTTTGGGATGGTCGCGCCCCAACGCTTGCTGATCAGGCCAAAGGCCCCTTTCTTAATCCAGTTGAAATGGCGAATACATCCAAGGCGCAGGTGATAGGCAAAATTTCCGCATCATCCTACGCTGCATTATTTCAAACTGTTTGCGGCACAGATGCATTTGATGCAGGCAATATTGAGTCTTCTTATGATTGCATGGCAAATGCAATTGAGGTCTTTGAAACTACCTCTATATTTAGTCCGTTTTCATCAAAATATGATGCCGTTAAGAGTGGCACAGATCAGCTGACCCCCCAAGAGGAGGAGGGCTTGGCTTTATTCACCGGTCGGGGAAAATGCGCTCATTGCCATGACTTGGCTGGGGGCCACGCCCCTGATCTGTTTTCAGATTTCAAATACCACAATATAGGCTTGCCAGCTAACCCTGAAATTTTTGCGCTAACAGGTACAACGTTTACCGATTTAGGTTTAGGTGGCGCTTTGAATGATCCCAAGAAAAACGGGCAATTTAAAACCAGTCATCTGCGCAATATTGCATTGACTGCGCCCTATATGCACAACGGTGTGCTTAAAACATTAAAAGAGGTTGTCCATTTTTATAACACTCGTGATGTTGCAGGTGAAGGATGGGGAGTGCCAGAAGTGCCAGACACTATAGATAGTAACTTTGTTGGTGATCTTGGTCTCACTGATGCTGAAGAGGATGCCATTGTTGCTTTTATGTTAACGCTTACAGATGGGTATGCGCCTTAAGCTTTTTCTACTTCATTATTGCCTGATTTAAATCGGAGGCTATATAAAAAAACGCCCAAATTTGCTTGGGCGTTTTTTTGTTTAAATTACTGCTCTAGCCCGTAGGCTGTGCTGAGACACGAAGCCCAACATAGCCGTTTGGGTATCGTTTTAGTTTACGCCAGCCGTGAAAATCTGGCGCAATACGTACAGGTCAACCCCAAAGATATTGCGGGCACTTCTGTTTGATGTCTGTTTGGACTCTGATTGCCCTGCAGCGGAGGCTGGGGTGACTTTGGCCGGGTCTGCGCCTGCCTTGATGGCTGCATGTACGATACGTTCGCCGCATGCCTTGAAATCGGGCCAGACGACAAATCGCATGCCGCCGTCTTCTGCGCGCATTGCGCAGGCTGTCTTGGGGAGGTCTTTATACATGCTCAGGGCCATCTCGGTAACCATTCCCCCGTTATGGGGTGCGGCTGTGATGCTTTGTGCTACGGCCTCATCAATGGTCATGCCTTTCTGCACCGATGCTTTCAGCTGAGCTTTGATGGTGTATTTGTTTCCATTGGTGTCCTGCGCGCTGACCAAGCCAGCAAGAGGGCAGGCAAGTAGACAAATACCAACGAATCTGTGGAGATTGCTAATCACTGGGTTATTCTCCTGTTTACCGCTGTCTGTGTAGCTTCATGATAGCTATCGGCCTGTCCATGTATTAGTTTAATAATGCAATAGATCGGTTAACCAATAGCGCATACCTACCCTGGTGGGTGTGAATTTGAAAATCAGTGAGGCAGCACTCCATGTAGATCTGCTTGGGTCTATTCCATATTTATGAGGTGGTCTTTTAACTATAGCACTGGATAAGCTATCTGATAGGCTAATCTAGGTTTAATGCACAACCAGATAGGGTATATTCTCTGCACTCAAATAGAGTTCCGGCGTCACACCGGTATATGGGTTTAACAGGTTGGAGTAATATGGCGATTCAGTGGTACCCCGGGCATATGCACAAAGCCCGCAAAAAGATCAAAGAGAGCATGCCTCAAATCGATATTGTGATTGAGATTTTGGATGCCCGTATCCCCTATAGCAGTGAAAATCCTTTGGTTGGCCAGCTACGTGGAAACCGTCCCTGTATTAAGCTGCTCAACAAAAGTGATTTGGCTGATCCAGCTGTAACCAAACTCTGGCAGCGCCATTTTGAGTGTGAAAAGGGTGTTAAGGCTATCCCCATTGTGGCGGAGAAAAAGGGTGAGGCCCGCCAGTTGATTCAGAAGATATCCCATGTGGCTAAGACCATGCTGGGGGATCGAAATCTGAAACTAAAGCCAGCGCGTATCATGATTTTGGGGATTCCTAATGTAGGTAAGTCCACATTGATGAATAGCTTGGCCGGTAAGGTGTTGGCGAAGGTGGGTAATGAACCTGCTATAACTAAAGCACAACAAAATATTCGCTTGGCTGATGGGATTTCACTCTCTGATACGCCGGGCATGCTCTGGCCCAAGGTAGAAGATGAAGACAGTGGTTACCGCCTGGCCGTGACGGGTGCGATTAAAAACACGGCTATTGAGTTTGAAGATGTGGCTCTCTATGCGGCAGAATTCTTTCTTAAATACCACCCTGATGCAATGATCAAACGTTACAAACTTAAACAGCTACCAAAAGATGATGTTGCACTACTTGAAGTGATTGGTCGTCGACGCGGTGCATTGCGTGCAGGTGGTCATGTTGATCTGCACAAGGCATCTGAAACGCTGTTGAATGAATTTCGAGGTGGGATGTTGGGACGGATTAGTTTGGAGACACCAGAGATGGTGGCGGCCGCTAAGGCTGCACGTGCTGCTGAAGCATTAGAGACAGAACTGGATGAAGGGCAGGAGCAGGTCTAGTATTAATGCAGCCGCAAGCTGATCCATTTATCGTCCCTGTCTGTTATGAAGAGATAGAGGTTATCTATCAGGATCAATATCTTTTATTAATCAGTAAACCCACGGCTTTGTTAACGCTTTCAGGAAAGCATCCACTCAATAAAGATTCGGTTCACTTTCGTTTAATCAAAGATTTCCCCACAGCCACTATGGTTCATCGGCTTGATTTTGGAACCTCTGGTATTTTGGTGGTTGCGCTTAATAAGGAGATTAATGCGCATCTTGGTAAACAGTTTCAAGCGCGCAGTGTGGTTAAAACCTACACCGCTATTTTACATGGCCACCTTCCAGACGATGAGGGGTGTATTGAATTCCCCATCGCAAAAGACAGACCCAATTTCCCGTTGCAAAAAATATGTTATGAAACAGGTAAAAAGGCAGTGACAAATTATCATGTCATTGAACGTTTGCAGAAACCCGTTGTAACAAGAGTGACGTTTAGGCCTGTGTCTGGTCGCACACATCAATTACGCATTCACAGCAGTGAAATAGGTCATCCAATTTTGGGCTGTGATTTATATGCCACCGATGAGGCATTCTTCATGGCAAAACGCTTAATGTTACACGCAACGGGCATCGAGTTTGATCACCCTGTTACAGGAGAAAGGATTAATGGCTTTAGCCCTTGTCCATTTTAGTATTGGCTGGGTAGTTATAGCCTAGGCTTCTTTATTAGTACTGTTGCGGCTAGTGTTTCTTTTTAAAATCAGGCAGGTGTTAAAACCTGTCGCTTGATGCTGTATGACAATTGATCTAAATCAGGTTGCTGTGATTTTTTTAGGAGTAGCCTGATTTCTATTAGGAAGTAAAATACTGACCATGGATGCTGCTTATGGATATTGTCTCTTTAGTACACCAATCTTTTTGCAATTCGTTGTTCACTTTATTTGTTGTTAACCAACACTCTGTCTTAACGAAGGGCGGCGAATCTGTTGTGTCTGATGCCTGTTATTAATCAGATTGTTTCTGGTGCCATAACAGTAGTGATAGGTACATAAGCAACACCAGGGCAATCACAAATATATAAGAGTACGGTGGATTCTGTGTTGTGAGTAAGACATTGCCTTGTTTGTCTTGATCAAAAGAAGCGGGTACTCACTACTAGGAGGGTAGAGTTATGAAGCATATGGATGAGAAGTTGGGCTCATGGCAGATCAGTGGTAACTCAGAGGGTGGAAAGGTGCAGTTTCGTCTTTTCTTCCCAAATGAAGCCAATGGGCTTCAGCATAATATTCAATCTATTCGAGTATGCGGTGATTTCCAAGCTGCTTTAGGGCAATCAAAATGGGATCACAATCAAGCACCAAAAATGAAGAGGTCTTCTCATCCTGAAGGTGAAATATGGAGCTGGATCACACCTAAAAAACTTCCGGAGGGTTTTTATCAATATAAGTATTACGTGACATATAACGATCCTGCTGAGGCACCCAGGTGGGTAAGTGATCCCTATACACGTTATGGCGGTGAGAACAACATGAATGCTGCGGTTGTCGTCGGTGGCAGCCAGCCAAGCGATAATACTGTTGCTCCATTGGCTGGGGGACGCAAACATCTGCGAGACCTTGTGATCTATGAGTTGATGATCGATGATTTTACTTCAGAGTATCGAGGGGTAAATGCTCCACTTGATGCAATATGTAACAAACTCGATTATTTGGAGGATATAGGATTCAACGCTATTCTTTTTATGCCGTGGACGGCTTGGAATGATGAGCACTTCAGTTGGGGATATACACCTGCATTCTACTACTCAGTAGCCTATCGGTATGCAAATGGCCTGAACAAATCTACAGAGAAAATTTTCTGGCTGAAAAAACTTATTAGTGAATGCCATAAGCGGGGAATACATGTTCTTTTAGATGGTGTGTTTAATCATGTCTATACTGGTTTTCCATATAAAATGTTCTATCAGACCTATGATCATGACTGTCCATATACTGGTAAATTTTATGGAGAATTTCCTGGTCTACAGGATCTGGATTTTGATAATACATGCACTCAGGAACTGATTTGGGATGTATGCCGATACTGGATTGATCAGTTTAAAATTGATGGTATTCGGTTTGATAATACAGTTAACTTCCACAACAAAGGAGACAATAAAGGGCTGCCAAAGCTTATGGAGGACATTGATAATTACATGGCACAATGTGGTGAAAATAATTTCTCACTGACACTAGAGCATCTACAAATGGATGCCGTCGAAGTTACCAAAAATACTCGTGCAACCAGCTATTGGGACAATGCACTGTATAGTCAATGCTTTGATGGCCTTTGGCACAATCGTATTAGCTCTGCTCTCTTAAATGCATTAAATAATAACCATTACCTATTGGGGACGGGTAAAGTGCCCACTATCTATATTGGTAACCATGACCATTCGCATGTCACATGGCAGGCGGGAGCGCGTAATAATGCTGGAGCTCTTGAGTGGTATCGGACGCAACCCTATGTAATTGCACTGATGACTTCACCTGGAGCCCCTATGGTGCAAAATGGGCAGGAGTTTGCTGAGGATCATTGGATGCCAGAAGATGATAAGGGCAGCAGTCGACGAGTCCAGCCGCGTCCACTACATTGGGATTATAGCAACGACAAATTTGGTAAATCCTTGAGCGCTGTCTATAAAAAATTAATCAGCCTACGCCGTGAATATAAGGTGCTGAGAGCTGATGGATTTTATCCTGAATACTGGGAGGAGTGGCAGACCCGTTTTAATTCTGAAGGTGTTGGCGTTGACTGTGAGCGACAACTCTTAGTATATCGAAGATACTGCACAGATAATTCACAACAGGCAGTTATTGTTTTGAATTTCTCATCCAGTTCACAGTGGCTTGATTTGCGGTTCCCCAAAAATGGAGAATGGGTTGAACTTCTAAATGAGCCTCAATGGACTCTCAATGTTAATAATTACCGCTTTGGCCTGACAGTTCCTTCTCACTGGGGTTATATTTTTTATCATGCCTGAATGCATGGTGGATAAAAAACAGCACCGCTGCGTTGGTGAATGAGGCTGCAAATAATAGATGCGTAATATTTTCTTAATGCTACTGGGTGCTGATCATTTCTCTATGTTAGAGGTCGGATGCACCTAACCTCTTTAATTGAGAAAATCTGATGGTTGTTTTATTAACTTGGTCTTTTTAAAGATAAAGGAGTTGGATATGAAGCCGCAAACACAAACTCAATCAAGCATTTTCAATAAACAGTATTCAGTCATGATTGATACTGTGCCATTGCCAGATAAGCCTGAAGAGCGTGTTCAGTTGGTGGTTAATCAGATTGTATCGGATGCTATGACAGTAGCTATTGGTACTTGGCCAACGCCAGACAGGCCTATAAAAAGGTAAGGGAGGGGAATCGGAGTTTGCCTTCTTGCTTCTAAGTTATACGCATAAATGTCTTTTGGGGCTTCTCGGTTTTCAGTTTGGTAAGAATTGCTGATCATTATTGACCTGCTGTATATAACGAGCATGTTAATCAGTATTTAATTTTTGGTGCTGCCTAGAGCAGCTGAATTTATTAAAAGCGCAATATGGGCAAGTGGTGCCCCATGCTTTATTATTCATGACTGGTGGCGTTCATAACTAATAAGAGATGGTGAAATGCAGTATTGTGACAAATCGCCGGCATCAGTGATGCTTTTGTGCATGAATGGTTTTGTGATGTTAGGTTTACTCATCATGCCGGAAATGGCATGTGCAAACCGGCTCGAGACGATTGCAGAGGCGATGGCAGCGGGTGCGGATCAAAAGATTAAGGATCTTGTTGAAATAGGTATCACTGCGAGTCTCCTTCTCCCATTGCTCGCTATGCTCTATTGGGTAACAGAGAAGAAAGGGTTGGTGCGGCTGGTGGGCTTTATTGGAGCTATTGCGCTAGGGTACGCACTCTATATGCTTCATTTTACCTAAGTGGACAGCAACAGGGCAGATCTCACTTATGCATACAGATGATGATCTAGAAATATTAGCCAAGACGCTAAGAGAGCATGCGTCTGTAGCGGGGGCTTCCATTGCCACCGCAGAATCCTGCACCGGAGGCTGGGTAGCGAAAATGCTTACCGATATCCCTGGAAGCAGTGCCTGGTTTGATCGCGGGTTTGTAACCTATACCAATGAGTCTAAACAGGAGATGCTGGGTGTTCAGGCTGCAACCCTCGAAACCTATGGTGCAGTGAGTGAACAAACAGTGCGTGAGATGGTGCAAGGCGCACTCAGTAATAGCAGGGGGTCTATTGCAGTGGCTGTCAGCGGTATTGCTGGCCCGGATGGGGCCATGCCTGGCAAGCCTGTTGGTACGGTGTGCTTCGCCTGGGCACAACGGGATGGTGATCTGAAATCATGTCGAGAGCAATTCTCAGGTGACCGGGATCAAGTTCGACGGCAGGCTGTTGCCTTTGCGCTGAATGGCGTTATAGATTTGCTGGACTGAGTCAATGCAGCGACTCTTCTTTGCGCTTTGGCCTGATCCTGGTTTGCACAGCAGACTTAACCGTCTGGTGCGTGACCTACCGGAACATGCTGGTCGACAGCACCACCCTGATGATCTGCATATGACCTTGGTGTTTCTTGGCGCTGTTGCACCAGAGCAGCAGACCTGTATTGAGCGGATTGGCGATGAGATTCAAATTGATCCGTTTGCGCTATATCTGGATCAGGTCGATTATTGGCCACGACCTCGCATCCTGTGTCTGGGGGTAAGTGATCCACCTGCTCCGCTCATATCTCTGGTTCAAAGCCTGCAATCTGAGTTGATTGGTTGTGGCTTTGAACCGGAAAAAAGCCCCTACAAACCGCATGTAACCCTGTCCCGTAAGGCAAAGCAGAAGCATGCTTTTAGTCTGGACAGTCCAATTGAATGGCCCGTGAGCGAGTTTGTGCTAGCGGGATCCAGTACCGGGGATAAGCCCCCGCGCTACCAAGTACTAAAACGCTGGCCTCTGCGGAATGTGTAAATACCCTGTTTTCCTTTGCCACAGGCTCATGACGTGAGCCTGTGGGTATGTGATAATCCCACCTTTCAAAAGTATCAGGTGAGCGTGAAAGCTTGCCAGCAATTCTGAGAGGGTTTCCTATGGACGAAAATCGCAAAAAAGCACTTAGTGCGGCACTGAGTCAAATTGAAAAGCAGTTTGGTAAAGGCTCTGTTATGCGCATGGGTGATGCAGGTGCTGTGCGCCATGTAGAAGCAGTGTCCACAGGCTCTTTGCAGTTGGATATTGCGCTGGGCGTGGGTGGTGTCCCACGTGGCCGCGTGATTGAGATTTTTGGCCCTGAGTCTTCAGGCAAAACAACCATGACGTTGCATGTCGTTGCTGAAATTCAAAAGCTGGGTGGCACGGCAGCTTTTGTTGATGCAGAACATGCGCTTGACCCAGGTTATGCAGAAAAGCTGGGCGTCAACGTGGATGAGCTGCTGGTATCCCAGCCGGATACCGGAGAGCAGGCATTAGAAATTACCGACATGCTGGTACGCTCCGGTGCTGTTGATGTTGTGGTTGTTGACTCAGTTGCAGCGTTGACCCCTAAAGCAGAAATCGAAGGCGATATGGGCGATTCGCACATGGGGCTGCAAGCCCGGCTCATGTCTCAGGCTCTGCGTAAACTGACTGCCAATATTCAACGCTCTAACTGTATGGTGATCTTCATTAACCAGATCCGCATGAAGATAGGGGTTATGTTCGGCAGCCCAGAGACCACCACCGGTGGCAATGCCCTCAAATTCTATGCCTCTGTTCGATTGGATATTCGCCGTACTGGCGCAATCAAACGAGGTGAGGAGGTTGTAGGTAATGAGACGAGGGTCAAGGTCATTAAGAACAAGGTGGCTCCCCCTTTCAAGCAGGCTGAGTTTGAAATTCTGTATGGAGAGGGTATCTCTCGCGAGGGTGAGATTATTGCTCTTGGTGTAAAGTATGAGCTGATTAATAAAGCAGGTGCCTGGTATAGCTATAATGGTGATCGAATCGGTCAGGGCAAGGAAAATGTGCGTAATTTTCTGAAAGAGAACCCAGATATTGCAGCAGAAATTGAAGCCAATATTCGGGCAATAGCGTTACCTGATCCCAAGGCAAAAGCGGCGGCTGAGGCTCAGCCTGAAGAGGAAGAAGCCTGACTCAGCCCACTGAGCAGGCGCTGATTGAGCAGGCAGCTGTGCGGCTGCTTGCCAATCGGGAACATTCCCGCACTGAACTGCGGCGTAAGTTGTGCGCCAGGTCGTATGCTGGTGAAATGGTGGATCATGTACTGGATGACCTGATTCGGCAGCATCTATTGAGTGATGAGCGCTTTACCGAGCAATATCTTTCGTCACGCCAAAGGCGGGGTTTCGGGCCTGTCCGCATCAAAGGCGAGCTACGTGAGCGAGGCGTAAAGGCTGAACTCATCAGCTCTTATTTGAATGTACAGGATGAGAGCTGGATAGAGACTCTGCGACTGACTCATGATAAAAAGTTTGGCGTTGAGTCGCCTAGTGATATAAAGGAAAAGGCCCGCCGGGTCAGGTTCCTGGAATACCGTGGATTTACTGGGGAGCAGATAAAGTGCTTTTTCCAGAATATTTAACTTAAATAAAATACAAGTAACCTTTATGAAAAGCAGCGCTGAACTTAGACAGGCTTTCCTCGATTTCTTTGCCAAAAAAGGGCATGAAGTTGTGGCTAGCAGCCCATTGGTTCCTCACAATGATCCGACCCTGCTTTTTACCAATGCAGGCATGGTTCAGTTCAAGGATGTTTTCCTGGGTAGGGACAAGCGCCCTTACACCACAGCAACCAGCTCTCAGCGTTGCGTCCGTGCTGGCGGCAAACACAATGATTTGGAAAATGTGGGCTATACCGCTCGTCACCATACCTTCTTTGAAATGTTGGGCAATTTTAGCTTTGGCGATTATTTCAAACGTGAAGCGGTTCAGTATGCCTGGGAGTTTCTGACCAAAGAGCTGGCCCTGCCCGCAGAAAAGCTTTGGGTCACCGTCTATGAAGATGATGATGAAGCTGCTGAAATTTGGATCAATGAGATTGGCATCGACCCCAAACGCCTTACCCGTCTTGGCGATAAGCCAGGCGGCAAAAAATATGAGAGCGACAACTTTTGGTCTATGGGCGATACCGGCCCTTGTGGCCCCTGCTCGGAAATCTTTTATGATCATGGCCCGGATGTAGCCGGTGGCCCGCCAGGAACTCCGGAAGAAGATGGTGATCGCTATATTGAGATCTGGAACCTGGTATTTATGCAGTACAACCGTGATGCAGATGGCAACATGACACCGCTGCCAAGGCCGTCAGTGGATACCGGAATGGGCCTGGAGCGCCTGGCAGCTGTATTGCAGCATGTGCACAACAATTATGAGATTGACCTGTTCAGCAATCTGGTTTCAGCCGCGGCTGAAATCACAGGCTGCGCCAATAAAGAAGAGAAATCACTGCGTGTTATTGCCGACCATATTCGCTCTTGTGCCTTCCTGGTAGTGGATGGTGTCACCCCTGGTAATGAAGGGCGTGGTTATGTGTTGCGGCGCATTATTCGTCGTGCCATTCGTCATGGCTATCGACTGGGCTGCAAAGAGACCTTTTTCTTCCAGCTGGTCGAACCGCTTACTAAAGAGATGGGGCAGGCTTTCCCAGAGCTGAGCAAGGCAAAACCACATGTCGAGCGTGTCCTTAAATTAGAGGAAGAGCGTTTTGCCGAAACGCTGGAACAGGGTATGAAAATTCTGGAACAGGATATTGCTGCCCTGAAAGGAAAGCAGATCCCTGGCGAAACAGTGTTCCGACTCTATGACACCTATGGCTTCCCCACTGATCTAACGGCTGATATTGCACGAGAGCGTAACCTCACTCTGGATATGGAGGGCTATAAGTGTGAAATGGAAGCCCAAAAAGAGCGAGCCCGGGCAGCCAGTCAGTTTGGCGCAGGACAGTCTGTACAAATTGAGCTTGAAGGTGAAACGGATTTTACCGGTTATGACAGTTTAAAAGATGAATCTACAGTGATTGCCCTGTACCAGAAGGGTGAATCAGTGGATGCGCTGAAAGATGGCGAAGAGGGTATGGTGATTCTGGATCGTACTCCATTCTATGCAGAGTCAGGCGGTCAGGTAGGGGATAAAGGTCTCATCATAGTTGGCGACTGTACATTTCATGTGGCAGATACCCGTAAACAAGGTGGCGGAGATATCTTTGGACATATTGGCTGTGTAAAAGGTGGCCCCCTGCATTTGGGTGACACAGTGAGTGCTCAGGTTGATGAAAAAAATCGTCAGGCAACCGCGATTCATCACTCTGCTACACACCTATTGCATGCCGCGTTGCAGCAGGTTTTGGGTGATCATGTCGCGCAGAAGGGGTCATTGGTTGATGGCTTGCGACTGCGTTTTGACTTTTCACACTTTGAGCCTGTGAGCCGTGAGCAGCTACAGACGATTGAAGCGTTGGTTAACGACCAGATCCGTGAGAACTACATGGTGGAAACTCGCCTCATGTCGTTGGAAGATGCAAAGAATTCGGGGGCAATGGCACTGTTTGGCGAGAAATACAGTGACCAAGTTCGAGTCTTGCGCATGGGTGATTTTTCCACAGAACTGTGTGGTGGCACACATGCAAAGGCGGTTGGCGATATTGGATTAATAAAGATTACGGCAGAGACGGGTATTGCCTCAGGCGTACGTCGTATTGAAGGGGTAGCAGGTGCTCATGCGCTGCAATGGGTAAAGGCAGATGAGGATCGACTCTATCGCATTGCTGAACAACTAAAGGCATCCAGAGAAGACGTCGATGAAAAGTCTGCCCAGTTGGTTGAGCGTAATCGAAGTCTGGAAAAAGAGCTGGAACAGTTAAAAGGCAAACTTGCCAGTGCCGCAGGCAGTGATCTTGCAGGCAGTGCCATAGATATTGGTGGCGTAAAGGTTCTGGCAGCAAAGCTTGATGGTGTCGACCCAAAATCGTTACGTGACACCATGGATCAGCTTAAAAACAAGCTCGGTTCAGCGGTTATTGTATTGGGCACAGCTAAGGATGGAAAAGTGAGTCTGGTTGCTGGAGTAACGGCTGATCAGACTAAATGTATGAAAGCGGGCGACCTGATTCGGGAGGTTGCTGCAAAAGTAGGTGGCAAAGGTGGTGGACGCCCAGATATGGCGCAAGCAGGAGGCAACCAGCCGGACGCGCTGCCAGAAGCATTGGAGCTGGTTAAAAATTGGGTGCAGGAAAAAGTTGCGGGCTAGGCTGTTTGCGTGTTTAATCTGCGCCCGTTAATGAAGTCACAGAATATCCGTATAATCCTTTATATTGATTAGTAACCATGGCGCTAATTGTCAAAAAATTTGGTGGCACTTCGGTCGGAACTGTTGATCGCATTGAGGCAGTGGCTGATAAACTGCAGCAGAGTCGCAAGAATGGCGATGATGTCGTTGTTGTAGTCTCGGCAATGTCCGGTGAAACCAACCGGTTGGTTGATTTGGCCCAAGCTATCCAAGAGCAACCCACTCCGCGTGAGCTGGATGTTCTCCTCTCTACGGGCGAGCAGGTCACTATTGCGCTCTTGAGCATGGCCCTGGAAAAACGAGGTTGTCCTGCTCGATCCTATACCGGTGGTCAAGTGCGTATCCTGACTGATACGGTTCATAATAAAGCCCGCATTCAAGATATTGATGCCGCACGAGTGCGAGCAGACCTTGAAGTGGGTCGTGTAGTTGTCATCGCAGGTTTTCAAGGGGTTGATGAACATGGCAATATCACCACGCTGGGGCGCGGTGGATCAGATACAACCGCAGTTGCCATGGCTGCCGCGCTAAAAGCTGATGAGTGCCAAATCTTTACTGATGTGGATGGTGTCTACACCACTGATCCACGTGTTGAACCCCGCGCGCGCCGCCTGAATCGAATCACCTTTGAAGAGATGCTGGAAATGGCTAGCCTCGGATCAAAAGTCCTACAGATTCGCGCGGTTGAATTCGCCGGAAAATATAACGTACCCCTTCGTGTCCTCTCTAGCTTTGAAGAGGGCGAAGGCACCCTGATCACCTTTGAGGACGAGGGTATGGAAGAAGCAAAAATCTCTGGTATTGCATTTAATCGCGATGAGGCAAAACTCACTGTTCTTGGTGTGCCTGATCAGCCGGGCGTAGCACATAAAATTCTGGGCCCTATTGCAGCGGCCAATGTTGAAGTGGATATGATTGTGCAGAATATTGCAGAGGATACCACCACCGACTTCACCTTTACTGTGCACCGCAATGACTATAAAAAGGCCTTAGGTATCTTGCAATCTACAGCAAGTGAATTGAAGGCGCGTGAAGTAACAGGTGATGATTCAATTGTTAAGATCTCATTAGTGGGTGTAGGGATGCGATCACATGCGGGTATTGCCAGTACTATGTTTGAAGCATTGGCCAAAGAAGGGATTAATATTCGTATGATCTCGACATCAGAAATTAAGATTTCTGTCGTAGTTGATGAGAAATATCTTGAGTTGGGTGTGCGCACACTCCATGATGCATTTGAATTAGCAGACAAAAAAGCGCTTTAGTATGGAATATCCTCTTTAGAAAAGCGTGTAGTACTGGTAGAATCTAACCCGCCTTACACTGGGTGATTTAACCACATGTGTAAAAGGCTTGGTTGGCAGCGCTCCCTCCCGTGTTGGGCTGATAGGATATCACTCCCCCATATTGGGTGTGACGTTGTTTGGATCTTAGGATCAAGGCAGGGAGATTTAAGATGTTGATATTAACTCGCCGTGTTGGCGAAACACTGATGATTGGTGATGAAGTGACCGTAACGGTGCTCGGCGTTAAGGGCAACCAGGTACGTATCGGGATTAATGCTCCGCGAGACGTATCAGTACACCGTGAAGAGATCTATGAACGGATTAAACGGGAACAGGCACAGACGCCAACTGATAGTGCAGAGGGATAATGCACATGGCGGGGTTCTGAAAAGAACCCCGTTATCATTAATGAAGAGAAGATGAAGTCGCCAATAAAATCATCAAAAATATTTTATTGGCCACAACTGTATCCCGCAAGAGGGAACGGTAAGCTCAGAGTAGAGTGCTCCCCTGCACGAATTAGAGACTCATTGAGAAAAGTTACAGTTGGAGAGATGGCCGAGTGGCTGAAGGCGCTCCCCTGCTAAGGGAGTATGGGTTAATAGCCCATCGAGGGTTCGAATCCCTCTCTCTCCGCCATATAATTAGTTGGCATGAGAAGTAGTAATTGCGGTTGGCTAAGCAGTATTTGAATCTTTTATAAATATGATTGATTCGGCTGCGGAGCACATAGCGATAGCAATCAAAGAGAGCCAGTTTGTTCCTCTCTTTTTGCAAACATTTTCATTGACAACATGGGGCTGTATCAGCACAATGCGCCCCTCAGTTAAGCGCCCGTAGCTCAGCTGGATAGAGTACCTGGCTACGAACCAGGGGGTCGGAGGTTCGAATCCTTCCGGGCGCGCCATATAGATCAAAGGCTTAGCTAGAAATAGCTAGGCCTTTTTTTTGTCTGAATGAAAATAAACCTTCCTGCACCCGCATTTTCACTTGGTAGCATAAGGGCGCTGAAACCCTTCAATTGTATTAATTCTGCTTGGCTTAAATGACAGCAATCCAGCGTCGGTAATTGACGGCAGTCCAGCGATAGCTGCCCTTCATCTTCAATTACCGAAACGAGTGCAATGTGCCAAAAATGGACATCTGTGTTTTACTCTGATGAGATGGACACGCTCCTTAATAACGGCTCATTATAGCCAGGACAAGAAGCGTTATTTCAAATCCACTAAGGAGCATGTCCATGAACCAGATTAATACTGTTGGCGTTGATTTAGC
>Ga0316192_10000667_pt1 | contig 25230 bp, 22 predicted proteins | sample MerIslwburrow_MG_FD_204931 | JGI IMG/M metagenome (GOLD analysis project Ga0316192, IMG submission 204931) | Coastal sediment microbial communities from Maine, United States - Merrow Island worm burrow | ecosystem: Environmental > Aquatic > Marine > Coastal > Sediment | place: USA: Maine...
CAAGTACTGCAGCCGCATCTCGACCGGGTGACAGAAATCTGGAACCGGCTGGTTGTTGCCAGGGCATTATCAGAACCGGAACGTTCCCCCTGAGCCTGCCGAAGGGAGCCTGCCGAAGGGAGCCTGTCGCACGGCTGAGTATGCCGAAGGGCGCATATATATTTTGATTTTTTATGTGTTAATCATGTGCAACCCATTATTATAGGGCACCATGAACAACACACTGTTTACTGGAGATTGATATGCAAACCATGGCCGATCGTGATGGCGTAATCTGGTTTGATGGTGAAATGGTGCCGTGGCGCGAGGCCAAGGTCCATGTGCTGACACACACGCTGCATTATGGCATGGGCGTGTTCGAAGGCGTGCGCGCCTATAAGACGGAGCAGGGTACTGCTATCTTTCGTCTGCAGGCACACACCAACCGTTTGTTCGATTCGGCACAGATCATGATGATGGATATGCCGTTCGATAAAGCCACCATTAATGAAGCGCAGCGTGCCGTCGTTCGTGAGAACAATCTTGAAACCGCCTATATCAGGCCCATGTGTTTTTATGGTTCTGAAGGTATGGGCCTGCGCGCGGACAATCTCAAGGTTCATGTCATGGTTGCAGCCTGGGAATGGGGCGCCTACCTGGGCCAGGAAAACCTGGAGCGCGGTATTCGTATCAAGACATCCAGCTTTACCCGTCATCACGTCAATATCAGCATGTGCAAGGCCAAGGCGAACGGACACTACATCAATTCCATGCTGGCGCTGAACGAGGCGTTAACTGATGGTTATGACGAGGCCATGCTGCTCGATGCCGAAGGATACGTCGCGGAAGGCAGTGGGGAAAATATTTTTATTGTCCACGATAACATTATCTATACACCCGATCTGACGTCGGCATTGAACGGCATTACACGTAACACGATCTTCAAGTTGGCAACTGATGCCGGCTACGAGCTGCGTGAAAAACGCATCACGCGTGACGAAGTTTATATTGCCGACGAAGTTTTCTTTACCGGAACCGCTGCAGAAGTAACGCCGGTGCGAGAGGTTGATAACCGCACGATTGGTAACGGTGGCCGCGGGCATGTCACGGAAATACTGCAGACACTGTATTTTGATGTCGTTCATGGCCGTCTGGAGAGACATCCGGAATGGCTGACACTGGTCAATGACTAATACGTATCAGGGGAATCATAATGCCTAATCCGCACACAGCAACACAACCGGGCCTGGATACACCCAACAAGCAAACACGCTATGAAGTGACACGCGATGATTTGCCTGTGCACTGTCCAATGCCGGGCGCCAGCCTGTGGAATTCACACCCGCAGGTCTATATACCCGTGGAAGATCACGGTTCGGCGAAATGTCCATACTGCGGCGCTGAATACGTACTCAAGGATTAAATATTTTTAATGATCCACAGATGAACGCAGATAAACGCAGATATTTAGTGCGGGCAATGTCCGCCCTGCAGTGTTATTTCGTTTCAGGGTATATAAATGAATCTCTTATTATTTAAAGCATCATCCGTGTTCATCTGCGTTCATCTGTGGACAGTTATTATTATATCTGCAGATAGAGCACGGCCTCTGCAGCTGGGCTGATATCAATGCACATAAATATCCCGGATTTTTCCAAGGCACGCGTGCTGGTTGTCGGCGATCTAATGCTGGATCGCTACTGGCATGGTCCGACTTCGCGCATTTCCCCCGAAGCGCCGGTGCCCGTGGTTCATGTGCGTGATATTGAAGAACGCCCCGGGGGGGCTGGCAACGTTGCGCTCAATATAGCCATGCTGGGTGCGCAATCCACAGTGCTGGGATTGACCGGTGATGATGATGCGGCCAATGCGCTGGAAAAAAGCCTGCAGGCTGTGGGTGTCAGGACCCGCTTCGTTCGTCTCGATGAAAACGCCACCGTAACCAAGCTGCGCGTTATCAGCCGCCACCAGCAGTTAATCCGGCTGGATTTTGAAGATGGCTTTATTGGCCAGGACATATCCGGCCAGGAAGCCGAATTTGCGAAATTGCTCGAGCAGCACGATGTTGTGGTCTGTTCCGATTATGGCAAGGGCGCACTGCGCAACGTGCAATCGCTGATCGCCCTGTGCAGGGAAAAACAAATCCCGGTGTTGATCGATCCCAAGGGAACGGATTTTGACAGGTATTCCGGCGCGAGCCTGGTAACGCCCAACCTGTCTGAGTTCGAGGCGGTCGTCGGGGTATGTGCGAATGAAGACGAGCTGGTTGAGAAAGGTCAGCAACTGTGTGTGCAATTCAATTTAGACGCCTTGCTGATAACACGCAGTGAGCACGGCATGACATTAATACAAAAAGATGGCGACGTGTTTCATCTGCCCACGCGTGCGCGTGAAGTTTTTGACGTCACCGGCGCGGGTGATACCGTCATTTCCACACTGTCTGCTGCACTTGCGGCCGGCGGTGACATGCATAACGCAGTCGCACTGGCTAACCTGGCGGCAGGCATAGTTGTCGGCAAGCTGGGCACTGCCAGTGTGTCGCCGGAAGAGCTGTACCAGGAAGTTCACAGGCACATTGCAGTCAAGCGTGGCGTTGTCAGCCAGGATGAATTGAAAACAGCAGCCAACCAGTGCCGTCAGCGCGGTGAAGTCATTGTCATGACCAATGGCTGTTTCGATATTCTGCACGCAGGGCATGTTACCTACTTGCAGCAGGCGCGAGAGCAGGGTGATCGCCTGATTGTCGCGGTTAATATTGATGAAACCGTGCGCAAGCTGAAGGGTGAAGACCGGCCGGTCAATCCGCTCGAGCATCGCATGCGTATGCTGGCCGCACTCGAATGTGTCGACTGGGTGCTGCCGTTTGAAGAAGAAACACCCATGCGACTGATTTGTGATGTGCTGCCGGATATTCTGGTCAAAGGCGGCGATAACGATCCGGACAAAATACCCGGCGGCGATTGCGTCCGTGAGAACGGTGGTGAGGTCCGTGTACTGTCATATGTTGAAGGTGTCTCGACAACTGAAATAATAGGCACCATACGCGGGAGAACCTAGCAGCTATGGTAGACATCCCCATGAGGGTCGATGTTGATGCAGTTATCGTTGGTGGTGGTATAGCCGGCCTGTGGACATTGGTGCGTCTGCGCGCTGAGGGATACAACGCCATATTGCTCGAAGATGAAGCGCTCGGCGCCGGTCAGACCCGTTATGCGCAGGGCATCATACACGGTGGCACCAAGTATGCGCTAACCGGCAAACTTACCGCCTCATCAGAAGCCGTAGCGAATATGCCGTCGATCTGGCGTGCATGTCATGCAGGCAATGGCGAGGTTGATTTTCGCAGTGCCGAAATGATCTCCGATGCACACTACCTGTGGTCGACAACAAACCTGGCGTCAAAAATTACCGGCTTCTTTGCGAGCCAGGTCATGCGCGCGCGCACCACGGCGTTAAAGCCGGAACAGCGTCCGGCAATTTTCCAGCACAGGGATTTCAAGGGCAACATCTATCGTCTTGATGAACCGGTGTTCGACACCATCAGCGTATTGCGCGCATTGGCCGAGCCCGTGATGTCATCGATTGTTGCGATCAGGAAAGGCAGCATACAGCTTCAGTCTTCAAGCCTGACTGTCGAAGCGGTGAACGGGGACAGCTATGAGATAGGATTCAGCAAACTGATGCTGATGGCCGGGCCGGGTAACGAAGCGCTGTTGCGATCTGCAGGTTTATCAAAGCCGGCGATGCAGCGCCGGCCGCTGAAGATGGTAATGATGCGCGGCGGTATAACTGAAAAAGTGTTCGCGCATTGCATGGGAGCAGGCATCAATCCCCGCGTTACCATCACATCGCACACAGATAATGATAATAATATTGTCTGGTACATGGGAGGGCAGCTCGCTGAAGGCGGCGTGCGTCGCTCCGATGACGAACAAATCGCCAGGGCAAAGCAGGAGCTGACTACGTTGATTCCGTGGCAAAAGCTGGATACTGCACAATGGGCAATACTGGACATCGATCGTGCCGAAGTCAGGCATGCCGACGGCCACAGGCCGGATACTTTCTACGTCGATCAACAGGGCGATATCATCACGGCATGGCCAACGAAACTGGCGCTTGCACCATTGCTGGCACAGCAAATGCTTGAGCTTGTATCCGCTATAGAGAAGACAGATGCAGAATTGCCTGCCTGGCCTTCACCGCCGTTTGCCGAGTTTCCCTGGTGTGAGGCATCCAGGTGGAACTGAGGCATTTAGGCTCGACCGGTATCGATGTCAGCCCGCTTGGCCTGGGAACCGTGAAGATCGGCCGTAACGAGCAGGTCAAGTACCCGCAGGGATTCGACATACCCGATGATCAGGCCGTTAGCCGGCTATTTGAGCTGGCGCGCGAGCTGGGTATCAATTTTATCGATACAGCACCGGCCTATGGTTCGAGTGAAGAACGTCTCGGGCAGTTGCTGCCGAATCGCAATGACTGGGTAATCATGACCAAGGTCGGCGAGATTTTCGAAAACGGTGAATCACGCTTTGATTTTTCTGCAGGCCATACACGCCAGTCGGTTGAAAATAGTCTCAGCAAGCTCAAGCGAGACCATGTTGATATCGTGCTGGTGCATTCCGACGGTAATGATATGGATATCATCAATAATCAGGGCGCGCTCGAAGCGCTGCACAGGTTGAAGCAGGAAGGCCTGATTCGTGCTTATGGCATGTCGACAAAGACCGTTGAAGGCGGTAGCTGGATTGTCGAGCATACCGATGTAGTGATGGCGACATACAATCTTGAAACCGATGTCGAATTGCCGGTAATCGAACGTGCTCGCGAGCTAAACAAGGGTGTCGTCATTAAAAAGGGATTGCAGAGTGGCCATGCAGCAAGTGTCGAAGATGCATTCAGGCTTGTACTGACACAGCCTGGTGTCAGCAGTATGATCGTGGGCACCATCAATGCCCATCATCTGCGTTCAAATGTTGATGCATGCAATCGCGTGATCAACAATATGGTTTGAGTGTTTAGTGAGTGAATCAAATCGACAATATCTGATCATCGGGCCTTCCTGGGTGGGTGATATGGTGATGGCGCAATCATTATTCATCACGCTGAAAAAACTTCATCCCGATTGCGAGATTGATGTGGTGTCACCCGCATGGTCATTGCCTGTACTGGAGAGAATGTCTCAGGTAAGGCGAGGTATAGCTTTGCCAGTAGCGCATGGGGAATTCAGCCTCGCTAAGCGATACAAACTTGGACGATCACTCAGGAGCGGGAATTATACGAATGCAATCGTGCTTCCCAGGTCGTGGAAATCAGCATTAGTGCCGTTTTTTGCTGGTGTACCGCAACGCACAGGGTACAAGGGGGAAATGCGCTACGGATTGATGAACGATATTCGCGGTCTGGATGCCACAATACTGAGCCAGACAGTGCAGCGTTATGTAGCACATGCGTACAATGAGTCCGAGTATTCTGTGTCGCCTCCCGAAGTGCCCTGTCCGGAGTTACGTCCAGACAGGAAAAATGCAGAAAGCTTACTTGTAAAACTTGAGTTGAACCTGGGAAAACCTGTTGTTGGTTTCATGCCGGGTGCAGAGTATGGCCCAGCCAAGCAATGGCCGATAGAATATTTTGCGCAACTTGCGGATTTGCTGATCAAGAATGGCTACCAGGTATGGGTCTTTGGCTCGGAAAAGGAAACAAACCTGGGCGAGGAGATTGTGAAGGAAGCTCCAGTTGATGCGTATAACTTATGTGGAAAAACCGAACTCGTAGATGTTATTGATTTGATAGCATGTGCTGAACAGGTGGTCACTAATGATTCAGGCCTGATGCATGTCGCATCGGCGCTGGATGTTAAGGTGAATGTGATATATGGCTCCTCTACACCCGATTACACACCGCCGTTAAGCAGTTCGGCGAATATATTTTACAAAAGACTATCTTGCAGTCCGTGTTTTAAACGTGTATGCCCGCTTGGGCATACTGATTGCTTGTTACAAATAGAACCCTACGATGTTTATTCAAAAATTATTAGCTGAAGCACAGCAGAAGCCGCTTGAGTTTTTTATTGGCTCATGTGTGTTTTTAGCTGCGGCATTCGGTGCTGTAGTTAAAGATGTTGCCAGCGGTGTGTTTCTCATCTTTATTATTACCAGCTTCTTCTATGTTAAACAATGGCCGCAAACATGGCGCTGCCTTGGTCAGATTGAAAAGTTATTTTTAACGGGTCTTCTGCTTTATATGGCATCCGGGTTCTTGTCATACATCAATGCTGCAGATGATTATGAATATATAAAACAAATGGGCCGGTATCTAAGATTTGCTTTGATAGTGCCGGTGTATTTATTTCTTGTACGCGAAAAAATTGAATTAACTAGATTCTTTATTTTAGGGATAGTGGTTTCCGGCCCTGTATACCTGCTTTTTGCAATATTAACTATATACAGCAATCAGAGCCCGCCTGGTCAGGGCTATTATCATCATATATTGTTTGGTGATACAGCTATGTTGAATTCAGTCTTAATGATGGTCTTCCTTTTAACCAGAAAATTTTCATTTTCAATCAGGCTGCTAATTATCATTTCAATGTTTTGCGCCTTCTATGCTTCAGTTTTATCAACTGCAAGAGGTGCATGGGTGGTAGCTCCGGTAATAATAGGAATATTGGTGTGGTATGCCGTAAAAAGTGCGGGTATTGGATTAAAGAAAATTGGTTTTATCATTGTTGCTGTGATAGTGGTAATAAGTTTAAGCCCGGCAATGGATATTTTGAGTAAGAGGTATACTGAAGCAATAAGTGAAATAAAATTGTTCTACAGTGGAGAGGGTTTTGAGACTTCGGTCGGCGGAAGACTGGCAATGTGGGACGTTGCTATTGATGTCTGGAAAGAAAATCCCGTGTTAGGTACAGGGCCTGGAGATTATGATGATGATCTGATGAGTCATAAAGAACAGGGTCGGTATCCTACTGTCGGGCCGCATAAAACCACGCATAATAATTATCTTCAGGTGCTTGTGTCAAATGGCCTGGTCGGTATTCTGATCTTCTTGCCGACTTTTATAATTTTACCTTTATGGTATATCAGAGGGGTATCCAGCGATTCGAGACAGCTCGAAAAGTTATCAGCTATAGTTCTGATTGTGTCAGTTGCAATCTTCGGGTTAACAGAGTCGTGGATACTTAGATCGCCATTTGTAGCAATTTTTGCAGTTTACTTCTCTGTTCTGTTTACAAGTTTAGATAGAATGGATTCCAGGTGTAGTAAGGTTGGCTGATTTATTTACGAGAATGTAATCCTTATTTCGACTTTGGCAATCTTATCTAATCAGTGCTATAGGCCCATTGTAAGCGATCGGAAGTGAAATTAATGAAGTCATCAACTGCCTTTTCAACTGGAATATTGTTGACTACAGGTAGTAATCCGTTAACTGGTTTTTTGTCTACGTCTTCAATCATGCAGGCAAAAAATGGATTTACAGCGGGTTTGACGTATTCTGGACGTGTTTGAAGGAAGAAGGCAAAAACAGGAGTCTTTACGCCAGTTGCCAGATGCATTAATGCGGTATCGGCGGTTAATAAAATATCGCATTTTTCCAGCGCGGCGGCCTCCAGTTCAAAGCCTAGTCCCTTCAGACTAATGCACGGTTTATTATATAAAGAAATGAAATGCTCAGATATGTCGCCCTGGCCAGGGTTGAAGAAAACGACTGGTGTAATATCGATTGTTTCAGATATTTTACTCAATAAACTTACGTAATTATCAGTCGGCCATGCTTTATCCAGAGAACTGGCACCAAGATTGATGCCAATATATCTGGTTTTATCGTTTGTAAAGTATGAAGCGACCTCTACTCTGCTTGTATCATCGCAATAATAAGTTGTGTCTGTCTTGATGTTGCTTGAGTTAATTCCTATGGGGGACAGCATGGATCCTATAGCCAGTGTCCAGTGTTCATTTGTGGTTGGGTAGGGAGCGAGCAGGTTATTCGCGGCTCTCAGTTTTGGTCTATGGTCAAATGCCAGTCTAATACGTGCACCGATAAGCCGACAAATGAATGGACTTGATCCGCCGCCATAAAGATCGACACTAAGATCAAAATTTTGTTTTCGCAGTATGTGTATATTGTGTATTGTGGTTAAAAAGAACTTCAGGCTGAATTTGCTTAATCGTTTGAAAGGGAACGCTTTATATCGTGTGCATGCGGGGCTAATGGCACGTGCAGAACCCGGGTCAGTAATTACAGTTATATTCGCATCAGGATACTTATCTTTTAGTGCTTCAATTATAGGTGTGCGTATGAATACATCACCAAGTCTGCCCCAACAGAATACGCATATTTTATTGATTTTATTGGGGTCAAGGTCGGGGTCTTTGTTATTGTGCAAAAACATGAATAGCCTGAAAGGTGAAAATAGAAAAATTAATTGCGCTGAATTTCTTAATTCTAGTGACTATTGTAATGGAAGTCATGAGGGAAAAATTATAATTTATACGCGACAAATGCCTGATATAAATCAATCGCTCAACTGTTCGCGGGAATATTCGAGAAATTATGAAAGTATGGTCAATTTCAGGTAACGTGATGGCTACGTTTGAATATTTCGTTGCGGCAGCTAAAAGCCAGGTCAGTTAAGCATAAACGCACTTGCTTTTCTCTACGAACGAACATTATTATAATCGGCGCTACATTTAGGATATATAATACGACAATTATTTAAATCTATATTACTGTTTTCTGGCAGTAGATGGTGATAGCTGGGATCGTGAAAATATATGGGGCATGGTAAACGAATATTAATGTTGACTTATCAATCGGTGAGTTTTTCGACAAAATGACAATATTGGAAATAAAACAGGAGCGTATTTCAGATCGGGACAAGCTTGAGAATATCAATAAAGAATATGCTTATCTAGAAAAATTGCTGGATGAGCTGTCCATAGGAAAGGAGAATGTGGCAGAAGAAGTCGGGAAGCTTAAGGAAGTCAACGAAAAACTCTGGATAATAGAGGATGATATTCACGAAAAATAACGCAGAAAATTCTTTGATGCTGAATTTATTGAACTGGCACGATCAGTATATATTACCAATGATCGGCGCTCTGAAATCAAGCGCGCTATTAATTTAAAATTGGGTTCGGACTTCGTCGAAGAAAAATCATACGAGGAATATCAGTAAGCTATATAGGCGCTTAATTAAAAAATGAGTTATCGCGTGCTGTCAGGGTTTGATTGGCAGCAGGCAATGCTTTAAGACAAGCAGCTGTGCATTAACATATGCGACATATTGTGGATATGCGGCAACTATCAAACTAGTCATGTTCAGAATGTCATAGACCTCAAAACTCAAATCCCAGCTGCAAATCGATAAAGTAATTTATACTGGTTACGACTTGATCTGACAGTAGCGTCTGAATTTTACTTACCGAGACAATCCTAAATGGACATTAAGAAAGTCCGCAGATGAACGCAGATAAGCGCAGATAGAACTATATTGTCCGCAAATAACGCAAAAGACGCGAGAAAAGATAAAACTGAATAACTATGGTTTTGTTGCGTTCTTTGCGGACAAGAAATAACAATTCGTATTATCCGCGTTTATCTGTGGAGTTAAGTTTTGTATACCTGTATTTTCGTGGGGCAGTATACTGGCAGTGTGGCTAGATTAAAACTTGTTTAGCTTGCCCGCGTGGTTTTATCAACAAGCTGGCTGCAAGTTGGAGGTCTCATCCGTAAGGCTCACCCGGCGGGGCTTGAGCGAAAATCATACAGGGGATTATTTACCGGCTTGCCCAAAATATTCAGACTCTTCATGCAATATGCGGGCTAGCGTTTTTTCAGGTAGAAAATCGCCTGATCACCTTTCGATGAATTGTTAAGTTCTTCAGCCCTGGTTTCAAATGCTTCAAGCTGCTTCTTGCTGAATATATTTCTTGTCTTTTTGTCGCTGTTGAGCGGGATGTCGCGTAGATAGAGTTCGCTGCCGGTGAACTGAAATTTTGCAGAATCATATACGACCTTGCTGATGCAGAAGCCATGCTTTTCTGCAAGCAAGCTAAGGCTGTCACGGCTGTGCAGGTAGAGATGGCGTGGCGGGTCGAGCTGTACCCAATTTTCCCTGTAATGTTCCCAGGCATAAGAATCAGCGAGAGGTATCCTGATTAGTGCAGTTCCGCCAGGTGACAAAAGCTTCGAAATTGAATCAAGCGCCTGATTCTGCTCCGGCATGTGTTCCAGTGAGTGGTGAAGCATGATCAAGTCATATTTGCGCTTGCTGTCGGAAAATTCATCAAGGTCCTGTTTGTGGATTTTGATGTTGTCGTAGTATGAGATATCGTTATCAATAAATGGATCCACGCCCGTCAGGTTGGTGAAGCCGCCCATTGACATTCTGAGCAGTAAACGCCCTTGTCCACAACCGATGTCCAGTATTGCGGAGTCGAAATCAATCTGAATATCCTTGATCCATGATATGTATTCAAGTGGTTTTGAATATCTGTTAACTATTCTGCCGACAGTACTGGTGCCTCTGAGTGAAGCCAGTACGCGTTGGCGATCTATCCAGCTTCTGAGTTTGTAATTCAGGTTTCTGGTTTTGCTCCTGTATGAGTAATAGTTTTCAGGATAGTACTTGCCGAGGTTGGCTGGAATTTCACTGATTTGCAGACATCCGCATGACGGGCACTGGAAATAGTCGAACACATCATGAGTCCCCATCATCATTTCCCTGACTGAATAGCGTTCCAATCCATCGATGTTGCCGCAGATGCGACATGTTTGCCTGGTCATGGTTAGAAATACCTCAAATGCTTAGTGAAGAGGGTACAAATGTGAGTTTTCTCCATGTTGCCCATACGAGAGCAGTATAGAATTTCCAGTCCAGGATAAGCCATCGTGTAAGTATGCTGCCCAATGTGAACACGGCATGAAGTGCCCAGTCGGTGTTACCGTGTAAATGTCTCCAGGTGAAAAGAAATTTATTTCTGTACGAGACGAGCTGGCGATGCCATTTTTTTCTCGTGGCGCCGATGGTTGCGCTGGTTTTATGATAAATCCTGCATTCAGGTCGGTATAGCAGTTTATAGCCCTTTTCGAGGGCACGCATGGCGAGGTCGGCATCTTCCCAGTAAAAGGGGGAGTAAATTTCATCGAAGCCTCCAAGCTCAAGTGCTTTTTTACGATCGCACACGAAGCAGCAACCCAGCAGAACGAAGTGCTCGTTAATTTTACCTGTCATCTCATTGTCCAGCGGCTTGATGCCGTGATTAAATCTTAGAAAGCCTTTTTTGTAATATAAAACAGGTGCTGTCTCGGTTGTTGTTATATTCGAAATATCGCCCTGGTAGTTGATTATGTCGCCTTTCACAGCAAACAGACTTGTGTCCTCAAAATGTTTAATGGCATTCAGGAAGTAGTCGGCTGTAAACCTGACATCGGTGTTTACTATGCACAGTAATTCATTGCTGGCGGCTTTGATGCCCTTGTTGCAGGTTGCCGAAAAACCCTCGTTTGATTCGCTGGCTATGATTTTTATATCCTGATATTTCTGTTTCAGCATATCTATGCTGTTATCAGTGGAGCAATCATCAACAACGATGATTTCATTAGTAATGTTTCCCAGAGATTCGACCAGGTAGGGAAGGTTCTCCTCCAGTAAGTGGCTTCCATTGTAATTGGGCAGTATGACGCTGATAGAATGTGACATAAAGCCTACGCGTGATTCAGGCGTTTGCAGATGATGTTGGCAGCAGACTCTATATCAATACTTGACATGTCTTCAGCAGGTGCCGAGTCAGGTGGTGAGAATGAAAGGCGATTTTCTTCCCGGTTCAAGGTTTGCCATCTCACTGATGTTGCTGATGTTCTGTTTGTATAGAAGGCGGCGGTCGGTATATCCATTGCACCTGCAATATGCAATACACCCGTAGAGCCACTGATAAACATGTCTGAGATAGAGAGGAGCTTCGCAAAGCTGGCCAGTCCTTCACTGGATTCGTATACGCATATGCTGGTGGCATGGCATTTGTCAGCTACCAGATGTGCGAGATCAAATTCTCCTGGGCCGGCGGTGATCACAAAATGCCTGTCGTTGTCTTTTGCGAGTATATCGATCAGCTGAGCATACTGGTCGGTATCAAGGCTGGGTGCCGAGCCACCGCTTCCCGGATGCACGAATATAAGTTTTGCTGTGCTCTTGATATTGTGCTCCGCGGTGAATTGCCGGCGCAATATTGTTACCTCTGTCGGATTAAACTCGAGCCACGGTGGATCCGGGAGATCAACCGACTCATTGCCAATCGTCGTGATGAAGTACCTGGCAAGGTCGACATTGTAGATATACTCCGGTTTATCAGATCGTGATCTCTTTTGCCTGAGAGTATGGTTGTAGAAAATCTGAGCCAGTTTGGTGGCTGGCGCGACCCTTAACGGTACGCGTGCAAGCCATAGGGCAAGCGCAGTATGTGTTGTCGAGTATAAACTGATTGAAGCGTCGATATGGCTGGTTTTGATTAATGATGCCAGTTTCAGGCTTCTGGACAGGCTGCTGTCCTGCTCAATATCAATCAGGGTTTTGTCTATCCAGGGACACAGGCCGGCCATCGGTTTTGTGTATTTATTGACGAGTGCAATAATGACTGATTCCGGGTATTGCCGTTTGATAAGGGATATGGCAGGCCACGCGAGCATGAAATCCCCCAGCTTATCATTGCGAATTACCAGTATCCTGGATGGGGCGTTCATCGATGTTGTGCAGCACCCGTATTGTCATGCGTTCTTTCAGACACGCTGAAATGTATCATATTTTTCGGGATTAATGACTTCAAAATGGTTAAAATGCGCACATTTTTACAGATAACCGTATGGTTGAACATCAAGGCTGGTTAAATGCCCGGAGTTTATTGAATGAATATAAATGTTGAATTATCAATTGGTGAGTTCTTCGACAAGATGACTATCCTTGAAATCAAGCAGGAGCGCATCCCTGATCCGGCAAAGCTGGAGAATATCAATAAAGAACATGCCTATCTCGCCGCGCTGCTGAGCGAGCTTCCTTTTAGCAGAGCGGACGTGGAAGATGAGGTAAAGGAGCTCAAGAATGTCAATGAAGAGCTCTGGGTGATCGAAGACGACATTCGCGAGAAAGAGCTCAACAAGGCATTTGACGAGGGATTTATTGAGCTGGCACGCTCGGTCTATATCACCAATGACCGGCGTTCAGTAATCAAACGCGCAATCAATTTGAAACTCGGATCAAATTTCGTCGAAGAAAAATCATACAAAGATTATCGCTAGTGTTTGTTTAGAGCGGTCTGTCAGAAGTTTTTTCCATAATCTCAATACATGATGTTTTAACAGTCTCCATTGCCGGCGGCCCGGGTGCATCTTTTGGCAATGCTGCTTCATGGATCGGGTACCTTGGCCAGTAACGGTAGGGTCCGCTGAAGAATATGCCCACCGTTGGTATGTTCGATACGATTGCCAGATGTCGTATACCGGTGTCATTTGAAACCAGTAATCGACATCCCTTGATCAGCGATACGGTATCTTCAATATTATCGGCCTCAATGCTTGAGATGTTTTCCATATCCGCAATCGGGCCGATGATTCTATCTGCCTTTTCCCAATCCTGTATGCCTTCGAGCACAAGGTGGTCTATGTCAGGATAGAGTGCGGCCATCTCACGGATCAGCGAAGTAAAGTATTCAGCCGGCCAGCACTTGGTTGGTGTTGAAGCTCCGGTAAAGTACAGGATATAGGGCCTGCTTCTCCTCAGGGGCTCACCCGGCATGTTGTACACATGTGGATAGAGTGTCTTGAATCCGAATACGTGCAGCATGCCGAGCATGTTGTTAACTTCAAACTCGAGGTCACTGCGGCAGGTGACGACATCGTAAAACAGCTTCCCCTGCATGAAGTTATACGGGAAACCGATTTTCAGTGTTGCCTTGTTGAAAAAGGTAGTAAGAACTGAGCGGTTGGTAGCAGCCAGGTCGAAGATGATATCCTGCGCCCCTAACTCCTTTATTTTTCTGATGCGCTTATAAATTGGCACATCCTTCTGATCGCTACCGTGGATGATGTGCACCCTGTCGACAAGGTCCTCGGGTGTGCCGCGCGTGTAGTTGCTGACAATACTAAGTGTTATCTTTGCATTGCTGAATGCCTTACGTGCCTCTATCAGAAAAGCACGCGTAAGAACCATATCACCAAGCGCTGCGTGCCTGATTACTGCAATGGATTTTACGTTGTCGCATGTAAGTGTCTTTGCCTTGTCTCTTGCGGAACGCGAGAGCCGAACACCTTTGGTAAACCAGAATTCCATATATTTCAGCCTGTGGTCAGATTTCGCATGGTTTGGTCAAGCCTCTGAAAATGTATTTCACTGTTGAAGTGCGCATCGGCGTATTGTTTGCCGTTCTGGGCGAGCGTGGATTTTAATGGCGGATCAGTATAAATGCGCTGAAGTTGTTTTGACAAGTCTGCAGCGTCCCGGGATTCGAACAACAGGCCGGTCGTATCGTGTTCTATGATTTCAGTCACGCCGCCCTTGTTGCTGCCAATGACTGCAACACCTGCGCGCATGGCTTCAGGCAGTACGAGTCCAAAAGTTTCTTCGTATGTTGCCAGCACAATGCAGTCACATAATTGCATGATACGTTGAGGGTCAGGCACGAAGTCCATAAAGACGATATTTTCAGCAATGCCTTTATCGGCTGCCAGCTGTTTCAGTGTGTTTCGATAACCCTGGTTCATTTCATGCCCCACGATTAATGCGTGTATATTTGAGCCTTTGTTCTTTGCCCCAGCGATGGCCGAAATGAGCAAGTGCTGTCCCTTGCTCTGTTCGAGTCTTCCGATTAGCCCGACAATAAAATCATCGGCTTTGAAACCGGCTTCCGCGCGCTGCCGGTTACGCTCATCATTGCTGAGGAAATGGTCCGGTGCACTGACGCCATAATAAAGTGTCCTGATTTTGTCGGCATAACGATTGATGAACCGCCGGGCGTCAGTTTCCAGGCGCCTGCTAATGGTCAGCATTAAATCCATCTGCCGGTACAGGAAGTTGTGATAGAAGTCGTTTTTACTGCGCGTGATTTGCATCTGTCGTGTATAGATCAATGCCGGTTTTTTTTCAGAAAACTTTTTCGCAAAAGCTGCCAGTGGCAGGTCGTTGCCCCAGTGTATATGAATGACATCAATATCATGTTTATCGATTATAGCTGCCAGTTTGCGTGCATTTATCAGCGGCATGTAGCTTCTTGAATAGCTCAGATACACTGTATTGATTTCGGCGTTGTTTCTGAAATGTTCTGCCAGTTTTCTGGACTTATCCAGCACGGCCAGTACATTGTGATCCTTGTCGAGAGCCTGTGCGGCTCTGAATGCATAGATCTCCAGCCCGCCGAAGCCGCCAGACAGGCAAAGCTCAATAATATTCATTGGTCATTTTTCCCGGCGTGCCCGTGTTTTTGCCAGATATAAGCCTTGCTGTATTTAATGAAAGCATGCATGTACGAAAGCACGGCAACTGCAAATCCTGCGAAGCCGTCCAGGAAGCCGCGTTTTAAAAAGTACAGCCTGATAAAAGTCCAGCTGGCGTGCGTAACCGGGCTGAAGATATTTACCTTTCTGTTTTTTCTGATCAGCTCGTGTGCGCTGATTTCGGTAAATTTATCAATGGTTCGCAGGTGGTCGGAAAAACTGTCAAATGAGTAGTGCAGGATGTCGCCTTCAAGTTTTGCTACGTTAACATCAGTTGAAGTGACGCTTTCGTGTATATCGTTGTCGGCCCATTGTGCTGTTGTTTTGTTAAACAATCGTGTTTTTGTGTCCGGGTACCAGCAATGGTTTAGCCACCTGTAAATATAAAAGGTTCTCCTGGCCATGCTGTACGCGTTGTTGCTGTTGAGCCTGTCCTTGATTGCCAGTATGGATTGCTGGAGTTCGGGAGACAGTCTTTCGTCACAGTCCAGGCTCAGTATCCAGTCATGTGATGCCATGCTGGTCGCGAAATTTTTCTGTTTACCATAACCTGCGAAAGGGTGAGATGAAATCTTGTCAGTATATTTCCTGGCAATATCGATTGTTCCGTCTGTGCTTCCAGAATCAATCAGGATGATCTCGTCAGCAACCGGCAACAGACTTTTAAGGCAGTCCTCAATTTTACTTTCTTCATTGAAAGATATAATGCAGGCACTGATCTCGGGCATTGTTATTACTTCGGCTTCTAATTGTTAATAATTGATTTGAAGTAATCAATGGTCTTGCCAAGGCCTTCCTCAAGCTTGATGACGGGTTCCCAGCCCAGCTTTTCCTTCGCCAGCGAAATGTTGGGCTGGCGTTGTGTCGGGTCATCCTGTGGCAGCGGCAGATTGATCAGCTCGGAGTTCGAGCCTGTCATGGCCAGGGTCTTTTCAGCAAGCTCGCGGATAGTGAATTCACCCGGATTGCCCAGATTGACCGGACCGATGAAATCCTCATCAGAGTTCATCAGTCGTATAAAAGCATCAACCATTTCGTCAACATAGCAGAACGAACGTGTTTGCTGCCCATTGCCATAAATGGTCAGCGGCTCGCCCTTCAGCGCCTGTACTACAAAGTTGGACACCACGCGTCCGTCATTGGAATGCATCCTTGGGCCATAGGTGTTGAAAATGCGTGCGATCTTGATTTGAAGATTGTGCTGGCGCTGATAGTCCATGAACAGGGTTTCTGCACAGCGTTTGCCTTCGTCATAGCAGGAGCGGATGCCAATGGGATTAACGCGGCCCCAGTAATCTTCCGTTTGAGGATGTACCTCCGGGTCGCCGTATACTTCTGATGTCGAGGCCTGCATGATTCTGGCGCCGGTGCGTTTGGCAAGACCGAGCATGTTAATAGCGCCGTGTACGCAGGTCTTGGTCGTCTGCACAGGATCATGCTGGTAATGAATCGGTGAAGCCGGACAGGCGAGGTTGTATATCTCGTCTATTTCAATAAACAACGGTAATGTAACATCATGACGCATCAGCTCGAAGCGTGGATTTTCCATCAGGTGCAGAATGTTCTGCTTGGTTCCGGTAAAGAAATTATCCAGGCAGATCACTTCATGTCCTTCACTCAATAACCGTTCACACAGGTGCGAGCCCAGAAAGCCACCACCGCCGGTCACCAAAATCTTTTTCTCAATCATATTCCTGTACCTTGTTTTTGTTTACTGGTTTTGCTGCCGGCTAGCTTTATCTTTCTTGACAATGTCTTCGGGCTTGTTGTTTTCCCTCATATACAGAATCGTGTCTCGCATGGCGGCCGTGTATTGCGCCAGTGTCCTGCTGATCTCCGGATGCTGTGCTGACACGTCCTCTCTCGGGCTGTCAGAATCGAGTTTATGCAGTTTTGCATCAGTGCCGTCAAGTCGCATCCTGAAATAGAATTCATCGCTCAACAGCCCAATCACGCGCCCGCCGCCATGCTCAATGGTAAATGCATAGCGATTTTGATCAAAGCGTTCATCCATCAGGTCTCTGCCCATGGTGCTGTTGACGTAGTCGGTTTGTGTAATCGAAGCTATTGTCGGCAATACGTCAACCTGGCTTGCGACTTTGTTGAAAATCTCAGGCTGGTTGATTATACCTTTTCCATACATAACGAGGGGCACTCTCAACCCCTGTATGGCAAGCTGCTCTTCGGATTTACGTGTGTGTTTTCCAGCACTTGCATGGATGCCATGATCGCCGAAAAATACGAAAAGTGTATTGTCGAAATAGGGCTCCCCGGCAGCAATTTTCATGAAGTGCCCGATGCTGTGGTCCATAAACCGAAATGAGTTCAGCTCTTCCAGCGAAGCAAAGCCGTAATCGGTCACTTTATGTTCCAGATCGTCTTCTGTGAGTATTTTGAAGCCCTTATTGTCCTCGGGGATGGTGTAGGGACGATGGTTGCCCGAGGTTTGAATAATGGCAAAGAATGGCTCATCGACATTTCTCAGTACGTAATTCGCTTCCTCGAAAAGGCTCAGGTCCGAAATGCCCCAGACATCAACACGAGGCGATGTGTAGCTCCCCTCTTCATAGATTTCAAGGCCGGGAATATTGTTGGCCATCAGGCCCCTGATGTTTGCCCAGCTGGCGCTGCCGCCAAGGAAATAATATTTCTTGTGGTCTTTAAAAGCATTCACAATGGTGTGCTGGTTGACGATGAGTGGATTACGGCTGGACGTTTTATTGAGTTCGATATCAGGTGCGCCGGTAATAAATGTCCATATGGATCGCGCGGTGCCCGTCTGGGTAACGAAGAAATTCTTGAAGAAATAACCCTCGCTGCCCAGCCTGTCGAGGTTGGGCGTTGGATTCAATGGGTTGCCGCCAAGACCTGATTTATACGAGGCAAAGGATTCGAGTATCACGACAATGACATTCGGTTCCAATTGACCAGGGTCAGTATCGAAATCAATACTTCTGATGTAATTCAGCTTGTCCGGGTCAGGCTTATCGACCGCCAGGTAATCAGCTATCAACGCGTAGGAATCCCTGGCAGCGGGTAAGTCGAAGGTTTCGTCCTTGTTTTTAAGCGTGTTGAAGAAATACAGAATCGGGTTGGTTGCCAGTTGACCGGTAAATGCATGCGTGCTGAAAAAAGCATCGCTCCAGCGCAGCGGATACCAGGAGATTTTGCCGAAAAGCCCGGCAAACACGACCAGGAACGTAATAATGACAACGGCTGTCTTCTGATACCAGCGATTGTACCGGCCCGGTATCGGCTGTATATAGCCGGTGACGAACCTGAACAGGGCCAGGCTGGTATAAACCAGCAAGATCAGGATCAGGCTGCCGGTGATCACCGGGTAGGTTTGCCAGACCATGGTCGCCGAGATCTGCAGGTTTTCCAGGAACCTGAGCGCGGTCGCGTTCAGTCGTTGTTCGAGGTAGGCATAATGGCCTAAGTCAATCGCATAGACGGCGAGCAGGCCGAGCATCACCACGCCGGTATAGACAAACCAGAGGCGTTTTCCCGCTTCGCTGTAGACTGGATGAATCGGCCTGATCCAGCCCAGCAGCAATATCGGGATAGCAAGCACCAGTGACACCTGTAAATCGTACTTGAGTCCAAGGTAAAACGCCCGCATCAGATCATTGACGGGCGCCGGATCCAGTGGGCTTTTGAATTTGAGCCAGAAGACAACCCTTAATATCGTTTGCACCAGCAGGAATAACAAAACGGCCTTGATCGTGTAAAGCTGCAGCCGGGGCAAGAATTTTGTCAGTGATTTCATTGAATTGGGCAATCCGGAAAAAGCAGATTTGGCGCGTCCTGTAAGGCTGCGTAGTGTATCATAGTGGCCAATATTGCTGCATTATGTGCTACAAATGTATGATGAGATGGATTAAACAGTTACTTAAGTTAATTATATTTATTGTTGTTGCATATGCCGCTGGCCGGGTAGGCGTTGTTTTTTTCGGCAGTCAGCTTACCGGGGAACGCGCGCCCTATCTGCAGACGCTGACCCAGGACAGTGTCACGGTACGCTGGCAGACACGTGAAAACAGGATGGGTGTGCTCAAATACGGCCGTCACCCGGACCATCTCAACTACACCCTGCTTACAGACTACGTAGACAAAGTCCATTCGATAACGGCTAAAGAATTGAAGCCGGACACGCGTTATTACTATTCGACGGGTGATATCAGTGGTTACAAGGACCCCGATCCCGAAACCGACTGGTTCCACACCATGCCCGAAGCTGATTCGAAAAAACCTGCGCGAATCTGGGTGATCGGCGATTCAGGCCAGCCCGGAGAGGTCTCAGTCGCTGTGCATGATGCCATGTTGAACTGGATTGATGAAAATCCGCGTAAAGATAACGAATATATCAACCTGTGGCTGTCACTGGGCGATCTGGCCTATCGCTCAGGCACGAATGAACAGTTCCAGGCGGCACTATTCGACACCTACCCGAATATTCTGCGCAACCAGTCGCTTTGGCCGGTGTACGGCAACCATGACGCGCGCCGCTGGACCTACTTCAAGTTATTCACGCTGCCTGAAGAGGGCGAAGCGGGTGGCGTACCCTCCGGCACGGAAAACTACTATTCGATTGACTATGCAAATATTCACCTGGTGATGCTCGACACCACGGATTCGGATCTGGATCCGGATAGTGACATGCTGAAATGGCTGAGAAACGACCTGTCGCAGAATACCAGGCAATGGTTGATCGCAGCGTTTCATCATCCGCCTTACAGCAAGGGTACGCATGACTCTGACAGGAGAAAAGACAGTGCGGCCCGTATGCACAAGGTGCGAGAAAATGTATTGCCAATACTGGAAGCGGCGGCTGTCGACCTGGTGCTGTCCGGCCACAGCCATATGTATGAAAGAAGTCATCTGATGGATTGCCATTATGGTGATTCGACAGAGTTCAGTGACAGCAATATCGTTTCAACAGGTGTTAACGGACAGTACAAGGAATACAGAAAGCCGGAAAATAATATCGCCCATTCAGGAGCGGTCTATGTGGTGGCAGGCTCATCCTCAAGAGTGGACTCGGGCCCGCTGAACCATCCTGCCATGGTTGTATCCATGGAAGAAGCTGGTTCACTGATCATCGATGTTGAGGAAAACAGGCTGACATCACGCTTCATTAATGATGAGGGTGAGGTCAAGGATGAGTTTTCAATTCAGAAGCAAGATGGATTTGTCAGCAAGTACACGGAATGCATAGCCCAGAAGGAAAGCCAGCAGCAGGAAGGTGATCAGGCCGAATAATCTTTCAGCGCCCTGGTCAGCCTGGCTGTTACCTCTTCGGGCTTTATCAGCGCCATGCACTCATCATTCTGGATGCGTTTGCCCCAGGGCGCATCATTAACTTCCAGTTCGTAGTATTTATGCAGTGCCTCCGGGTACTTGTTAACAACCAGATCTTTATAGTTATAAGGGCCGGCGCGTTGTGGATTGGTGGCGGCATAGAGGCCGATTACCGGGGTGCCGAGGGCGCTGGCGATGTGTGCCGGACCGGTGTCAGGTGCAATAACCACCTGTGATAAATGCAGCAATGCTACCAGTTCCGGCAAGGTGGTTTTACCCACCATGTTGTGCGGTTTGTGGCTGCACAAGGCTGCAATCGCGTCGGCCATGTTGCGTTCATCACTGGAGGGGCCGCCCGTCAGCAGAACGGTCATGCCATGGTATTCAGCGGCGAAGTCAGCGACCTCTGCATAGCCTTCCGCGGTCCAGTTGCGCCAGTTGCGCGATTTGGCGACGGCACAGGGGTTGATGGCGAGAAACTTTTCACCGCTGATCATCTGCATTACGTCATCAACAGCACTGGAGGAAACAGGCAGGTCCCATTTTAATATCGGCTCAAGTCCGAGGCGTTTGGGGAATTCGAGGAAACTGTCTACAACGTGCTGCCGGGTGCTGCGCGGAAAAATTTTCTCATTGGTAAACAGCCATTGCATGTCTTTTGCGCGCGCACGATCGAAGCCGAGTTTTATTTTTGATTTTATTAACAGGCTGGCGATCGAAGCGCGCAATGACAGCTGCATATGCAGCAGAACATCGAAGCGACGCCTGGCCAGCTTTTTACGGATATCGTGGTATGCACCCAGGCCAAGCGATTTATCAAAAGTGATAAACTCAACACCTTCAATTTCACTGACCAGTGCATGCTCGTTTTTGCCGATGACCCAGGTAATCTTCGTTTCAGGCCAGTGATGTTGCAGGGTTCTCAAAACAGGCAAGGCGTGGGTAATGTCGCCAATAGCAGACAGGCGCAGTATGCATATTGAGTCAGGTGCGGAAGAGAGTGGAAGAATCATCAAAAAACGAAAGTATCATCAAAAATGGTAAGCGGCATATCCTATACGATGCTTCATTGATTGAACATCCGCAGGCTGAACTATTTGATATCAACAGGGCGCAGCAGCATGCCGATGAACAGTCACTGGCTGAAGGCAGAGGGCATGCAGTCTTTTTCAACCACCAGGGCGATGATCTGGTATTGAAGCACTACCAGCGCGGAGGCAAAATCGCGCTGATTCTTGGCGATGAGTATTTCGGTGTTGGTTGCAGCAATTCCCGATCATTCAGGGAGTGGCGATTGTTGCGCCAGATGTGTGAAATGGAGTTGCCGGTTCCGTTGCCAGTCGCCGCCAGTTGTGTCAAACACGGACTGTTTTATCGTGCAGATCTGATTACCAGGCAAATCAAAAATGTGATGACGCTTGCTGATTACCTGAAAGAGAAGGAGTGTGATGAAACAACATGGAAGGCAATAGGCGCATGTGTCCGTCGCTTTCATGATGCGGCCGTATACCATGCTGATCTTAATGCGCGCAATATACTGCTCAGTATTGAATCTGGCGATGTTTACTTGATCGACTTCGACAAGGGAAGCTTTCGTTATCTCGGTGAATCGTGGAAGCCATCGAATTTGGCGCGGCTGCAGCGTTCATTAGTTAAATTTAAATCACTGAACCCGGGGTTTCGTTTCTCGGGAGAGAATTGGGACAGCTTGATTCGGGGTTATGTGGGCTAGGGCATATATAGCTGGCGTGCCTGGTGTGAGTTGAATATATAAATGCTGTTTAATTCATACGAATTTATCTTTCTGTTTCTGCCGGTCACCTTGCTGATCTATGTAATTCTGGTTCACAACAGGAAAAAATAAGCTGCAATGACATGGCTTGTCCTGGCCTCGCTGTTCTTTTATGGCTGGTGGAATCCGGCATATCTTTTACTGATTATCGGTTCCATGCTTTTTAATTATTATACCGGCGTACAGTTATCATATAGACAAAACCGGCTGTTTCTTGGTATCGCAATTGCGCTGAATCTCGCTTTGCTCGGGTATTTCAAGTACGCTAATTTTTTTGTGGAAAATATCAGTGATTTGGCCGGCCTTGGCTGGAATATAGAGCATATTGTCTTACCGCTTGCCATATCATTTTTTACCTTTCAACAAATCGCATACCTGGTAGATGCCTATCGCCGGGAAACAAGTGAATATAATTTTTTGCACTATGCCCTGTTCGTAAGTTTCTTTCCGCAGTTAATCTCGGGTCCGATAGTTCATCATAAGGAAATGTTGCCGCAATTTATCAGGGAAACAGCCAGGTTTATAGAGTACAGGCATCTTGCAATTGGTATCTCGGTATTTATTCTCGGCCTGTTTAAGAAGGTGGTTGTTGCTGATTCGCTTGCGCCGTATTCAATAGAAGCATTCAATGCTGTGGCTGCCGGAGAAATGCTGACATTTTTCGAGGCATGGAAGGGTGCGCTGGCATATACGTTTCAGCTTTATTTCGACTTTTCAGGTTATTCAGATATGGCGATAGGGCTGGCGATGTTATTCGGTATCCGTTTGCCGCTGAATTTTGACTCGCCATATAAAGCAAACAGTGTTATCGAATTCTGGCAACGATGGCATATCACCCTGTCCCGGTTTCTGCGTGATTATCTGTATATACCGCTGGGTGGCAACCGCAAAGGACAAAAGCGACGTTATTTGAATCTTATGATTACCATGTTGCTCGGCGGCCTGTGGCATGGAGCTGAGTGGACGTTTGTACTCTGGGGCGGGCTGCATGGGCTGTACCTGGTTATTAATCATGGCTGGCGAAGGATAAAAGAACTGAGTGGGATTGCTCATAGCCACGTGATATTCAATACTGCATCCCGCCTGCTGACCTTTTTTGCTGTTGTCGTTGCATGGGTATTTTTCAGGGCAGAAGATTTTTCGGCTGCAATATTAATACTGAAGAGCATGTTGGCCTATGGCGGTGTGGTATGGCCGGCCGATGCGCGCGGGCAATTGGGTATATTTGCAAACACGCTCTCATCTATGGGGCTTGAATTCGGTTACCCGGGTCAGTTCAATGGCCTCGCGAACGTTGTTGGTATGCTTGTTATCCTGCTTTTTGTCTTCACTGTACCTAATGTTCAGCAGCTAATGAATCGTTATCAGGTTGCGATCAATCCGCCTTCGGCATCAACACTGGCATGGGCCCCTGATCTCAGATGGGGGTTGCTGATCGGGTTTATGGCCTTGCTTTCGATACTCAGGCTGGGCCATATGTCCGAGTTCCTGTATTTTCAGTTTTAGGCGCCAGTAAGTGAAAAAATATACCATTAACCTGCTGGTGTCATTGGCCGTTGTGCTTCTGTTGATAGCAGGCATCAACTGGTTTGTGAACCCGTTCGATATTTTTTACTCGGCTGAAATTGAGGGCTTTAATAAATACAAGCCGGCCCTGGGCAGATATGCACGTTTGAGCAAGACATACCAGGTTAGAAAGCTGAAGCCAGATTACATCTTTCTGGGCTCATCCAGGGCTCTTGCTGTACCTGCTGGCTACCTGGTCCCGGATCAGATGAACGGATTCAACCTCGCTCTTGCAAGTGGTTCCACTTATGAGCAAGTGCGGATGTTTCAGCATGCGCACGCAGTTAACAAGCTGAAACGTGTGGTGATTGGTATCGATGAGCGATTGCAATCAGATGTGCAGCAGGAATTTTCAGAAGAGCGCCTTGCCGTAACGCCCGATGGTGCTGCAAAGGTTGGATGGTCTCGTGATGATATGCAGGACATTACCGCCGGATTGATAAGTTTTGATGCATTACAGGCCAGTTTAAAAACCATAAAGAAACAGCCGCATGTGAAAATTGAAGAATATCTTCGGCAGGACAAGGTCAAGCGTGTATTCAATGCGGGCGGTCATCGACAGATGTTCTGGAACATGGAAGCGAGTATTCTGCACCTGTTTAAAGGAGCAGGCAGTGACTCATGTTATCAACACGGTGATAAGGATGAAAACGATGATACGAAAGCACGATATTATTTTCAGGCTATGCTGGAGCGTGCTTATACCGACAATATCGACTTCTATGTGTTTTTCTCACCGGCGCACGCGCGCATATATGAAACCTGGTGTATCGGCGGTATGTGGGGCCAAATTGAAAACACAAAACGCGATATCGTGGCAATGGTGGAAGAGACAGCAAAACGTTTTGACAAAAAGCCATTTCCAGTATGGGACTTCAGTGGTTATAACAGCGTGACGACAGAACCTGTACCTGAAAAGGGTGACAGGAAGAGCCTGATGCGGGGATACTGGGAAGGCTCGCATTATTCAAGGGTCACAGCCGAGTATGTGCTTGAAAGAATGTTTGGTGGCAATGCTGCTGTACCTGATGATTTCGGCGTGTTGCTAACGGGCGAAAACATCGATGAGCATTTACGAAACATATATCAACAGCATGTCGAATATGCTG
>Ga0316192_10000670_pt1 | contig 25167 bp, 28 predicted proteins | sample MerIslwburrow_MG_FD_204931 | JGI IMG/M metagenome (GOLD analysis project Ga0316192, IMG submission 204931) | Coastal sediment microbial communities from Maine, United States - Merrow Island worm burrow | ecosystem: Environmental > Aquatic > Marine > Coastal > Sediment | place: USA: Maine...
GCCAGATCATTTACCGACAAGACAGAATCAGCATCCCCCTCAATTGGCGGCCGAAACGGCTCTGCCCCCAGCGCCAACACCAGTTTGCTGTAACGAATCATTTCAGTACCAATGTTCAGCGTATGTTCCTCGCCATCGATAGCCGTGACCCGTGCAAACGTGTGTATCTCGGCATCGAGTTGTAACCCCATCTGCTCTGCAGTCGCTGTTACCAACGCCTGGGCCGTCTTCTGCTTGGCCAGGGCGTTGGACAGCATCGGTTTGGAATAGGCGCTGCCATCGTCAGCAGTGACGATCAGCAGCGCAGTCTCTTTATCATGCTTGCGAAATTCTCTCGCCAGCGAATAAGCCGCCATGCCGCTACCGACGATGACTACCGGCGCCATGCTTTAAGCCTCTACCATTTCAAAGTCTTCCTTGGCGACACCACAATCAGGGCAGCTCCAATCGTCAGGAATATCTTCCCAGCGTGTGCCGGGCGCAATACCCTCGGCAGGCAACCCTTCAGCTTCGTCATAGATAAAACCACATACAATACATTGCCACTTCTTCATTATCTTTCTCCTACTATTGATTCAATTAATTATTCAGAAACCTCGGCCAACGCATCGCGATAGTGATTGGCATGACGCTCTTCCACCTTGGCCAGAGCAGCAAAACGTTTGGCTGCTTTATCCAGTACTGCGGCAAACATATCGGCATGCTCTTTCGACTCGGCGATCTGCTCATCCATCTCTGCTACCGCAGCATGGTTCTTCTCTTCCAGGGCGGTATGACGAAAGGCCGGGTACATTTCGGTGTACTCATAGGTTTCACCATCAATCGCCAGCTGCAGCATTTTCTCAACGGTCAGGCTGTCCTTGGGGTAGAGCAGGTCAAGATGACCAAAGGCGTGAGCGGTTTCCTGCTCGGCAGTATTTTCAAATACCTCAGCGACATCGATGGCACCGAGTTCACGGGCACGACGAGCAAAGAAAAGATATTTACGGTTGGCCATTGATTCTCCGGCAAAGGCAGATTCCAGGTTTTGTATAGTTGCTGATACTTTTTCAGTTGATGACATGATGCTTCTCCTGTTGGTTGTCTCACTGTGGAAACAGAATAGTCCTTGTGTTAAATTCAATCCAACTGATAATATACTTATTACTCATTGGTAAAATCGATTTATGTATCTTCCCTCCATACGCCAACTGCAATACCTAATCGCTGTGGTCGAACTACGCCATTTTGGCCAGGCGGCCGAACGCTGTTTTGTCACGCAATCGACCCTCAGCAGCGCCATTCAGGAACTGGAGAACACGCTCGGGGCGCAATTGCTGGAGCGCACCAAGCGCAAGGTCATGCCCACAGAGCTGGGGCTGGAGATGGCTGAAAGGGCACGTCAGGTACTGCAACTGTCAGCGGGGATGGTGGAACTGGCGCAACAGGATAAGGCACCACTGAGTGGCCCGCTCAAACTCGGCGTCATCCCCACCATCGGCCCCTTCCTACTACCGCAGGTGTTACCGAGCATTCGCAAGTCTTACCCCAAGCTTGAACTGTATTTGATCGAAGACCAGACAGCCCGACTGATCGAACGACTCAACAGCGGCGAGATCGACGCCGCCATCCTCGCCCTGCCCTATGAACTGGGCGCACTGGAATCGGCCAGCTTCTGGCGTGAGTCCTTCTGTGTTGCCTTTCCCAAAGATCACCCCTTGAGTCAGGGCGGCGCGATTCGCTCAGTGAAACTGCCAAGCGATCAACTATTAATGCTGGAAGAGGGCCACTGCATGCGCGACCATGCCCTCAGCGCCTGCCATCTATCTGGCCTGCAACAAAGCGCCACCTTTCAGGGCACCAGCCTCTACACCCTGATAGAAATGGTGGCTGGTGGCCAGGGCATCACCTTCGTGCCGCAGATGGCGGTTGATTCAGGTATGGCCAAACACCGCAGCATCAGCCTGCGACCACTGGCAGAAAAAGGACCGCACCGTAAAATCGGCATGGTCTGGCGCGCCACCTATCACCGTAAACATGATCTGCAGCTGCTGATGGAGTGCATGACCGAGGTACTGGAAAAAAAGACCAGCCGCACCTAAAGGTTTGTTAACCTTGGGCACAACAACAAAGTAGAAAAACAGGCATTACAAAACATGAACAAAGGCTACTTCATCACCGGCACCGACACCGACGTAGGCAAGACCTGGATCAGTCTTGGCATCATTGAGGCACTCAAACAGCAAGGTAAAAAAGTCGGCGTGATGAAACCGATTTCGGCCGGTTGCGAACAGACTGAAAACGGCCTGCGCAACGAAGATGCCTTGCTGCTGCAACAACACAGCAATGTTGAACTGAATTACGACCTGATCAATCCCTATGCCTTTGAACCGGCCATCGCCCCGCATATTGCTGCGGCCGATGCAGGCATTCGCATGGACATCGAAACCCTGTATCAAAAGCTACAAACGATAGAACAACAAAGTGATTGCGTAGTGGTAGAAGGTGCCGGTGGCTGGCTGGTGCCGCTGAATGATTTTCAGACCATGGCCGATCTGGCCAAACGTTTTCAAATGCCGGTGATACTGGTGGTGGGCATGCGGCTGGGTTGTTTGAATCACGCCCTGCTAAGCGTTGAAGCGATTCGCGCCAGCGGCCTGCCTCTGGTCGGTTGGATTGCCAATCAGGTTTCAGCCGAGATGAGCTGTCTGGATGAAAATATCGCAACGCTGCAACAGATGATTGATGCGCCAATGCTAGGGCAGATACCACATCTTGAATGGCTGGATGGCTGTGCCATCGCCACCAGGATTAAGCTACCGACCGAACGCAACAGCCTTAGGCCTGACTGGGCAATTTAGCCGTCCCCGTCTCCACTCGCATCAACCACAGACCACTGCCAATAATGATTATCGCCCCCACAGTCGTCCACAGGTCTACCGTATCGCCAAAGATAAAATAACCCAGCAACACACCCCACAACATCTGCACATAATGGAATGAGGCGGCCGTTGCAGTGCGGGCATGGGCAAAGGCACGGGCCAGACTGATGGCACCAAAGGCCGACACCCCGCCCATGAAGGCGAGATAGGCCAAATCCTGCAAGCGCGGCAGTTGCAGCTCGGTCAAAAAAAACAACAATAGAATCGAGATAATCACCAGATGCGGATAAAAGGCCCACGACAATAAGGTGTGCTGACTGGCCCGCATGTAACGGGCGGTGATATTCACCAATGAAAAAAACAGTGCCGAGACCAGCGCCGCCAATGAAGCCATCTCCAGAGGTATCAGACCGGGGCGGAGAATAATCAACACCCCGGCAAAACCGATCAAGATGATCAGTACGTGCTTCAAGCTGAGACGATCTTTCAACAAAGGAATCGCCAACAAGGCGGAAAACATCGGTGCAATAAACGAAATAGCATAGGCCTTGGCCAAGGGTAGCTGAGTAAAGGCATAAACAATCAAGGACAACTGCACAAACACCAACACACCGCGCAACAGATGCAGCTTGATACGTTTGTCTTTAAGAGTGTTTTTGATACCGCCCAGCCAGGGCGACAACAGCAACAACAACAGCAAGCCAAATACCGAGTTGTATAGCACCAGCGAATAGGTCGAGTAATAACTACTCAGATATTTGATGGTTGCATCACCAAAAGAAAGCAGACTAAAGCCCAGCAGCGCCAGCAGAATGCCCTTAGCCGCACCATCTTTGATTGAATCCATGTAAGAGAAAACGCCTGTGATTTTTGTTATAGGCGCATTCTCTCACACAACAACGAACCAGCCGAGGCTGGGAATTAATCAGACGTGGTGAAATCTACCTGTATGCAGCAGAATCTCTTTAACATGTCTGGTACACAGCACCGGTAAAAATGATTTTATGCGGCTGCCTATTTTGAGCTTATTTAGTTCAGTTACGTACATAGTACGAATTTCTCGCTCATCCATTTGATATTGCACTGCAATGGATTCAATCACACTGTCGTGGATATCGGTTTCCATACCTGTTACACGATCATCACTCATAGCTAACACCCTCTTGGTCAGCACTACATTCACGACAATGCGATACCCATCAACATTGCCACCTCTTGCTGTGTTGGAATGTATCAGACATACATGACATAGATATTTCAGTTTTATGAAATATAACCAAGGCCTGGAATGGGTTATTAATATTTAAACAGTTGCCCGGCAGCGCTGTAGCAGGCGAATCAAATAAAACCAATGCTATGTGTTCTTGGGCGCGTCATCGCAACACTGCCTGGCCGTTTATTCTTCGATCAACAACCGCCTCACTCCTCCGGCAAGATCCTGCGCCGAGGCATTAATCCTGAAAAATGTTCTTATCCGTCCCTGCTGGTCGATGAGATAGATAATAGCGTTGTGGGCGATGCTGTAATTGCCCTCTTCATCGAATTCTTCTTTTTCAAATTTTGTGCCGTATTTTTTAGCAATCTGGGTAATGTCATCAACAGCGCCTGTCAGGGCAATAAAACCCGGATCAAAATATTCCACAAAGGCACGCAGGCGATCGGCATTGTCGCGCTCAGGGTCGAGGGTAATAAACAGCACCTGCAGCTTGTCGCTATCATCCCCCAACGCCTTGATGACACGTTTCATGGTGAACATGGTGGAGGGGCAGATGTCAGGACAATGGGTATAACCAAAACTGAGCAGCACGACCTTGCCGGCGAAGTCTGACAGATTCAACGGAAAGCCGTTGTGATCGATTAGACTGAAATCACCACCCCAGTCGTCATAGACTTTGAGCGGTGCTTGTTTTTGCTGCAGCGCTGGTTTTTGCTGAGGCTCAGCCATAGTGCTTTGAGCCGCGAATAGACAAAACGCGGCCACTATTACACCGATCAAACTCATATACTGTTTTTTCATTTTCTTATTGCCTTCCCGACTATGGTTCTACGCTTATATTTCAGCCTAAAACATCTATATTACTAATCTTTTTAAGGCCCTTGAATTTCCTGTGATCCCAACTAAATTTAACTCGTTGGAGGCCACTTCATACAATAAGAATTAGATTAAGAAGAGATTATGCCCAGCTTAAACATCGACCTTCAAGACGGTTTCATTAATGATCACGTCATTGTCTGTATTGATGCTGTCGAGGTGTTTAACCAGGACTCTATCACGAGCAACAAGATGCTTGGCCTTGCCAGGCAGTTTCACTCAGCCTGCCAGGGACGACAGGCGCTGGTGAGTGTAAAAGTCACTAACCGCAATATAAAAAGGGAGGTCGAAATCGCATTGGATCATACCACCGCACTAGGCATTGCTATCGTAGACGGCGAGTTGCTTATCCGTGAATCAGACATGCCGTTTGCCTACGCCTGACAGGCATTAAACCACCATAGCCTGACACTCATCACTATTTAGGGCACCTCTAAAAATAGTGATTTTTTTGTGAGAGCAAGAAAGCACCGCGCGCAGAACCGCAGTGTATGTGGAATACATGAGGATTTGAGCACGGAGCTGACGCAGCTATCGCGAAAAAAGTGCATTTTTAGAGATGCCCTTTAAAATCTAACTGTTGTTTTTAGATGTTTGCCGTACCGCTGATGTTTTCAATAAATCTAAGGAGCAAGCAAGATGACTACAATAAAAGACCGTGAACCTACAACCGAGCTGGATAACAATATCGATCCCAGCCTGCAAGTCCAACCCATCGACAAGCTGCAAAAATACCAGGTCATTGATTACAACATCTGGCGTTGCCTGCGCCTGAGCCAGGTCAGTGGTAATTTTTATGGCCCGATCGCCTCACCCACCAGCGGCAATTGGGAGCTGGATCTGCGCGTTGATATCGACACCGGCAACGTCAACACACCGGTAACCAACAAGGTCAGTGGCGACCTGTATCAGGTCTATAATTTTTCCTGGGGCGGACGCACCTATAACTGGCGAATTTATCGCACCTCGTGGATTGTGAATAACCCAAGCGTTAGCTGGGCACGTTGTTCAGCCGAGGTCAGCGGTCGTGTGACTTATCTTGAAGGCAGTTATCCCACTACCGATATCGAAATGCGCATCCCCTGGAGCTATTCAAGGATAGGCCCGGCCGATGTCACCTTCAAACCAAATACTGGCAGCGACAGTCGCTATTCCTGCGCCAAAAAGTCCAACAGTTTTCGCAAGCTGACGCTGGAAGTGGATGTCTGTGATTCGGTCAATAGCGGGACAATTTTGCCGACCTATAACACCCACGATCACAACACTCGACCTACCGACATCCCTGAGCGCGACCTGACTATTGAAAATGCCTATAGTGAGGCTGGAGTTGATCTAAACATTTCAGCCAACCGCACCATCATTGATGACAGCGCCAGTAGCTTTAACGCCTGGTCTGATGCTGAACTGCACGACGCCATGGAGAGCCATCACAGCAGCTATGTCGAATATCCACGCTGGCAGATGTGGGGGATTATGGCGGGCAGTTATACCAGCTCATCAACCGCCGGCATTATGTTTGATTACGGCACCGCTTATGGCGGCCCCGGCCGTAGCCCGGAACGGCAGGGCTTTGCCGTATTCCGCAACCATTCATGGTTTAACAATCTACCCAGCGGTGCACCCAGCAACCAGACCCAGGCAGCAGCACTGCGCCAATTTCTCTATACCTGGGTGCATGAGGCTGGCCATGCCTTTAACTTCGTCCACTCCTGGAACAAGGGCCGTTCCAATGCCCTTTCATGGATGAACTATCCGCAATATGTCACCAATTTCTGGGATGACTTCATGATGCGCTTTGACGAGGAGGAGTTGATTCATCTGCGCCATGGCAAACGTTCTGAAGTGATTATGGGCGGTGATCCCTGGGCCACGGGCAGCCACCTGGAAGATACCCCCAATGCCATGATCGACATGGACGGCAATCCGGTGGCTGAACTGTTAATCCGCAGCAAAAACTATTACCAGTTTATGGAACCGGTGACCATGGAGTTCCGCCTGAAAAACAACACTGAACTACCGCTGGATCTAGACACCCAGCTCGACCCGGCCTTTAACCGGATAGAAATTTACATCAAACGGCCTGACGGCAAAGTGGTCAGCTATGACCCGGTGGCCTGCAAGCTCGGCCCAGCCGAGATGACCACCCTGCAGCCTGGCATGGAAGCAGGCACCAACAAACCGACCACCAATGGCTCTGACCGTATCAGCCAGAATGTAACGCTGAGTTTTGGCAAGGGCGGTTTTTATTTTCAGGAACCAGGTGAATACAGTATCCGCGCGACTTACAACAGCAATGACAAGCTGACCATTACCTCCAACACCTGCAAGGTTCGCATCGGCCGACCTTTTGAACGTGATGAGGAACGGATGGCACAAGACTATTTCAGTCCCGATGTTGGCCTGGCGCTCAACTTTGGTGGTTCCAGTTCGCCCTTCCTCAGCGGCGGCATGAATACCATTGAAACCATGGCTGATCGTTTTAGCGACACGGCACTGGGGGCACAACTGTCCCTCAGTCTGGCCACCAATCAGGCCAGACCCTTCCACCGGGTGCAGGACGGTAAAATTGTGCGGATTCGTGAAGCCAATCCTGACCTGGCGCTGCATCTGAGCAATCAGGCACTGGATCAGTACAAAAAAGACAAGACCAGCCTGTCAGCGCTAAGCTTTCATGAGTGCTGTCGCCTACGTGCTGAGATGCAAGCAGCCCGTGGCGAGAAGAAAGAGGTCGACAAGGAGATCAACAGCCTGCTCAATGAGCTAAAACGAATGAATGTCAAACATGCTGTATTGGAAAGAGTTAAGGCATTTGGTGATAGCCTGAAATAAGCCTCAACCCATCCCGAAATTAGGACGGCGCAGTTCTAGCAGGCGGTTGAAAAAGCATCAGGTGAGTGCGAGACAAGGCAAAACTCGGTGAAAAAGCGCAGTTTACACGTAGTAAATGAGCATTTTGAACCGAGTTTTAACGCCGTATCGTGCCGCATGAGATTTTTTCAACCGCCTGCTAGCGACCGTCCTATTTTTTTGTCAGCTGCTGCAACATAGCTTCCATCCGCTCCAGACGTAGTTCCATCTCAGCGGTGTGTTCCTTAATCCAATGCACCTCACCGGCTTCGCCCTGCCCCTCTTCACGATTATAATTTTCATGCTCCTGCTGCATCACGTCCAACACCACACCAATCATCATATTCAGAAAAACAAAGGCGGTTAGAAAGATAAAGCTTAGATAAAAGACCCAACTGAACGGGTAAACCGCCATGGTCTCGTACATGACGTCAGTCCAGTCCTCAAAGGTGGCGACACGAAACAGGGTCAACATGGATATGGAGATATCGCCCCACAATACCGGGTTAATCTTCTCAAACCAGAAGCTGCCGATAGCTCCGTAGATGTAGAAGATGATAAACATCAACAGCACTACATAACCGATCCGCGGAATGGCCTTGACCAGCGCATCCATCAAGATGCGCAGCTCAGGCACCATAGAAACCAGACGCAACACCCTGAAGATGCGCAACAACCGCGCCAACAATACCATCTCACTTTCGTCGATCGGCATCAGGCTGGCAGTTACCACCAAAAAATCGAAGATGTTCCAGCCCTTTTTGAAAAAGTCTTTGAGTTTCTCTTCCGCCGCCATGCGGATCAGCAGTTCCACCAGAAAGAAGATGGTGACCGCGATATCAAAAAACTTCAGCACACTCATCCCGGTGGGACTGATATCGTAAGTTGTTGCACCGATCATCATCGCCGACAGAATGATGATCGTGATCACCGTCATCTCGAAGATCTTGTTACTGCGGATGGCCAAAAAACGCGCCCGCCAGCTAATGGCTTCCACACTCATGTTTCAAACTCCGTTACTGTTGTTCAATATAAAAAGCCGTCACATAAAAAACCGGGCACCAGGCCCGGTTTATCTACGGCAAGCTGTTATTTGTTCTAACTTGCCATCGCCTTTTTCAGCTTCTTGATGGCATTGGCTTCCAGCTGACGAATACGCTCGGCAGAGATCTCATATTTATCAGCCAGCTCGTGCAAGGTGGCCTTCTCATCTACCAGCCAGCGACTATGCAGAATATCGAGACTGCGAGCATCCAGCTGTGACAGCGCATCACGCAGCTGCTGTTGGTTCTGTGCCTGCCACTGGTTATCTTCCAACTCTTTGGCTGGGTCAGGGCGATTATCACTGAGGAAGGCCGCTGGTGCGACGGCTACATCGTCATCGCTGTCATTTGTATATGGATCAAAGGCAGCGTCACGGGCATTGAGACGGGTTTCCATCTCACGCACGTTCTCTGTAGTCACACCCAGATCGGTGGCGATAGTGGAAATTTCTTCCTCACTCATCAGACCAAGACGGGCACGCGCCTTGCGCAGATTAAAAAACAATTTGCGCTGCGCCTTGGTGGTGGCGACTTTGACAATGCGCCAGTTGCGCAGCACGTATTCATGGATTTCAGCCTTGACCCAATGCACTGCAAACGATACCAGACGCACATTCATATCGGGGTCAAAACGTTTAACCGCCTTCATCAGGCCGATGCTGCCTTCCTGGATCAGGTCGGCCTCGGGCAGACCATAACCACGGTAGCCACGGGCGATGTAGGCAACAAATCGCAGGTTGGACAAAACCAGGCGGCGCGCAGCCTCCAGGTCATTGTCATCACGTAAACGAATGGCCAGTTCTCGCTCTTCCTCAGCACTCAATACCGGAATGCGTGCAGCAGCGGCCTGATAGGCCTCAATGCTGTGAGTTGGAAGGGCTAGAGCCAAATCCAAGCTTTTACTCATATCTGTATTTACCCCTTTTAGGTTTCCAGAGTTTAGGTGTAGACCTTGTTGTGAGCTTTTGCCAGTCTCGCAGTCTATCAACCTTGCTTCAGAATTCTGCCTGTCATTCTAGCAGTCACACCATAAGAGTGCCAACATAAGCAAAAGTTCCCGCGACAAACAACCAAGAATCAACAAGTTAAGCAGGCTCTATGGCGCGCAAATGCCGCCCGGTGGCCAGCCAGGCACCCAGCAGACCAAGCAACGGCCCTAACAATAGTAATAATAGAGTGGTCTTGATATCGACTAGACCGAGGGAAAAATCGCTACCGTAAAGCTCAGCCAACCGCCGTACCGGCTCATCCAGGTTTATCAATAATACATTCACCAGCAGCCAGGCCAGCAGGCCGCCAAACAGGCCAAACCACATACCGTTATATAAAAAGGGCCGCCGCACAAAGGCATCGCTACCGCCGATCAGCTTGATCACTTCAATCTCATCATGACGGCTCTGTATCGCCAGGCGAATGGTATTGCCAATGACAAACAGCACCGCCAGGATCAACACACCACCCAGTAGTAACGCCGCACGTTCCGCCAGATTAATCAGGCCATGCAAGCGCTGCAACCATTCCAGGTCCAGCTGGGCCAGGTCCACCTCGGAGCGCTGCCGCAAACGCTGTAACAATGACTCAACCGCAGCAGGAGTCTGATACGCCAGCGCCGGACTGACTAATATCACCCCAGGCAGCGGGTTCTGATCCAGCAATGCCAGGGCATCACCCAGGTCGGATGTTTGTTTGAACTCAGCCAGCGCCTGCTCCGGGCTGATGTATTCCAGACTTCCTATCTCATGCCAGCTATTTAATTCTGTAGTCAAGCCACTTAAGGCCTGAGCCGGCAGGCTCGCCTTTAGGAACAGAGACACCTGAGCCGACTCCTGCCAGCTCGCGCCCAGATTATCGACCTTGCCAAGAAAGACATGCAGGGTTGCCGGCAGGGCCAGCGAGATACCGATCACCATGGTGGTCATCAGGTTACCGCCCAGGGAACGCCCTAGCTGCGCCAGAGTGGTGGTGAGGACATGAAAATGGATGGCAAAATAATTACGCAGACGCTGCTTTAAACCAGCGACATTGCTCCTTGACGACTTTTGATTCCGGTTATGCGACACCGACGCGTACCCTCTCATCGGCGAGCAGACGGCCATTACGAAGCGCCATGATGCGTTTGTTCATAACACCGATCAGCTCCATATCATGCGAAGCAATCAGTACGGTCACGCCAACCTGATTAAACTGTTCGAACAGCGACATGATCTCGCGCGACAGGATTGGATCCAGGTTACCGGTAGGTTCATCCGCAATCAGCACCTTGGGCCGATTAACCACCGCCCGGGCAATACCAACCCGCTGGCGCTCACCACCAGAAAGATAAACCGGAAAATCGTTTTCCCGTTGCAGCAGCCCCACCTTGTCCAACGCCGCCCTGACCCGCCGCCCGACTTCACGTGGATGATGTTCACCCGAGACCAACAGCGGCAAGGCAACATTGTCATACACAGTACGATCGTTGAGCAGTTTGCTGTCCTGAAAGATGATGCCGATATCGCGGCGCAACGCCGGGACCTTGCGCCGCTTTACCTGCGCCAGGGGTTTGTCATCAATGGTGATGTTACCGGCGCTGGGGCGCTCGATCAGGGGGATCATTTTCAATAAGGTACTTTTACCGGCACCGGAATGGCCGGTGAGGAACACCATCTCAGCCTTGCCGATCTGAAAGCTGACATCCTTCAAGGCCTCGTAGCCGTTAGCATAACGCTTGCTGACATTACTGAACTGGATCATGCCTGGCTTCGATTAAACCTCACACCACTATTAAAAAATGCGAGCCTGAATGCAACGTAGTGTCATAAGGGGGGGCCAAATCACATCACATTCCATTCAGGCTACACAACCCAGAGGGAAGTCTTACCCCTCGACGCTCTCTGGTTTGACCAGCAGCGCATCAACAAATTCTTCGGCGTTAAAATCACGTAGATCATCTATGCCTTCACCGATGCCAATCAGACGAATTGGCAGGCCCAGCTTCTTGGCAATGGCGAATACGACACCGCCTTTAGCCGTGCCATCAAGCTTGGTCAAGACCAGCCCGGAGACGTCCACCGCCTTGTGAAACTGCTCGGCCTGGGTCACCGCATTCTGGCCAATACCACCATCCAGCACCAGCAACACCTCATGCGGCGTATTCTCATCCAGCTTGCCCATCACCCGCTTGACCTTCTTCAACTCTTCCATCAGGTTGGACTGGGTATGCAGGCGCCCGGCGGTATCGACAATCAGAATATCAACTTTACGCGCCTTGGCTGCCTGCACCGCATCATAGGCTACCGAGGCTGGATCAGAACTGCGTTGCGTTGCAACCACCGGAATATTATTGCGCTCGCCCCAGACCTGTAGTTGTTCCACCGCCGCAGCACGAAAGGTATCGCCCGCCGCCAGCATTACCGACTTGCCCTGATTCTGAAAACGCTTGGCCAGCTTGCCAATGGTGGTGGTCTTACCGGCACCATTGATGCCAACCATCAGGATCACATATGGATCAGACTGATTTTCAATCAGCAGCGGTTTGCTCACTGGCCGCAGGATTTCAAGCATATTTTCACGCAGGGCTGCAAACAGGGCATCAACATCATCAAGCTGCTTACGTTTCATCCGCCCGGTAAGGTCGGCGATGATTTCCATGGTGGCATCAACGCCGACATCAGCCGTCAGCAACTGAGTCTCAAGCTCGTCCAGCACATCGGCATCGATGACCTTTTTGCCGACGACAAGCGAGGCAACACCTTCACTGATGTTGGCGCTGGTGCGACTGAGACGCTCTTTGAGACGGCTAAAAAAGCCGGTTTTTTCGGGCTGTTGCTGCGCTGGAATACCAGCAGGGCTCTCAACATGAGCCTCGGCAGGCGCAGCCGTATTTTGCTCTACTTCAGGCTTTGGCTGCTCAGCCTCGCCCTTGTTTTTTTTGCCAAAACCAAACATATAACCTCTTGGCTAAAAGATGTGTTGTTGTGTGAATTCTTTGTTTCTATTGTGGTCGAAACATAGGCCAGATTCAGATAGGCTATGCTATCACACTCAAGGGTGCCTCCAATAATTGCTTGCGGCCTCTGGCCTTCAGGCTAAACCGCAATCAAGGCGTAACTTTTAAGGCATGCTGGTTGCCTGCCGTAAAGTTACAACGCAGAGTGTGGTTTAGCCTGAAGGCCCCAAGGGGCGCGGCCTGGCAAGCATTATCGCGGTGTTGCCTTGCTTGGAAAGGACAACCAGCCTTTCCCTGCACAAGCCGCCTTGCGATAACGCATGCCAGGTTGCGCAGAGGCCACAATCAATTATTGGAGGCACCCTGATTTCCAAAGCTGGGTATTAAAGGAATAGAGAATGACAACCAGATTGACACTTGCCGCACTATTTAGTTTTGTCTTGAGCGGCTGCGCCACACTGCAACCAGACAACAAGCAAACCAACATCACAAACAATGGCAAGGCCGTTGTTGTACACGAATATCAGCTTGAGAACGGCATGAAGGTCTTCGTCAAAGAAGATCACCGCGCCCCCGTGGTTGCCTCAATGGTTTGGTACAAGGTCGGTAGCAGCTACGAAAACAATGGCACTACCGGCGTTTCGCATGTGCTGGAACACATGATGTTCAAGGGTACCGAAAAATACGGGCCAGGCGAATTCTCGCGCATCATCGCCGAAAACGGCGGCAAGGATAATGCCTTCACCAGTCGTGACTACACCGCCTATTTCCAGCGCCTGCACAAGGACAAACTCGAAACCAGCATGCGCATGGAAGCCGACCGCATGCGTGGCATGAAGGTACTGGATGAAGAGTTCGCCAAAGAGGTCCAGGTGGTTATAGAAGAACGGCGCATGCGTACCGAGGATAACCCCGAGGCACTCACTTACGAGGCCTTCAGCGCCAGCGCCTATACCACCAACCCCTATCGCCGCCCGGTGATTGGCTGGATGAACGATCTGGAAAACATGACAGCCCAGGACATTCGTGACTGGTATCTGGTCTGGTACGCACCCAACAACGCCTCGCTGGTCGTGGCTGGTGACGTTGACCCCGCCCAGGTCTATCAAATGGCCAAAAAATATTTTGCGCCGCTGAAACCGATTAAACACATCGCCCTGCCCAAACCGCAACAGGAACCAGAGCAAAAGGGCCAGCGTCGTATTATCGTCAAGGCCCCGGCTGAACTGCCCTATCTGCTAATGGGCTACAAAGTGCCTTCGGTCACAGGTGCAAAAGAAGAATGGGAACCCTATGCCCTGGATGTACTTTCCAGCGTACTTGATGGTGGCAACAGCGCCCGTTTTTCCAAGAACCTGGTGCGTGGCCAACAGGTTGCCGCCAGCGCCGGTGCCGGTTATTCCCCCTTCTCGCGCCTCGATACCCTGTTCCTGTTCGACGGCAATCCTGCCCAGGGCCACACCATCGCCGAACTGGAACAAGCCATCTACGAACAGATCGAGCTGATCAAAAATGAACCCGTCAGTGCAGACGAACTGGCACGCATCAAGGCCCAGGTGATCGCCGCGGATGTCTACCAGCTGGATTCCGTCTTTTACCAGGCCATGAAGATAGGTCAGTTTGAAACCGTTGGTCTGGACTGGCGCCTCAGCGATCAATACGCCGAGCGCATCCAGCAGGTGACAGCCGAGCAGGTACAGAAAGTCGCAAAAAAATATCTGGTTGATGACAGCCTCACAGTGGCAATACTGGAACCACAACCCATGGACGCCGCCAAGGGCAAACTGCCACACCGCCCCAGCACTGGCGCACGCCACTAATTTAGAGGCTCCTAAAAAAACAACAGCAACAGGATTGTAAAAACATGCGTAACCGTTACACACGTCTGACCCAATTACTGCTCGGCAGCTTGCTGCTGCTTGGCACCGCTCTTGCCCAGGCCGGCCCTGCGATCCAACACTGGCAAACCAGCAATGGCACCCGCGTCTACTACGTGCCTGCCCCAGTGTTGCCGATGGTGGATATTCGCATCATCTTCGATGCCGCCGGTGCACGGGACAACATCTCCGGCGTTGCCATGATGACCAACGGCCTATTGGAAGAGGGCAGCGGCGAAATGAATGCCGATGCCATCGCCGACGCCTTTGCCTCGGTCGGTGCTCAATTCAGCAGCAGCTCGCACCGAGACATGTCGGTAATCAGTCTGCGCAGTCTGACCCAGACTGAATTGCTGGACAAGGCCGTCAGCACTGCAACCCAACTCATTAGCAAACCCAGCTTTCCTGAAGAGTCTCTTGAACGTGAACGCAAACGCATGCTGATCGCCCTGCAAGGCAAAAAACAGTCACCCGGTGCCATCGCCAGCGAGGCCTTTTTTACCGCCCTGTATGGTGACCACCCCTACGCCAATGAAGCCACCGGCACCGAAGAGTCGGTACAGCAGATCACACGCCAGCACCTGATCGATCATCATCAACATTACTATGTTGGCCGCAACGCCATCATCGCCATCGTCGGCGCCGTCGACAGACAACAGGCGGAACAACTGGCCGAAACACTGCTAGGCAACCTACCTGCCGGTGAGGCTGCCCAGCCCATCCCTGAAGTTGAGTCACTCAAGCAGGCAGAACTGGTTAAGAAGACATTCCCCTCTAGCCAAACACATCTGCTGGTTGGTCAACCGGCCGCCAAACGTGGTAACGAGGACTACTTCGCCCTCTATGTCGGCAATCATATCCTCGGTGGCAGCGGCCTGGGATCACGCCTCAGCGATGAGATCCGCGAAAAACGCGGCCTCTCCTATAGCACCTATAGCGTCTTCAGCCCCATGCGCCAGCGCGGCCCTTTCCGCCTAGGCCTGCAAACCCGCAATGACCAGGCCGACGAGGCACTCAAGATTCTGATGCAAACCCTGGAAGAGTTTATGGCCAGCGGGCCAACGGCTGAAGAACTGATTGCCGCCAAGAAAAACATCATCGGCAGCTTTGCCCTCAACCTCGACAGCAACAGCAAGATCATCGAAAGCATCGCCATGATCGGTTTTTACCAGCTACCGCTTGACTATCTCGATACCTATACGGCCAAGGTTGACGCCATCAGCACTGAACAGATCAAGGCCGCCTTCAAACGTCATGTACAGGCCGACAAAATGGTCACCATCATGGTCGGTAGTGAAGAGTAGCGTTGGCCAAGACAAATAAACACGGCCAGCTGCGCATCATCGGCGGCAGCTGGCGTGGCCGTAAGCTGAGTTTTCCCACTGTCGAAGGTCTGCGCCCTACCTCAGACCGGGTACGCGAAACCCTGTTCAACTGGTTGCAGATGGATATCCCCGGCCGCCGTTGCCTCGACCTGTTTGCCGGCAGCGGTGCGCTTGGCCTGGAAGCACTGTCACGCGGTGCCGCCGAGGTAGTGATGGTGGAACAGGACAGAACAGCGGCACAACAGATCCGCCAACACCTGCAAACTCTCAATTGCCAATCAGGAAGAGTAGAAAATGCAAACGCCTTCAACTACCTCAAGGGCAACGCAACTGCGTTTGACATAGTCTTCCTCGACCCGCCCTACAAGCTTGCCTGTCTGGCAGAATGCTGCCAACTGCTGGAACAAAACGGCTGGTTAAAAGAAAATGCCGTTATCTATCTGGAGGATTCCAGCAAAAACCCGCCACCTGAATTACCAGCCAACTGGCAGCTAAGCCGCAGCAAAAAGGCTGGTGAGATCGGTTATCACCTGGCGTGCAGATTGTAGCCTTACACGTCAACATAAAACCATTCATAACACTCAGGTAAAACCCTAGAATAATCAGCGAAAATAGTTGCGCTATTGTTGTAAGCTGCCGTATCAATCACATTTTCGTTCAAGGCTTAGGGGGGTCAATATGAACAAAAATGAAATTACGCTTGTGCGCGCAAGCTGGGCGAAAATCGAACCCAATGCTGAGGCCTTTGCTGTGCAGTTTTATCAGCAGTTATTTATTCTCGATCCCGCACTACAGTCACTATTTAAACGCAGCATGAACATGCAAGGGCGTAAACTGGTGAGCATGTTTTCATCAGCGATCATCTATATAGATTGGCCTGAAAAAATCATCCCACCCTTGATTACGGCCGGACAACGACACCAACAATACGGCGTAAAACCAGAAGATTACGACACAGTAGGAGAAGCGCTAATAACAACCTTACAGAAATCGCTGGCCGATGAATTTACAAAAGAAGTTGAATATTCATGGCTGCATGCATACAACACTATTCAGGCAATCATGAAAACTGCTAACGCTTTACCACTGCACTAACTATTCGCCATCCTCACGAAAAGAGGATAATAACCAAAACCGTATCACCCCCAAATTTGCCGGAGCAAGCATTTGAATGCTTCGGCCTGCGCTTTGCCCTCATTTTTAGCGCCCTATAGGCGCAGCAAACCACATTCGTGATATCATTCAGCGCTTTAAGGCATTGGCACAGACGCGGCAATGACTAAAACAGCTATCTATCCAGGCACCTTTGATCCAATCACCAACGGCCATACTGACCTGATTCAACGGGCCAGCAAGTTGTTCGATAAGGTGATTGTGGCGGTCGCGGCCCATAGCAGTAAAAATCCAGCCTTTTCGCTGGATGAGCGCATTCAGCTGGCCAAAACCGTGTTGGCTGGCATTGAAGGGGTTGAGGTTTGCGGTTTTGACATCCTGCTAGTGAACTTTGCCCAACAAAAAAACGCCCAAGTAATTCTGCGTGGCCTGAGGGCTGTGTCTGATTTTGAATATGAATTTCAGCTCACTGGCATGAACCGCAAGCTGGCACCAGAACTGGAAACCATGTTCCTGATGCCGGCAGAACAGTACACCTATATCTCATCCAGCCTGGTCAAGGAAGTTGCCCGACTGAATGGTGATGTCAGTGGTTTTGTCCATGAGGATGTGCATAATGCCCTCAAGGACAAACTTGAGATAAAATAACAATAATATTTTTTACAACGGACAGTTAAGAAGGTAGTAAGTTATGTCTTTAATCATCACCGACGAATGCATCAACTGCGATGTCTGCGAACCGGAATGCCCTAACAACGCCATTTCCCAGGGCGATGAAATCTACGAGATCGACCCCAATCTGTGTACCGAGTGTGTTGGCCATTACGACACACCACAGTGTGTTGAGGTCTGCCCGGTAGACTGCATCCCTAAAGACGAAAACAACGTCGAGACTCAGGAACAGTTGATGGAGAAATACAACATTCTCACAGCGAACTCCTGATCGTCACCGCCATGAGAATCAGCCTTTCTCAAACCAGCGCGACTGGCTTAAAACAGTTTCTCATTCAAACAGCAGGGCCTTTGGTCCTGCTGTTTGCGTTTATCGCCTCGGCCCAAGCCCAAACTCAAATCACACCACCCTCTGCATCTGCAATTGCCAGTGCTCATCCAATAGCCACGGCTGCCGGCCATGAAATCCTCGCTGCCGGTGGTAATGCCTTTGATGCGGCAGTTGCCGTTAGCGCAACCCTGGCGGTAGTAGAACCCGCCGGTTCCGGTATTGGTGGTGGTGGTTTCTGGTTAATGCACCGGGCTAAAGACAACTTCCAGACCATGATCGATGGCCGAGAACGGGCACCACTGGCCGCGCATCGCGACATGTATCTGGACAAAAACGGCGCCGTCATCAAGGGCCTGTCCATGAATGGAGCGCTGGCCGCCGGCATCCCCGGCGAACCGGCAGCACTGGTTCATATCGCCGAAAAATATGGCCGCTTACCACTAAGCAAGAGCCTGGCACCAGCAATCCGCGTCGCCCGTGATGGTTTTGCCGTTGATGATCGCTATCGCAAGCTAGCAGGTTTCCGCCTCAAACAGATGCGCAAAGACTCAGAAACAGCGTCCATCTTCCTGCTCAATAATGAAACCCCTGCCGTTGGCCACATCATCAAACAACCCGACCTGGCCAATACATTGGACGCCATCGCCAGCAATGGCCGCGCCGGTTTTTACAGTGGTGATATCGCGAAAAAACTGGTCGATGGGGTACGCCAGGGCGGCGGTATCTGGAGTCAGCAAGACCTGGATGAATACCAGGTGATCGAGCGCCAACCCATCCAGGGCGAATACAACGGCATCCGCGTCACTTCGGCTGCACCTCCCTCTTCCGGCGGTATTGCCCTGGTGACCATGCTCAACATCCTCTCCGGTTTTGAGCTGGAGAAGATGGACGAAATCACGCGCACTCACACCATTGTTGAAGCCATGCGCCGCGCCTATCGTGACCGAGCCGAATACCTGGGCGACCCTGATTTTGTAGACATAGCAACAGACAAACTAACCCACCCCTTTTATGCCGCCGGACTGCGTAACAGCATTCGCCTCGATCAGGCCACTGCCAGTCATAGCCTGCCGGGGGCAGTACAAAACAGTACGGGCCAGGACACCACCCACTTCTCCATCCTCGATCAGGAAGGTAACCGCGTCGCCGCCACACTCAGCATTAACTACCCGTTCGGCGCAACCTTCACCCCGCCAGGCAGCGGTGTTTTACTAAACAACGAAATGGATGATTTTTCGGCCAAACCCGGCGCACCAAACGCCTACGGCCTGGTGGGCGCCGAAGCCAATGCCATTGCACCAGGTAAACGGCCTCTATCGAGTATGACCCCGACCTTTCTTGAGACCGATGACCAACTAGCCATCCTCGGCACTCCCGGTGGCAGTCGCATCATTACCATGGTATTGCTGGGCGCTCTGGAATTTGCCGCCAACAAACCGGTAACCGATTGGGTTTCTCGTGACCGTTTTCATCACCAGTTTTTACCCGACAGCATACAGTTCGAAATTGGAACACTGACTGAAACACAGCAACAACAACTCAAATCACTGGGGCATGAGCTAAAGGTCATCAATCGTAAATACGGCAATATGCAAGCGATTTTATGGCACAAAGCAAACAATCAAATTGAAGCCGCCAGCGACCCGCGCGGCAATGGCACAGCAGAGATCTATAAACATTAACAGGGGCTTGCACGGGCAAAGAAATTACTCTAGACTCGACCGACAAGTTTGTAAAAAGCTTTATCAAAACTAAACATTTTTCACTTGGGAGGGAAAAATAATGGGGATTTTAATTCCAATCGCAATATTCTTTGGTCTGACTGTAATCGCTGTCGGCGCCATGAGCCAAGCAGCTATTGATGGTAGCATTGCAGACAAGCGTAATCCTGACTAAATCAAACTTGGTTTGGATTAGCAAAAAAGCCCGGGCCTCCCGGGCTTTTTTAATGTAAAGTAACTAAAAATTCCTATGAAATACGCCTGTATAAAGCAGTTCAAGTGAGTTAGTTATGCCAGCAACAAAACATCAACACCTGACCAAGTTTCTCGCCGCATCAGTCACCTGTTTTTTTATCGGTAGCTTCCACGGTGTATTGCAAATGCTGCCACCAATTCGAGCCTGGCTCGACAGCATTGGCAGCCCCTATGGCGGCCCCGGCCACATGATTGATCCATTGGCCCATGCCCATATCAACCTGATAGGCGGCGTAATGATGATGGCCATGGCGGTCACCTATTATCTATTACCAAAATTTACCGGCACCGAAATCTGGTCACGCAAACTGGAAAACGCCTCATTCTGGATGACCATACTGGGCGTCACCTGCTTTTACAGCAGCCTGATGATCTTTGGCTACTGGGAAGGCACGTTATTGCTTAAAGAAGGGGCAACAGCCATCGACGAAGTACACGCTATCTATGTACCCATTGGCGCAGTCTCCGCTACCATCATGGGCATCGGTCTGTGGTTGTTTCTGACCAATAGCGCCATGACTATCATCAAGGCCCGCAACAACAAATGACGCTAGGGTCTGTTAGTGCTCCATTTTTGTCACTGTTGAGCCTGAAAAAGCGCCAATCAAGGCGCGAGGCGTGTAGTTTGGTCATTCCAAATAAGCAACGAGCAACGCCGAGTGGCGCTTTTTCAGGCACAACCCGAAAGGCTGAGCCTCATTTTTCATCCTACTGCGTTGTCAGTCGCTTATGTAGAATAACTACACGGCGCTTCTTCCAAAAAATGAGGCTACAGCAGAGATAAAAATGGAGCACCAACAGACCCTAGAGTGCGGCTGCCCGGAACACTTTCCGGACTGGGATAACAAAGATATAGATCTCGGCGGCAAGCCCATGCTGGAGCTGCCCATTGCCTCTTTCCTGCATATGCCAATGGGCTACGAGGTCTATCTGGGCCGCGCCCGCCACCTGATTACTCAACTGGAACTAGAGCCCATCTGGCCTGGTTTTGCAATGACTAAGACTGGCTGGTTGCGCGGACACATTCTCTGTCCCTTGAAATCAGGAGACTCCCCTTCGCGTCACGTCACCCACATGCCCAGCCCATTTCAACTACGCGGCAAACTGCACAAAGGTGATATCGGCAGCATCAAAAACAGCGTGCGGGAGATGCAATCGGAACTGCTGGACGCAGGACGGATGCCCAAAGAACTCTATCTTAGTTACCTGACCTGCCCCAACTGCGAGGAGCAACGCGGCGGCGCCATGATTCTGCTAACACGCCGCTGGCAACAAAGCAGTCGCCTAAGCAAACGCACCAAAAACCAAGCGAATCAATAAAAACTAATCGCCCTCGAAGACTAGAGGAAACTCCAGCACCACCACTTCTTCGCTGCGCTTCTTACGTAACTGCACATACAAAACCGGATTACCAGGCAGATGCAGGGCACGGCGGTGAACTCCGCTATGACCATCCTGAATCATCTGTTGCCATTCTTTATTTTGCTCTGCGCGCAACGAAACAATTAGATCAGGCACCGGCTTACCGCGCTCAAGCGTGGTCAACACCAGAAACTCATTCATACCTGGCCGTACCGGTGTGGGCATAACCTGAACCTCAACCACGACACCATTCCACATTTGTGCTGGAATTTGATAACGAGGATCAGGCGTACTACACGCCGCCAACAGCACCACAAACAAACCGACAATCAATCCACGCATCATTTAACTCTTTGCAAACTTTTGCAGATATTCCTGCAGAATGGTGTACTCAGGCTCGACAATCAATTCAAAGGCTTTCATCCGACGCCGCTCCTGCATACGATAAATCACATTAGGCCATTCTTTTGCAGTGTGGACCAAAGGACTTGGCGGCGCATGACAATCAGAACAGAATTGTTTTGCCAACTGCGCACCTTCAGACTCAGGCTCAGGCAGGCTAATTTTGGTTTGCGTCTGTGGCAGCTCACAACCAGCAACTACCAAGGCAAACATTACAGTCAACAATCTAAACATGGAGATTATTTTTCTACCTTGTCTTGCTGCTCTTCATCGGTATGATCCTGATCAAGTCGACCACCAAACTTAGAGCCATACATACGCACCATATAATAAACAAATATTGATCCCACAGTGAGATAGGCAAATGCAACCGCATAACCCCAATCCAACCAGTCGCGCTCATAACCAACCCTATCGCCCCAATACGGGAAGCTTAGACCAACCGACAACAGCAACACCGTGATGATCACACCAAAAAACCATTTTGGAATGGGTTTTTGAGACTCGGGAATCGACTCCAACAATTCCCAGTCCTCCATGCCACGCGTGGCACGACGTTCTTCATCGCTGGCATAACCAAAATGGTCCGCAGGGTTTTCACCCCAACGACTATCGATTGCCGTCAACTCGTCCTTAGACAAGGGCTTACGTTTATTGTCACTCATAATAATTTACCTGCCGAAAAATGTTGAACGCGGAAACTTTCTTCCCAACCGTCATCAGACTTAACCCGCACCAGCACTGGGTGCAGCCCCTTAGGTAGATCAGGACTAATATTTAATTCAACATTAATCCGCCCTGCCGTTTCAAAATCAACCGTATTCGTTTGTAAAGTGTAATCAGCTTGATCCAGGCCTTCCACAGCAACATGTAAGCGAGTTGATTGATAAAACTTATTCGCAACGGATATACGGTAATCGAGAATATTATTGCCTTGAATAGTATCCGCCCGATAAACCGAAATATGGTAACGCTCATAATCCCAAATCCCCCAAACCATCAACAGGCTACCAATCAGTAAAATCGGTGCTACCCATGACATTCGCGCAAACAGATCGTGGCGGTTGGTTTTAAAATTGGCGAAGTTCTGACCCTGCTGCTCACCCATGGCAAATTTAAGCAGGCCATCGTTACCACTCTGCTTACGCGCCTGGAGATTGTTACAGGCTGTCACACATTCGCCGCAGTTGACACAGGTATCATAGACATCCGTCTGACGCGGATCGATAGCCAGGAAGCAGGAGCTGACACAGAAATTGCACTTCTCACACTCATCCGCACGTGACTTGTCATAGGCGATATGCAGACTCTGGCGGGTTCGAAAAGTATGCTGCCAGATTTTATAGATGCACATAAAACGACACATAAAATGACGAATCATGGTGATATCAACTAAAACAATCAGGAAAAAAACCATGTAGATCCAGTGCAGTGACGGCGCCAGACCAGAATCATACTGAAAGCTGACAAATTTCCAGATCAGTATAGGCTCGTAGAAGTAAAACAGTGGGATCAACGCCATAACCGCAGCAATGAACGCTAGAATCACGGTCAGCACCAGCCAGTTCAGCGGCTTGTTCTTGGCCATTGAAAGCTTCATCGGGCTACCATCAATACTCAGATCGGCACGCTTACCGAGCAGCTTGTGGGTTAGCTGGTTGGCCCATTCTGAGATGGTATTTTGCGGGCAGACCCAACCACAAAAAACCGTCCCCAGGGTCGAATAGAGCATCACCAAAAGACCGGCGAATACCATCCAGAAGCCAAATACGATGCCAAAGTTGGAAAACCAGATCTGATGGCCGAGCATGACAAAAGCGCCCTGAATCGGATCGATACGCAACAGACCGCTCATCGGGATAATGATTGACATCGCCAAAACAAAAAGCTGGAAACCACGCCGCTGCCAATGCAATTTATTGCTTGGCTTGCGGGGCTCAACGACGACGGGAATTTCATTCAAGCTGTTGTTACTTCTCATCGACGTAATTTACCACGACGAGACTTTCTTTTCATCAAAACAAGCCGCACAGCTAGCGTCGTAAACTGGCATCCAGCGGGCTCAACGTTTTCAACATCGAGCGGTATTCGTCCGCCCGGGCCTGATTACCTTCAGCCAGTTCCAGTTGCCACAAGGCACGCACGGCCTCCACATGATCTGACCTGATGTAGAGTATCGCTTCCAGGGCATTACGCGGATCAGCACCCTGTTCAACCATGGCCTGCAGGCCGGCAAACATTCGATCCGCCAAGGCACCACTGACCCAGCGATCTTTGGGATTGGCCTGATAGGCCAGCTGCAATAGTTTCTGCCCCTGCCTGACATCACCTTTCAATTCAGCCACCCAGGAGCGTAACGCCAGCTCGGTGGCGACATAACCACGTTCGAATGATTCTGACTGAGCCTTGCTTACCGCCAGGGACTGTTGTGCCCGTGAAAAATGCGGCCGCTGATGCAGCAACCACTCCACCAAAACCACCAGATCCATTTCACCACGATAACGCGCCCGCGGCAGATGGTATTCAATCACCGGCGTCCACTCACCCTGGACAGCCCCTTCAGAGCCAGGCACAGGGCCCCAGTAACGACCCAACCAACTCCACAATCCTTCCGTCCCCGTGGCGAGATCCTGGGCGGCAGAATTGAGTCGCGCCAGGTTAGTCAAACTGGCCTCTATATTTACCTGCCAGGCCACACCACCGACCATGGCCAGACGGAAACCATCAACAAACATTACCGCCTCGGGGAAGACTTGTTTGAAGGTTCGCAATACCACCTGCAACGACTGTGGATCAAACTGATTCAGCGCCAGCCACTGCACAAACAGCCCACCATCGGCAAGGCGGTTTTTGGCGCGCTGAAATTGTTGCTGCGACAATAATGCACTGCGGCCAACCAGATCAGGATGAAACAGATCACCGATTATGACATCGTAATTCTGCTGTGTTGTTTGCAGGAAACGGCGAGCATCATCACGCACAATTAACATCTCGTTGGCGACACCACCATTAACCTCGGCAAACCAGGCCTGTGAAGCATCTATCGCTCCCTGCGACAACTCCACTGCGGTGCGCTGCATGCCGGGATAGGGCAGAGAAGCCGAGGCAGTAATGCCAGTACCCAGACCGAGAAACAACACCTGCTTTGGATCAGGATGTAACAGCAAGGGCAGACGCACCTGGTTCTGCTGCGACACCACCGCCAGCGGTTCTGATGAGGCGTCCATGCGCTGCAAATCAGCCAGCAGCAGTCGTTGCCCATCTTTACGTTCAACCACATGGGTGATCGCCAGTGCATCTTCATGCACCGACAAATCAGAACTGTTGGCCTGTTGCTG
>Ga0316192_10000671_pt1 | contig 25108 bp, 21 predicted proteins | sample MerIslwburrow_MG_FD_204931 | JGI IMG/M metagenome (GOLD analysis project Ga0316192, IMG submission 204931) | Coastal sediment microbial communities from Maine, United States - Merrow Island worm burrow | ecosystem: Environmental > Aquatic > Marine > Coastal > Sediment | place: USA: Maine...
GAACCACAGAACCGGGGTCTCTGCCGCGGCGGCTACACCAGTGGCGCCAACCACCATCTGAGCCGTACCGGTCAGCACGTCAGCGTCGTTGGCGATGTGTGCGGTGGCAGCCTCAGCAGCCAGCGCGGTATCAGAGAAGCTCTCGATGTAGTTGACGTTGACCTCAATGCCTGCGTCCTGAGCAGCAACACCGTTGACGAAACCGTCCACATAGAGCTTGGCATCGCCAACCTCGATGGGACCGACAACACCAATCACGCCACTCTCATTGAGCTGAGCGGCGATGGTTCCCAATACGTAGCCACCCTCATCGGCGCGCACCGTGTAGGCGAAGACGTTGTCGAGGTCAAAGGTGTCGGCTGCGGTTCCCCAGGCAAAGGAAACCTCGGGGAAGTCAGGGGCGACCGCTTCCAGTCCGGCTCCATACTGCGAACCGTGGGCAATCACCAGGTCGAAACCATCCTCGGCGTAGCCACGAATGGCTGCGGTGGCATCTTCGGGAATGAAGGTGCCGTCGGTGATGTCGATTTCGAGCTCATGGCCCTCGGCGAGGACGTTGACGGCATCGACCATGCTCTGGGTGAAGGCGAGGTCGTTGGATGCGCTGGGGGCGACGATGGCCACGCGGAACACCTCACCCTCCTCCATGGCATCTTCGCCTTCGCCTTCCTCTTCCTCTTCCTCTTCGGCATCTTCGGAGGTTTCGGTTGTCTCCTCCTCTTCCGAGTCGTCTTCGGCCGCGGTTTCCGTCGCCTCGTCTGTTCCGGCGTCTACTTCGGCATCCTCTTCGGAGTCGCCACCACAGGCCGCAGCCACCAGGGCCAAAGCGGCCAAAATGGCGATCAGTACTCTGATCGGTTTGAACTTATTCATTTTTTCTCTCTCCTCCGTGCATCACGGTATTTGTAGATCTGGTGGGGTCTCAACTGGCTCGATCGAAAGGTCTGGTCAGCGCTGCAGGAGCACCAACCCGACGACTCACGATCACGAGAACCACGATGGTGAGAACGGCAGGGGCCATGGTTGTGAGCGCCGCAGCGCCCCCGGAAACGATCCCCAGCGTTTTCCATTGGAGGACGGTAGCGGAAACAATCCCGAACAGGAGCGCACCCGTCATTACGCCATACATCCGCCACGCTCCGAAGTACACCAGAGCGATGGCGATGAAGCCTCGGCCCGAGGTGAGGTTCTGCTGAAAGACCTTGACTTCGAGGGCCAGCGAAGCGCCGGCCAGACCGGCGAAGGTGCTGCCGATAACGATGGTGGCGACACGGGTCCAGGCGACACTCACGCCCAGCGTGTCCGCTGCTTCGGGAGTTTCGCCAACGGCACGGACATTGAGTCCGAAGGTTGTGCGATTGACCACAAAGCGCATCACCGGCACCAGCAGGAAGGCGGCGTATACCAATGGACTGTGGGAGAAGAGCAGGTCGCCGACATAACGAAGGTCGCTCAACCAGGGAATCGAGACTCGGGACAGGCCACCGATCGTGATCGGCGTTCCGACCTGCTTCTGGAACAACAGGTCGGTGAAGCCGAGGCCGAACAGAAAGATACCGATCCCACTGATGCCCTGCTCGGCATGCAGCACCACGGTAATCAAGGCGTAGACGAGACCCATGGCGGCACCGGCGGCCAAGGCGAAGAGCACCCCGAGCCAGGCACTTCCGGTCTGCAGGGCGGTGTAGTAGGCGGCGTAGGCCCCGATGAGCATGACCCCCTCAACGCCCAGGTTCAGCACGCCACTGCGTTGGCCCAGCGTCTCGCCCAGCCCGGCCAGCAGGAACGGTGTGGCCAGTCGGATTCCCGAGGCCAGGGTGGCGACCAACACGGTGATGGTGAAGAACTCGCTCATGATGTCGCCTCGACCAGGTCGGGCTCGGACTGGGGCGTCTGCGCGTCCATGGATGTGCTGTCGACCCATTGGGCCAAACGAGATCTCAGCTTCAGGCTGCCGACCACAAACACCACCACCAGACCGTTGAGGGCAATGACGAGGGCGGCGGGCACCTGGGTTTCACGCTGCAGTTCGATACCACCGGTCAGCAGGCCCCCGAACAGGAAAGAGGCAGGCACGGTGTAGAGGGGATGCAGACCGCCGAACAGGGCGGCCACGATACCGTTGAACCCGGCGCTCTGGGTGAACCCGGCGGAGCCTCCCTCCCCGATCAGACGATGCGATTCGCTGCCGAAGACCAGGATGGCCCCGGCCACTCCGGCACAGGCCCCTGAAAGGGCCAGCGCCTGGACCACGCTGCGCTTCACCGCCATCCCGGCATAGCGCGACGCATCAGGATTGTGGCCAACGGCCCGCAGCCGCACACCGATCGCGCTGCGGAACAACAGGTAGTAGCCGGCCAAGGCCACCAGGAGAGCGACGATGAAACCCAGATGCAGACGGGTGCCGCCGGGCAGCAGGGGTAGGTCGGCGTTTTCGCTCAGGCGTTTGGTCTGCTGAATACGGATCGCCCCCTCCTCGATGAGCAGGTCCTGCAACAGGAAGCTCATCAGCCCGGCGGCGACGATGTTCATCATGATCGTGCTGAGGATCTCGTTGACCCCGGCATAGGCCTTCAGGGCACCAGGAATGGCGCCCCAGATCCCTCCGCCAATCCCTCCGGCGAGCAGAACCACCGGAACCAACAACACCCGCGGCGTCCCGGGGATAGCCAGCGCCACCAGGGTGGCGCTGATGGCTCCCATGATGATCTGCCCCTCGCCACCGATATTGATCACACCGGCCCGGAAGGCAATGGAGATGCCGACACCGACCAACATCAGCGGCATCGCCTTGTTTGCCGTATCGGCCAGGGCGTCCCACGAGCCAGCGGCCCCACTGAGCATGGCGCCATAGCCCTCGATGGGGTTGGCTTTGAGGACGAGCAGCATGACAGCTCCGACCGCCAGTGCGGCCAGGACCGCCGCCAAGGGCACCACGAGGCCCGCCAGACGCGGGACAACAAGCCGTCGGATGGTGCTCGACCGCTGAGCTGTTGATGCCCCCGCCGAGGCGGGGAGATCGCCGGTAGAGTTTGCGGGTGTTTCAGACATGAACTTGGACACCTTCGTCGCTCCGGGTCAAGAGGTCAAGAACCTTTCTCCGGTACTTCAGTCGAGTTCGTCGAGAGCGGAGAACAACCGGATGGCCTGTTCTCGCCCTTTGGCTCGGATTTCCTCGCCGTCGACCAGCGTTGCCTGGCCCGAGGCGAACACCACGGTGCCCCCAACCTCAACCTGCAAAGGCCGAAGGGTCGGGGTGTAGGCCAGGTGCCACGGCTCGATTGTGGGGTAGGACCAGGTGACGACATCGTCGTTGGCCTGGGGGAAAAGGGTCCAGCCCTGCTCCAACCAGCCCCAGGCCTGCTCGGGCCCGGTTGCCAGTGAAGCCTCCCGGCCCCGCACGAAGGCCAAGCGGAACTCGTCGAACATGTCGGCCCCGATCCCGTCGGTACCAAGGGCCACCGGATTGCTGAAGCGGGCCGGGGCGGCGTAACCGACGGAGTTGTTCATGTTGGAACGCGGGTTGTGCACGATGGTGCCTTGCAGTCCATGCTCATCGGCCAGGTTGACCCCGTGAACCAGCAGCCAGCTGTCGGTGGTCAAGCCATCGAGACAGGTGACGGCGGCGGCATCATCGGGACCTTCGCCAACGTGGATGTGCACGCCGACCCCATGGCGGCGGGCCAGGTCGGCGGCGGCGGCCAGGGTTTCGTCGGTGCAGGTGAACGAGGCGTGTACCCCAACCATGCCGTTGCCGCCTGCAGTGAGGAACCGGTCGTTCTCGGCCAGGCCCCGCCGGGCCCCGTCGGCCCCGTGGCGATCGGTTACGCCGTAGCTGCAACTGACCCGAACCCCCACCTCGGAGCAGGCGGCAGCGATCACACTCAGCGAACCCTCAATGGCATTGGGGGATTCGTGGTGGTCGATGATGGCGGTGCAGCCTGCCTCCAAGGCCTCGAGCGCTCCAAGCTTGGCCGACCACTCGATCATCTCCAGATCGAGGGCGCGGTCGAGGCGCCACCAGACCTGCTCGAGGATCTGCAGAAACGTGGTTGGGTCGGCCGGAGGAGGTGGCATGCCGCGGGCCAGGGCCGAATAGAGGTGATGGTGCGCGCAAACCAAACCCCGTGACTGATTCCCCTTTAGGACTACGCCTGCCTCGAACACGCCAGCGAGACTAACAGCATTACTTAACACTTTGTCAGGAAGACGGGCACGTCACACCCGCAGCCAGTACCACCAACGCGGTGGGGTAACGTCGAGCCATGACGCTTGGACAGCTGGAACTACTTGTTGAACCGTTCAAGGAGAACGATCCTGGGCCTCACGTCAGCGCCGCCGTCGATGCGCTGCGACAAGCAGGACTGGAGCCGACCATGGGACCCTTCGCCACCACTGCCGACGGCGACCTGACAACCCTCATCGAAGCGGTCAGTGCCCTATTGACCTCGGGCTTCGAGGCCGGGGCAACGACGATCCAGCTACAAATCTCGGTTGTCGCCGAATGAGCGTCGGCAACGACACGGCGGAGGAATTCCTGTCGGCCCTACGCCCTCTCGTCGAGTCGTTGGGGGCCAGTGTGGTGCCCTCCCGTTCGTCGCGCCCCGGCGATGAACCGGTGCGGTGGCAAGGCGAGACCGTGGCCTACCTCCGCCTGACCGAACTCCACGGCGCCCTCGAACGGTTGACGGCGGCGGTGGAACGGGAGATAGGGTCCCGTCTGGCCGACATGACCCGGGCCGAGAAACAGGCGGCGGTGCGCCGCCTCGACGAACAGGGCGCTTTTCTGCTGCGAGGGGCGGTGGAGGACGTTGCCGGCTGGATGGGGGTCAGCAGGGTCACGCTCTACAGCTACCTGAACGCCATCGAACGCTCCCGCGGGGCGTAGATCGGAACACCGCCGGGGTGCTCGGGGTTTCCCACCCATGAGGTGGACCTGGGTCATCGTCGTGTTTCTATTTGCCGGAGCCTGCAGCGACCCCACCCCCGAGGCCGGCGTTGCCGCTACCACTACCGCTACCACTACCACTACCTCCGGCCCCGCTCCGACTGCGGTTGTGCCCCTCCCGCCGGGAGCCGACGCCGCGATCGAACGGGCCATCGACGACGTGGTGGCCATGATCGGAGAATCGACCAACCCCGTCGACCCCGCGGTGTTCGACGAGATCGCAGGCTACGACGACATCCGTCTGGGCTGGATCCTGGCCGACATGGGCCAGTTCGTGTTCCGGGGTGAATCCTTCGATGCCCTGCTCCGGGCAGCCAACCGCCTGAGTGGCGGCGACTACACCAACCGCACGGTGTGGAAGGGCCTCAGCGATCAGCTGATCACCGAAGACATCGCCGCCCCACCGGGCTACGAGCAGTGGAAGCGGGAACTGCTGAGCGCGGTCGATGTGACCTGGATCCACTTCTTCGACGACCCCGAGGCCGAGATCGACTGGCGCCTGGTTACCTTCGGCGGCGTCCTGGCCGACACCCGACCCTTGGGCTCGGAGGCGTCGTGTGCCTGCATTCCCGGTCTTGACGATCCACCCTCGGTTGCCGCCGCCGATGGCGATTGGTACCCGGACCGCCGGGTGGTGTTCGGAGTCGAGATCAACGGCGAGAGCCGGGCCTACCCCCTCAACATCATGGAAGCCCATGAGATGGCCAACGACGAGCTCGGCGGCCGCCGCATCGCCCTGACGTACTGCACCCTTTGTCGTTCGGCGGTTGCGTTCTACGTCGATGACCTTCCGACCGACATCACGCCCCCGGTGCTGCGCACCTCCGGCCTGTTGCGACGGTCGAACAAGCTGGTGTTCGACCGGGAGAGCCTCTCGTTAATCGACCAGTTCACCGGGGAGGCCCTGTCCGGCCCGCTGCGCGAGGCCGACGTGCAACTCGACCGGGTCACCGTCGTGACCAGCACCTGGGCCAAGTGGCGGGCCGCCCACCCCGAAACCACCCTGATGGCGGGCAAGGATGGCAATGGGCCGAACTATCCCCTCGACCCGCTGGGCGAACGCGATGCGGGCGGACCGATCTTTCCCATCGGCGAGGTCGACACCACCCTGTTCGCCAGCCAGGCCGTTGTCGGCACCATCCTCGACGACGGGTCTGCCCTGGCCTTCCCCCTCGACGCCGCCCTCGACGCCCTGGATCAGGGCGAGCCCGTCAGCCTGGGCGGGGTCAGCGTGATTGCCGACGGCTCCGGCGTCCGGCTCGTCAACGACAACGGCGGAACCGAGCTGACCTCAAGCCAGGCCGCCTGGTTCGCCTGGAGCCAGCGTTTCCCCGACACCCAGCTGTGGTCGCCCTGACCAACGTGGCTGGGGCCCACCCTCAGGTAGACCCCAGCCATCCCTCCAGTTCAGTTCAGCTACTTGTCGAGCCAGGCCCGCTCGAGCCCGGAGAACCCGTAACCCGGTGGGGTGCCTGCCGGGCTCATGTTGCGAACCCAGGGCTGCATCTGCTTGCGCTGGATGTGGGTCCAGAGCGGGAGAGGAGGCACGGCGTTGTCGAGAATGTAACGCTGAATCTCGAACAGCTTGTCCCTACGCTCGGCCGGATCGGTCAGCTCCAGCTGCTCCTCCAGCATGACATCGAGCACACGGTCGCTGTAGCCGGTCCAGTTACGACCGCCACCGGTGCTGTACTGACCTCGCAACCACTCATCGGCCTCCTGGAACGGAGTCTGGGGGCCGAACTGGATATCGTAGTCACCCTCGGGCCAGCGAGCGGTGAAGTAGGTGCCGTAGTCGAGGGTTTCGATGTTGACCGTCAAACCGAGGGCCTCAAGGTCGGCCGCCAGCCACTCGGTCTGGGCCACGTAGGCCGGCCCGTAGCGGTCGGTGTGAATCAGGTTCACCTCGAAACCATCGGGGTAGCCCGCCTCGGCCAACAGTGCCTTGGCCCCCTCGGGGTCATAGGCCAACGACTCGGCCCGCTCGTCCTCGGGAAGCACGAACTCCAAAATGTTGGTGTTGATCGGGCCAGAGAATGTCCCGCCGCCACGAATCGTGTCGCCCATGCCCTTGCGGTCGATGGCCATGCTGACGGCCCGACGCACGTCGGGGTTTTGGAACTCCTCACGGTCCATGTTGAGCGACATGATCGTCGTTGACCCGTGCAGCCAGCCGAAATACTGGCCTTCGGGGTACTCATCAGCCAACTGCTCCTGGGCCTCCACGGTGAGGTCGGCATCGGAGATGTCGAGCTCACCGGACTTGAACGCAGCCAGGGCCTGATCCTGATCGCTGATCACGGCCAGACGCATACCGTCGAGGTAGGGCAGTTGCACCCCGTTCTCGTCGGTCTCCCAGTAGTTCGGGTTCTTCTCGTACACCGTCTCAACATCGACCTCACGTTCGGCCAGGATGAAGGGCCCGGTACCGATCGGCTGGTTATCGACGTCGTAGCCGCTGGCCTCGTGGAACGCCTCCTGGGGCATGATCCACATGTGGTGATTGCCCATGAAGTTTGCCAACGGTGAGAACGGAGCCGACAAATTGAACTGGACCGTGAGGTCGTCAACGGCTTCGACGCTGTCAACCCGATCAAGGAAGCTGGCCTGGAAGCCGCCCTCCTTGTAGGCGTTCATGGTGGCCACCACATCGTCAGCTACGAACGGGCGACCACTGACCGGATCGACATCCTGCCAGGTGATCCCCTCGCGCAACTTGACCGTATAGGTCAGGCCGTCCTCACTGATCTCGGGGAAGTCCGCCGCCAACTGCGGCTCCAGGATCTGCTCATAATGGGCCACGTCGGGCCCAACGACCGGAGCGTAGAGCCGCTGATAGACGGGACCGACCCGGTAGTGCAGGTGGAACGTGGACGACTTGCGGGGATCGAGCGAGGCGGTATCGGCTCGCCAGTGGTACACCAGCGTCCCGCCCGGTTTCGGGTCCTGATTGGTGTAGCGCTGATCGTTCAACGCCAAGACCAGACTGTCGGCGTTTCGGGTACTTACACCATCGACATCGACGGCATCCTCGTCGTCATCGTCGCCGCTGGCCTGTTCAGCTACATCATCACCTGATTGATCGTTGTCGAAACTCTCGTTGTCGTCGGTTTCGACTTCTTCGTCGGTTTCTGGTTCGGCCTCCTCGGCATCGCTACCGCAGGCCGCGGCCATCAGACCGAACGCCAGAAGTAGCACCAATAGTTTGTACAGCTTGGATGTCGTGTCCTGCCTCAAGGCAGTCCTCCCTTTCCCCTTGTATCGTCCCAGTTGGGATCTTGATGTTCGGCGTTACCTGACCAACTTCGGGTCAAGGTGATCACGTACCGCGTCGCCGAACAGATTGAAAGCCAGAACCGACAGTGAGATCGCCGTGGCCGGCGCCAGCAACATCCACGGGAAGAGTCGGATCCATTCCTTGGCATCGGCCACCATGCGTCCCCATGACGGATTTGGGGGCGGAACACCCAGTCCGAGGAAGCTGAGGGCGGCTTCGGCCACGATGGCGTTGCCGAAGCTCAGGCTGGCCATGATGATGATGGGGGCCATGAGGTTGGGCACCCCGTGGCGCGCGATGGTGCGGAACGGACGTGCCCCCAGGGCTTCAGCCGCGGCCACGTAATCCGACTCCTTGATCCTCAGCATCTCGCCCCGGGCAATTCGGGTGAAACGAGGGGTGTAGACCACGACCAGAGCGAGCACCAGATTGCGGAGCGAGGGGCCGAGCAGGGCGACGATGAACAAGGCGAGGACCAGCACCGGGATTGACATGACGGCGTCAATGATGCGCTGCAGGACCAGGTCGACCCAGCCCCCGAAGTAGCCCGAGACTCCACCGATGACCACCCCGATGAACGTCGACAGAACAACGACGGAGCCTGCCACCGTCAGACTGATCCTGCTGCCATAGATGATGCGGGCAAAGACATCCCGCCCCAAATGATCGGTACCAAAAAAGAACGTGCCGTTGGGGCCCACTTTCACGTCGCGCCGGTTCTGGATCGTGGGATCAAACGAGGTCACCAGATCGGCGAAGACCGCCAACAGAATCAGCAACACGATAAAGGCGAAGGCGGCCAGGCCCAGAGGCTGGCTACGGATAAAATGCCGCACACTGGCCTTAAATCGGGCACGCGGGCCGTTCTCGTCACTCACCCGCGCATCGGAAGGCCCCGGTGGGCTGCCGCCCGAGGGGGAACCGGGCTCCCCGGTTGTGGGTTTTGTTGTGGTGGATGTCGTCACCGTTGCCATGGGGCCCTCACGAAGCTCGGATGCGGGGGTCGACGAGGCCGTAGGCCAGGTCGACGCCGATATTGACCAGGATGAACAGGGCGCCGTACACGATGGCTGCAGCCTGGATGAGTGGGTAGTCACGAGCCCCAACCGACTCAAAGACCTGACTACCGAGACCGGGCAGGGAGAACATGCTCTCCAGGATCACCGTGCCCCCCAACAGGGCCCCGAACTGGAGCCCGACCAGCGTCAGGACCGGGATCATCGAGTTGCGGAAGGCGTGTTTGGTGTTGATCATCTGCTCGGTGGCCCCCTTGGCTCGAACCGTGCGGATGTAATCGGCCCCCAGCACTTCCAGCATTGAGCTTCTGGTCATCCGGGATGTGGCCGCCCCGACCGAGAGCCCGAGGGCGATGGCGGGTAGAAGCATCTGCTGGAAGTTGTTCCAGGGGTTCTCCCAGAGGTTCTGGTATGGGAACGGGGCCGAGTAGTTGAACCACAGCGACAGGTAGGTGATCATCAGCACCCCGATCAGGAAGTTCGGCACCGAGAGCCCGACGATCGAAAACAACCGGAGCAGGCCATCGGTGGGCTTACCTCGGCGGATGGCGCTGATCATACCACTCAGTGGACCAATGGCCAGGGCGATGATGATGCTGAAGATGGCCAACTCGAACGTGACCGGCAGGCGTTGGGCCAACACTTCGGTCACCGGTTTGCGGTGTTCGAAGGAATTGCCGAGATCGCCTTGGACCACTCCCCCCAACCAACTGAAGTACTGCCGCCAGGCGGGCTTGTCGAGGCCGAGCTCGGCAGTGAACTGGGCAACCTGTTCCTCGGAGACGGTGGCGTCAGCCAGTTGCAGACGCACGGTGTCGCCAGGTACCGACCGCATTACGAAGAACAGAAAGGTGGAGAGGATGAACAGCGTGAGCAGTCCGGCCAGCAGCCGCTTGACGATCATCTCGATCATTGATTCAGGTACCCCTCGGTCTCGTAGGCAGGACAGGAGGCCGCCACGTGGCCGGGCGACATCTCGATCAGCTCAGGGACATCGCTGGCGCACGCTTCGACGGCGAAGGGGCAACGGGTGTGGAAACGACAACCCGACGGCGGGTTGGATGGGCTGGGAACATCGCCTTCGAGCATCACCCGTGGTCGTTCACCGGCCATGTCGGGGTCGACGACGGGCACGGCCGAAAGCAGGGCCCGGGTGTATGGGTGCTGGGGGTTGGTGAACAACTCTTCGGTGGCGGCCCGTTCCACCATCTCCCCCAGGTACATGACGATGACCTCATCACTGATGTAGCGAACCACGTTGAGGTCGTGGGTGATGAACAGGTAGGTGAGTCCAAGCTCGGCCTGGAGATCCTTCAGCAGGTTCAGCACCTGGGCCTGGATGGAGACGTCCAGCGCCGATACCGCCTCGTCGCAAACGATGACATCGGGGTTGGTGGCCAGCGCCCGCGCGATCCCGATGCGTTGCCGTTGCCCGCCGGAGAACTGATGGGGGAACTTCTTCAGGTCGCGGCGGGAGAGCCCAACCATCTCCAATAGTTCGGCCACCCGCTCGATCTTCTCATCACCCGAGGCGATGCCGTGGATATCGAGGCCCTCGCCAACGATGGAAGCGGTCGACATGCGGGGATCGAGCGAGCTGAACGGGTCCTGGAAAATGATCTGTAGCCGCTGCCGTAGCTGCCGCAGTTCGGCCTTTGAGATCTCGGCCAGATCCCGTCCCTCAAAGCGAACACTGCCACTGGTTGGTTCCAGCAGGCGGAGCACCAAGCGGCCCGTGGTCGTCTTGCCACATCCCGATTCGCCGACAAGGGCCACCGTGGTGCCCCGTTTGAGGTCGAAGCTGATGCCGTCGACGGCTCGAACCTGGCCAACGGTGCGATTGAGGATTCCCTTGTGAATGGGGAAGTGCTTGGACAGGTTCCGGACCTCGACCAGCACCTCCCCCTCAGCCACTGACTGGCCGGTGTTGCCGTTGCCCTTTTGATCCTCGACCGAATCGGCCTCCACTGCGCTCATGACTCAGCTCCCGCCTTCTCTTCGTCGGCCGACTCCGCTGCCGATCCGGCTGCGGACCTGATGGCCACGGTGTCGGGGTCGGCCAGCCAGCAACGACTGGATCGGATCGAGGTGACCTCGAACAACGGTGGCGCCTCGACGTGGCAGCGTTCCCACGCCTGTTTGCAGCGGGGCCCAAACCGGCACGCCGTTGGCATGTCGAACAGCGAGGGCACGGTGCCGTCGATGGCCTCCAACCGTTCACCCAGGGCCGCCACCTTGCCCGGCATGGAGTTCAGCAGGGCCCGGGTGTAGGGGTGTTGGGGATCGTTGATGACGTCGCGAACCGTGCCCTGTTCGACAACTTGACCGGCGTACATCACCACCACCCGGTCTGCGATCTCGGCCACCACGCCCAGATCGTGGGTGACGAACAAGATCGCCGCCCCCGTTTCCTTTTTCAGCGTCTTCAGTAGTTCCAGGATCTGGGCCTGCACGGTCACGTCGAGGGCGGTGGTCGGCTCATCGGCGATCACCAGCTTGGGTTGCAGGGCCAGGGCCATGGCAATCATGACCCGCTGCCGTTGCCCCCCGGACAGTTCATGCTGATAGGAACGCAGGCGCTTCTCGGGATCGGGCATACCGACCAGTTGCAACAGTTCAAGGGAGCGGGCCTTGGCCTTCTCTCCGCTGACACCGTGGATCTCCAGCACCTCCCGGAGCTGGTTCTCCACCGTGAACACCGGATCAAGACAGGTAGCGGGGTCCTGGAAGATCATGGAGATCTCCGCCCCCCGAATGTCCCGCAGTTCCCGCTCACCCAGGCTGGTGATGTCGCGCCCATCGAACAGAATTCGACCATCGGCGATGAATCCCGTCGACTCCAGCAGGTGCATGATCGACAACGACGTCACGCTCTTGCCCGAACCTGATTCACCGACCAGGGCCACCGTCTCCCCCGGAGCGATGTCGAAGCTCACATCGCTCACGGCTTCGACCGTTCCCTGGCGCGTGTCAAACTTGGTCTTCAAGTTCGTCACTGAAAGTACAACTTCCCCCATACGACATCCTCCCCCGACAAGATTTGTTGTCGAAGCGTAGTGTCTAGCGTCACACCCGACGCAAGTGGTTTGAGAGTCATACAGAATCGGAGGAGTCGTTGCCGGCTCGTTCCAGGGGTGTGACCAGCGTTCTCACCGACCGGTGAACTTTGGCTCGCGCTTCTCCTGGAAAGCACGACCCGCTTCCTTGGCATCAGCGGATCCCATCGTGGCGAACTCCATGCTCAACGAAAGGGGGAGGACCATATTTGAGATGGAACGGATGTAGTTGTTGACCGGCACCTTTGACGCCATGATCGCCTTCAGCGGGCCCGCCGCCAGTTGCTCGGCGTAGCTCATTGCCTTCTCGAGGATCTCGTCGTCCTCAACCAGGAAGTTCACCAGACCCATGTCGAGCAGATCCTGGCCCGTGACCCGCTCCCCCGTCATCAGGTGCCACTTGGCCCGGTTGACCCCCATCAGCAGCGGCCAGATCACCCCGCCACCATCACCCGCTCCGATACCCAACTTCACATGGGTGTCGGCGAACACCGAGGACTGCCCGGCAACCACCACATCGCACAGCAGCGAGATGGTGGCCCCCAATCCCATGGCATAACCCTGGACGGCGGCAACGATCGGTTTACGCAATTCGAGGATGTGGTCGACGATCTGGCGGGCCTCCTCGGCCGACAGTGCAGGCCCGTCGTCATTGCCACCAAAGTCGCCGCCGGCACAGAACGCCCGACCCTCGCCTGCCAGCACCACCACCTTGGTGTCGCGGTCGGCGTCGGCGTCGCGGGAGAAGGTGCTCAACTCGTGGTGCATCTGGCCGTTCACGGCGTTGAGCCGCTCCGGTCGATTCAGCGTCACCACCGTCACCCCTGATGGCTGCTTGTCGATCTTCATCGTCTGGTAGTTGTCCTGGCTCAGCATGGCCCGGTCCCCTTGGGTTGTAGTTCCGCCCAGCTTCGCATGGCTGCGTGGTCCCCGCCCAAAGGTGGAGGCGGTACCCGTTTCGCGCTGTTGCAGCTTCGCCACTACGGTGCAGCAATGCATGACGACACCGCGGTTCCGCTGTTCGAGGGCATCAAGATCGTCGAGATCGGCCAGTACATCGCTGCCCCCTATGCCGCTGAGCTTTTTGCCCATGGTGGGGCCGAGGTCGTCTCCATCGAGCCGGTCGACGGGGGTCCGACCCGCCACAACAGCCCGCTCGGACCACCGGGGGACGGCCGTCAGTACGTCATCAAGGCGAGAGGCAAGGAATCGCTGCCCTTGGCATTGTCCTCGGCCGAGGGGCGGGTCATCGCCCGGCGCTTCGTCAACGAGGCCGATGTGCTGATCACGAACCTACGACCGTCGCTGGCCGAGGGTCTCGGTTTGGGGTGGGAGCAACTGTCGGCCGAACGGCCCGAACTGATCTATGCCGAGGTGCGGGGTTTCGGCGACCACGGCCCGTTGGCCGAGGTGGCCTGCGTTGACATCGTGGCCCAGGCCGCTTCCGGGCTGATGCGCTCGCTCGGTCGGCGGGAGGAGGGGCGGGGTGTTCCCTCCGACGTCATGATCGCCGATTTCACCGCAGGCTCGCTCCTGGCCTTCGCCATCACCGCCGCCCTACGCCGCCGGGACCGGACCGGCCGGGGTCAGCGGGTATCAACCTCCCTCATCGCCGCCACCCTCACTGCTCAACACCGCCGGGCCAACCGCTTCGACCGGATCGACGGTTGGCACGACGAGTTGGCGGCCAGGATGCAGCAGGGCGATGCCATCGAGGACGTGGCCGCCTGGCGCGAGGATATGATCGGAACCCCGCCGTACTTCTACAACGTGTACCTGGTGGCCGACGGTGAGGTGGCGGTGGGGGCGGTGGCCGCCAACGGGCCTCGCCTGTTGGAGGTGGCCGGGCTCGATCCGGACGACCTGGCCGATGCCACCAAGCTGAACGGCCTGTCGGTGGCGGAGACAACCGATCTGGTGGCCGCCCATTTGAGCAACCGACGGGCCGATGAACTGGTGACCGAGTTGCGGGCGGTGGGGGTGCCAACGGCCAAGGTCCGATTCCTGGAAGAAGCCCTGGCCGACCCCGATCTGCTTGCCGCCGGGGTGCTGCAACGCTTCGATCACCCCCGCCTGGGGCCGACCACACTGCCCGCCCCACCAGTCACGTTCTCGGCCGCCACCTACTCCCCCGGCACCGACACCCCCACCTTCGGAGCCAACACCGATGGGCTGCTGCGCCGCCTCGGTTATGACGAGGCAACAATCGAACGGCTGGTGGCCGACGGCATCGTGGCCAGAGCCCCCGGCACCGTCAACCAAACACCGTGAACCAGGAGGACAGGATATGAGGGTCATCGCCGAGGGGCTGCGCTTCCCCGAAGGTCCCATTGCCATGGACGACGGATCGGTGCTGCTGGTCGAGATCGAGCGGGGCACCCTCAGCCGGGTTCAACCCGACGGGACGGTCGAGGTAGTGGCCGACCTGGGCGGTGGGCCCAATGGTGCCGCCATCGGGCCCGACGGCGCCGTCTATGTCTGCAACAACGGCGGCTTCAGCTGGCGTCACGTCGAGGGTATGCTGCTCCCCGGTGTCCAGCCCGACAACTACACCGGTGGCTCGATCCAGCGGGTCGAGCTCGGCTCGGGGCAGGTGACCACGCTCTACACCGAGTGCGACGGCTGGCCCCTGGCCGGTCCGAACGACATCGTGTTCGACCGCGCCGGCGGCTTCTACTTCACCGATCTGGGCAAGGGCCGCGAGCGGGACTTCGACCGGGGTGGCATCTACTACGCCCAACCCGATGGTTCATCGATCCGCACCGTTTCCCGCCCCTTGATCACCCCGAACGGTATCGGACTGTCACCCGAGGAGGATCGGCTCTACTACGCCGAGACGATGACGGGCCGGGTTCGCTACTGGACCCTGGATTCGCCCGGTGTGGTTCGCACCGAGGGGCCCCAGCTGGCATCGTCGGCCGGTGCCCCCTCGGAGTTGTTGGGTGCCGTGCCGGGCGATGGTCGGGTCGATTCGCTGGCTGTTGACGGCGAGGGCAACGTCTGCATCGCCACCCTGGGCACCGGAGCGGTGACGGCCTTCGCCCCCGACGGATCGCTGCGGGCCATACTCCCAGTGCCCGGTGATCCGATGGTCACCAATATCTGCTTCGGTGGGCCCGAGCTTCGTACTGCGTTCATCACCGCCTCGGGTTTTGGCACCCTTCGCAGTCATGAATGGCACTGCCCCGGCCTGCGGCTCAACTTCGAGGGTTGATCAGGCTGAGGGGGTGGGCGATCGGTCGGGGTGTCAGCCGCTTGACCTGGGTACGGCACGAGTAGCCGGTAGCGACCGCAACCGGTGCCCGTGCCTCGGCGTCGAGGCTTTCGAGTTCGGGCTTCCAGCTCAGGTCGAAGATTTCCCGTGACAGGTCCTGGTTGGCTTGTTCGTGGCCGAAAATGCCCGCCATCCCGCAGCAGCCGAGATCGGGGATTTGCACGTCGTGGCCAATTGCGCCCAGGACCCGACCCCACGCCGCCAACTGGTCGGGAGCGGTGGCCCGTTCGGTGCAATGTCCCATGACGATCACGGTCTGGGGGTCATCCACTGCCACCAGACGATCGAGGCGTTGTTCGATCACCTCGACCAGGGGCTTGACCTCGCCCCGCGGGTAGTCGTCGAGGATGTTGGGGTACTCGTGGCCGTGCATGAGGCCCACGGCCGGTTCGATCACGGTCGGCACCGCACCGGAGGCGACGATGGCCCGCACCTGGGCGGCCTGCGCCTTGGCTGCGTTGACGAAGGCGCTGCGGTTGCCCTTCACGTGATCGAACTTGCCCGAGGCCACGAAGGGGGCGACGGCTACGGCATAGCCGAGGGACTCCAGCACGGCGATGGCCTGGTGCGTGGTCGACGGCTCAAGGTTGGAGGTGAACACGTCGGGCATGATGACCACGTCGAGGTCGCCGTCGGCAGCCCACACCGGTAATCCGCCACGACGCTTGAGAATGCCACCTCCTGGCGGTGCAGGCAGGCCAACGAGGCCCAGTGCTCGGCCAACCAGGGGGCCGCCCAAGCGGGAGGCGGCCGATGGCAACAGGCTGCCAACCCTGGCCAGCTGCTCAAAACGGCTGAGGAGTTGGTGGGCAGGCGGGCGTCGACGGGTGGCGTAATAGCGCTCGAAGAAACGCGACTTCAGCTCTGGTATGTCGACCTCCACCGGGCAGTGACCGGTGCAGGCCGAACACGACAGACACTGGTCGAGATTGCTGGCCAGGGCCTCCTCCAGCTCGACCAGTTCATCACGATCAGCGTCGGGGTCGGCGGTTCGGCTCAGCCAGGTCCGGATGAGGTCGGCCCGGCCCTTGGGTGAGAGGGCGGGATCGCCGGTGGCCTTGTACGAGGGACACATGACTTCGGCAGCGTCATAGTGGTGGCACAAACCGTTGCCATTGCAGGCAAAGGCGTGGTCGTAGGCGTTACGGACCTCGATCGACACCTTCTGGTTCTGATGACCCCGCAGGGGCACCCCGTCGAAAGCGGTGATCGGCGTCCCGACCGAGAGGGGGCGGTAGAGCTTGCCCGGGTTCAGGCGATCCGTGGGGTCGAAGGCCTGCTTGACCCCCCGCATGATCTGGATCGTGTCGGGGTTGAGGAAGGTTTCGGCGCTGTCACCCCGGAAACCTCGACCGTGTTCGCCCCACAGTACCCCGCCGTGTTCGGCGACCAGGGCCACCACCTGATCGGTGATGGTCCGGACCATGCGCTGGTGGTCGGGGTCGTTGAGATCGAGGGCGGGGCGCACGTGCACGCAGCCAACGTCGGCGTGGCCGAACATGCCGTACTGGAGACCGTGGCCGTCGAGCAGGGCCCGGAAGCGGGCGATGAAGGTCGGCATCTCCCGCACCGGCACGGCACAGTCCTCAACGAAGGCGGTAGGGCGGGCGGAGTGTTCGGGGGCCCCGGTTGCGATCTTGGCCAGCAGACCAACGGCGTCGGCCCGCACCTTCCACACCGCCGCCCTCGATCGGGGGTCGGTGATGGCCTTGGTGGCCAGACTGCGACCGGTACGGGCCAGGGTGGCGACGATGGGGGCCAGGTCGGGCTCCTCCTCACCGCTGTACTCCAACAAGAGCACCGATCCGGCGTGGTCGCCGACCACGGCCCCCAGGGCGGGCCACGCCGGTGACGAGCGACCCCGTTCCAGGGTGGTCTCGTCGAACGATTCGATGGCGGTGGGTTTGGTGACGGCCAGGTCAACGGCGTCGTCCAAGGCCTCGGCGAAGCTGTCGTAGCTGGCCACCATGAGCACGGTTTTGGCCGGTAGCGGGGTCAGAGCCAGGGTGGCGGCGGTGATCACGGCCAGTGTGCCCTCAGAGCCGGCCAGCAACGGCACCGGGTCGACGATCTCCTCGCCGCCCTCGAACCGACGGAATCGGTCGATGCCGTAACCGCTGAAGCCCCGGGCCAGTTCGGGGAGGTCATAGTTGCCGTCGCGGGCGATAGGGAGGGCCAGCAGCTCCCGCCACAGGGCGGCGATGCGGCCGTCACCCTCGGCCAGTTCTTGGGCCTCGCCGAGGGGGAGGGCCACGGCCCGCCACGGGGTGCCGTCGTCGAGTACGACATCGAGGGCCAGCACATGGCGGGCTGCACGGCCGTGCACCAGTGAACCCTTGCCTGCGGCGTCGGTGGAGATCATGCCCCCGACGGTGGCCCGGTTCAAGGTTGAGGCATGAGGGGCCCAGAACAGCCCGTGGGGGGCCAGTTGTGCGTTGAGGGCGGCGGTGACCAGCCCCGGTTGCACCACGGCGGTGCGGGCCTCGACGTCGACGGTGATCACCTGGTTGAGGTGGCGCTTGGTGTCGATGATGATCCCGTCGGTCAGGCTCTGACCGTTGGTTCCCGTGCCTGCACCCCGGGCCACGATGGGTCGGGGCTCAGCCGAGGCGTGGTTGGCCCGCAGCAACGCCTCGATCTCAGATCCACGGCGGGGGCGGGTCACGCCGTGGGGCTCGATCTGGTAGATCGAGTTGTCGGTGGCGTACACGGCACGGGTCACGACGTCATCGAGTAGCTCGGGCACCGTGTCGGCACCGGGGTTTGGTGACATGCGAACACGATTCCAGCTTCACCAGGCAAAAGCACTGTCCTGCCCACGATTCCCCGTCACCCGCCTGCCGCCTGGTTGCCCAACTATGGTCGCCGTGGAAGGATTCGAGCCCGACTCCCCGAAAGAACAGGAACCCCGTGAGCGACAACGGCACCGCCGAGGTGACAACGATCTACGTGGCCAAACGCGTCATCACCATGAACCCGGCCCAACCAACGGCGGAGGCGGTTGCGGTGCGGGGCGAGCGCATCCTCGGTGTCGGCTCGGTGGACGAACTGGCCTCGTGGGGTTCACACATCCTGTCGCGTGACTTCGAAGACAAGGTCCTGACCCCTGGTTTCATCGAGGCCCACAGCCACGTCATGGCCGGTGGTATGTGGACCCTGCCCTATCTCGGCTACTTCGACCGGCGGGGGGCCGACGGGAAGTTGTGGACCGGTTGCACCACGATCGACTCCGTCATCGAGCGCCTGATCGAGGCCGAGGGAGCGCTGACCGACCCCAACGAGCCGCTGCTGGCCTGGGGCCTCGACCCCATCTACTTCGACGGTGAGCGCATGCTGGCCCGCCACCTCGACCGGGTCAGCGAGACCCGGCCGATCTTCGTGTTCCACGCCAGCGCCCACCTGGCCACGGTGAACACCGCCATGTTGACCAAAGCCGAGATCACCGCCGACGACCCAACCCCGGGGATTTCACTCGACGCTTCGGGCCAACCCGATGGTGAGCTGCAGGAGCCGCCGGCCATGGCGTTGGCGGGCGATTCCTTCGCCCGCCTCGGGGCCGCCATGCACACCGAAGAGGCGATGTGGAACTACGCCCGGGAGTCGCGCAACGCCGGCGCCACCCTAATCACCGACCTCGGCACCAGCCAACTGTCCGACCCCGACCAGGTGGCCCGCTGGCGCCAGGTGACCGACGACGAGGCCTACCCGACCCGGGTCATGGTTGCGTTGTCGTCGATGATGGGTGGTCTGAGCGACCCGGTGGAGTTGGCCCAGGTAGGGGCTGACATCAAGGCTGAGGCCACGGCCAAACTGCGCTACGGCATCGTCAAGATCGTGCTGGATGGCTCTATCCAGGGGTTCACGGCCCGTATCTCGTGGCCGCACTATTACAACGCCCCCGAGGGTCATCCCGGCAACGGGTTGTGGCTTCTGGCCCCCGACCAGGTGGTCGACATCGTCGAGGCCTTCCACCGGGCCGGGCTCACCGTGCACGCCCACTGCAACGGAGACGAAGCCACCGAGGTCTTCGTCGATGCGGTGGAACAGGTGCTGGAGCGCCATCCCCGCTGGGACCACCGCCACACGGTGCAGCACTGCCAGCTCACGACCAAGGCCCAGTACGAACGCATGGCCAGGCTCGGCATGTGCGCCAACATCTTCTCCAACCACATCTACTACTGGGGTGATCAGCACCGGGAGATCACCGTTGGCCCCGAGCGGGCCAGGGGTATGGACGCCTGCGCCACCGCGCTGCGGGCCGGGGTGCCGTTCTCGGTGCACTGCGACGCCCCCGTCACCCCCATGGGCCAGCTTCACACCATGTGGTGCGCCGTGAACCGGGTAACGGCCTCGGGTCAGGTGTTGGGCGAAGAAGAGCGCATCTCCGCCAACGACGCCCTGCACGCGGTGACCATGGGGGCGGCCTGGCAGCTCAAACTCGACCACGACATCGGCAGTATCGAGGCTGGTAAGATGGCCGACTTCGCCGTGCTGGACGACGACCCACTCACCGTCGATCCCCTGACCATCAAGGACATCGGCGTCTGGGGCACCGTCCTCGGCGGTCGCCCCCAAGCAGCAGATCCGGAGTCATAACATGTCACGCGGCCTTGAATTCGGCTGGCTCTCGCCCGTCATCGGCAATCAGTGGAGCGAGCACCGTTCGATCGTGCTGTACCAGCAGGATCACATCCTGCCCACCGCCGTGCCCCACTTCGACTCGTTGTGGATCGCCGACCATTTCTATGGTTTCGACGCCAAGACCGACCCTTTCCTTGAAGGGTGGACGGTGCTGACCTGGCTGGCGGCCAAGTTCCCCGACATCCAGTTGTGCCATCACGTGCTGGGTCACGGCTACCGTCCACCGGCGTTAACGGCCAAGATGGCGGCCACCCTCCAGACCCTGAGCGAGGGCCGCTTCATCCTCGGCATCGGAGCCGGTTGGCGGGAGGAGGAGTACCTGGCCTACGGCTACGACTTCCCCAAGCCCTCGGTGCGCTTCGCCCAGTTGGAAGAGGTGCTGACGATCTGCCGCCTCATGTGGACCGACGATGAGCCGACGTTCAAGGGCGAGTACTACTCGATCGACGGCGCGGCGTCGTCTCCCCTGCCCAACCCCATGCCTCCGATCTGCATCGGAGCGTCAGGCGAGAAGGTCGGTCTACCGCTGGCCGGTCGCCAGGCCGACATCTGGAACGGCACCAGCCGGGGCACCGACGCCGACTGGACCCGCCGCATGGACATCGTCATGGCGGCCGCCAGCGCCGCCGGTCGAGACCCGGCCGACATCCAGCCCAGCACCACGCTGGAACGGGCACTGCCAACCAGCGACGCCGAATCGGCCGAACTGCTCGACTTCCTGCAGTCCAAGTACGACCTTGGGGTTCGCCACTTCGTGCTCGACTTCGGCCACCCCCAAGACCCTGAGCCGGTACTGCGTTTTGTGGAGCAGGTCATGAAGCCGATGCGGGCCGACCGGGACCAGTAAGCCCATCGACATTACCGGCGTGATCGCCCCCGGAGACCGACGCTGATCATGGCCCGCTCTCCGTGAGCAGGCAACGGGCAGGCGGGTCAGTCCAGGATCGCTTGGTACACCAGGCTGCGGAAGTCGGCGTCGGGGCTCTCGGGGCCGGTCATGTACTGGGTCATGAACAGCCCGACCAGGTCTTCGGCCGGATCGACCCAGTAGTAGGTCTTGGCAGCACCGGCCCAGCCGAACTCCCCAACCGAACCCTGGACGGCGCTGCGGCCAACGTCGAGCAACACCCGGGAACCCAAGCCGAATCCGTAGCCCTGAAAGGGCTGGCCCATGATCTCGAAGGGCATCAATTCAGCGGGGAGATGGTTGGCGTGCATCAGCTCAAGGGTTTTGGGGCTGAAGAGACGCTCGGGCCCGCCGTCGGACCGCAAACCGCCCCGTCGGCCATCGCTCAGTAGCATTTGAGCGAACCGGCTGTAGTCGCCGATGGTGGAGAACAGTCCGAGCCCGCCCCGCACGAAGGTGTCGGGGGTGTCGGTGGGGTAGGTGGTTGATACGTCGATGTGTTCGTTGAATCCGCTGACGGCGGCGGCCACCAGATCACCGCTGGTGTAGTTCTGGCCACACAGGTCGGGTAGGCCGTACATGGCGGCCAGGCGATCGACGTTGGATTCGGCCACCCCAAATCCGGTGTCGGTCATACCAAGGGGGCCGAAGACGTTGTCGGCCAGAAACGACCCCAGCGGCTGATCAGCCAGCACTTCGATGAGGTGGGCGGCGACGTCGATACCCACGCTGTAGCGCCAGTGGGTCCCGGGCTGGAAGCTGAGCGGTTGAGCGGCAATGGCCTCGCTCACCTCGGCCAGGGTGCGGGTGGCGTCGTTCATGATGCGGGCCTGGCGATACAGGGCGCCGACGGGGCTGTCGTCGAGGAAGTCGTAGGTCAAGCCCGAGGTGTGGGTCAGCAGATCCCGGATCTCCAGGGGCCGCTGCTGATCCACCAGCTCACCGTCGAGAAGCACCTTGGTGGCCCCAAAGGCCGGCAGGTAGGCGGCCACGGGCTGGCGCAGCTGGAACTTGCCCTGCTCGTGGAGCAACATCAGGGCTGTTGCGATCACCGGCTTGGTCATGGAATAGATACGGAAGATGGTGTCGCTGGTCATGGGCCGGTCGGCCTCGCTGTCGCGCCAGCCGAGCGACTCGGCGTGAACCACCTGGTCTCGGCGGATGACCATGGTGTTGATCCCGGCCACCACCCCACGATCAACATAGGCTCGCATGGCGGGCCCGATCCGTTCGAGCCGGGGGGCGGACATACCAACGGCTTGGGGGTCTGTGGTCATGGTCATCGATTCTCCTGGCTCGACTATTGGCTCGGTACGTTCGTTACATCGTCGGGCAGCGGACCGTAGGGGCACAACTGGTCAAGGACCGCACTGGGGGCCGGGCCGGGGTGCCAGCTCATGGCGGCCACCTGGGACCGGGAGCGTCGACCGGTCACCGCCCGAAGGAAGTCATAAGGGGTGGCTCGGAGGGTGACCACACCCGGATCCTCGGCGCCCCCGTCCGGCGGGCCGTAGCTCGCTCCGGTGCTGAGTTCGATCCGTAGCGGGGCCACCGAGGCCAGCCGATCGGGGGTGGGGGCGGCGTAGGTCTCCCCGCCGTTGATAGTGGCGACGTCGTCGGGGTCGGGCTCCAGACCCAGGGCCAGTTCGATGTCGTGAACATGCACGATCAGATCACTGGCCAGCCGTTGCCCAAAGAAGGGATCAGCGGCGAAGGCCTCGGTGAGTTCGCTTCGATAGGTTCGCCATTCAGCAAACAGCTCTTCGAGTGAGGAATTTTTACGGCTTTGCACCTGGCGAGCGGTGTTCTCGTTGGCTCCCATACCTTGGCGCATGCCTCCGGCGATGTCAGAGGCCAAACCGGTGAGATGGGCCACCACGTCGATGATGCGCCACTGGGGGGTGAGGGGCACGATCTCGTGCTCAACGCCCCTGCCTTCGAGGAGGTTGACCAAACGGTCTGTGGTCTGGTGGTAAAGGTCCATGGGCAGTCAGGTGCGATCGTGATGGTCACAGTAGTAGTCGACGAGGGCTCGGCCCGAACCTCGCCCCCAGCCACCCCCAGCCACCAAGAGCAGAGTGGCTCAGGCGTGCATGGCCTTGGCCAGGGGTTCGAGGCGGGCGGCGTCGACGGGGCCTCGCATCGACCACACCACGATGTCGACCCCGGCGGCGAAGAACTCCGCCGCGTGGTCGGCCAGGGCCGAGGGGTCGGCGTCGGGGTCGAAGGCGAGGTGGACCGAACGGTCGATCTCGGCCTGGTCACGGCCGACGTCGGTGCAGTGTTGGCGTAGCACCTGATCGAGTTCTTCCCAGTCGGCGGGGACGTCAGGGAAGGTCATGTCCCACTGGTCGGCGAAGCGGGCCGTGGTCCGCAGGGTGCGTTTGCGGCCCTTACCCCCGATGACGATGGGGATGCGGTCCTGGACCGGTTTCGGTTCGCACCAGGCGTCGGTCAGTTCGTAGTAGCGGCCCTTGTAGGTGGTGGACTTGTTGGTCAGCAGGGAGACGATGACCTCCATACCCTCCTCCAACCGGTCGGACCGTTGGTTGAGGGTGCCGAGGTTGATGCCGTATGCGTCGGATTCCATGGTGTTCCAGCCAGCTCCCATGCCCAGCACGAAACGACCGGCGGAGAGGTGATCGAGGGTGGCCGCCATGTTGGCCGTGACCGCCGGGTGGCGATGGTGCATACCGTTGACCATGGCCCCGATGCGGATGCGGGTGGTGGCCTGGGCCAGGGCACCCAGCATGGTCCACCCTTCCAGGTTCGGTCCGTCGTACGGCGGGGCCAGAGGGTAGAAGTGGTCCCAGTTCCAGGCCGACTCGAACAGCTCAATCTCGTCGGCTTGTCGCCACAGGTCGAGGAAATCGCTCCACGGAGCATGGTGAGGTGGGGTCTTGATGGCGTAACGGCCCATCGTCGGTCCTTTCGGTGGTCGAACAGGTGTGTCGTGGTTATTTCGTACTAACGGCGGCGGGTTTCGTGGTGCTGGAGGAACTGCTCCACCACCGCCCGAGCGCTCCCGGGGGCAACGGTCCGGCCCATGACGAGGACTTCGAGCACGATCGGCCCGGCCAACTCGGTCAGCAACGCCCACTGGGCATCAACCGGGTCGACCCCGGCCGTCGTCGCTTCGCCGATCTCGGTCCTGGCCAGGGCCGAGTTGAGTGGTTCAAGCACGGAATGGAGGAATCCGGTCCTGGCTGTGGCCATCGACGCCGAGCGGTGGCCGTGTTCCATGCAGGCCGAGATCAACGCCCGAACCGATGGCCGACCCAAGCGGTCGATCACGAGTTCCATGGCCATCTCCAGATCGGCCCGAGGATTATCGCTCGGGGCCGGCAGTTCGGTTTCGGCCATGGCCCGTTCCAACATGATCTCGATCAGCGAGGCCGGCTGGGGCCAGTTGCGGTAGATCGTGGCCCGGGCCACGCCGGTGGCCTTGTTGAGGCGGGTGGGGGTGAGCGCGGCGCTGCCCTCGGCCAGTAGGAGTTCGAGCGCGGAGGGGATGATCTTGGCCAGGGTGTCGTCGTGGGGCCCCGGGGGTCGCCCAACTGGGCGCTGTTCACGAGGCGGGAGGTTCACGAGTCAGAACGTAGCATCATATTTGCACCACTTACCATGAGGCGGCGATGTACTGGGTTTCGGTGAACTCGTAGATCCCCTCGCTGGCCCCTTCCCGCCCCAGGCCCGACTGCTTCATGCCACCAAAGGGAGCGGCCGGGTCGGAGACTGCACCCCGATTGACGCCGACCATGCCCGACTCCAACCGCTCGGCCACATTGAGGGCCCGACCCAGGTCGGTGCTGTAGACATAGGCCGACAACCCCATCTCGGTGTTGTTTGCCTGCTCAATCATGGTGTCGGTGTCGGTGAAGGAGATGACCGGGGCGACCGGCCCGAAGATCTCCTCACTGGTGATGGCCAGATGGGGATCGACGTTGCCCAGCACCGTCGGCTGGAAGAAGTGGCCCGGCCCTTCGATG
>Ga0316192_10000672_pt1 | contig 25074 bp, 13 predicted proteins | sample MerIslwburrow_MG_FD_204931 | JGI IMG/M metagenome (GOLD analysis project Ga0316192, IMG submission 204931) | Coastal sediment microbial communities from Maine, United States - Merrow Island worm burrow | ecosystem: Environmental > Aquatic > Marine > Coastal > Sediment | place: USA: Maine...
TAGATTTTGCGACTCGTAATCAAATCCGGCAAGGAGGACGTGCATGCAATTGCCGTCGGTTGTCATCGCGCCGATCATTGCGTTGCGGACACCATCCTTGCGATCTCTGAGCCAGAACTGAGGATGGGCAGGGAAGTGGAACTTATTCTGATGCCAGAGAGAATTTTTGGGCATCGTGAAGTTTGTCAAGGGAGGGATGATTTCATGATATAGACATAACCCGGTTTTGACCACGGAAGCCAAAGCGGCGACAGCACCGGTGTGACCGATATTGGCCTTTAGAGATCCAATGGCACAGCGGGTGTTTTGGTTTTCAATAAATTCATGCAAGGCCAGGGATTCCAGATTATCTTCAGCAGGGTCCCCGCTGCCGTGAGTTTCTATGAAGCTAATCGGCACGGGCGCATCCCCGGCATCCCGCCAACAGCGTTTGAGGGAACGGATATAAGCGTCTTTTGAAGGTAGCGGTGAGTCAACTCCGCCGCCGCTGGCGCTGCCGATTCCTTTAATGACGGCATAGATTCTGTTACCGTCCGCAATTGCACGGTCAAGTCGTTTGATGACCAAGGCTGCAGCCCCTTCACCGGGCAAGGTCCCGTCTGCCGATCGATCGAAAGGGCGGATGCGTTGGCGCTGCGAAAATGGTCTTGCCCGGCGTGCCAAAATAATGTTGCGGAGATCACCGCACAAATCCACCGCGCCCACTAAGTATGCGGCGGTCTCATTTTGCTGCAAAGCGCTGACGCCGATGTCAAGTGCTTTTAAACCGGAAGCCTCCTCACAGGATACCACGAAGCTCGGACTGCCGAATTGAAATTCGCGGGCAATTCGGCTGGCGACGATACCGCCTAAAGCACCTAAAGTGCGGCTTGCCGTGAGCGGCGGGTTGCCGGCATCTTGCAGCGATCGCAACCAGGTGTGTTTTTCGTCATTTTGGGGATTCCATTGGAGCTTTTGCGCCCAACGGTCAATCAGATTGGACAATTGCCAGCGCAAATGAAAATTGGCGGCTTCGAAATCAGAGTCGATGCCGATAATGGCTCCCATGTCCGTCCGTTCTTCCCGCAATGCAAATCCGGCATCCTTCATGGCGGCTGCGGCGACTTTCAGCATCAGGAGTTGCTGGGGGAGGATGTCGGGGATTTCTTTGGGTGGTATATGAAACTCACCCGGAGCAATGGAGACATCCTCGCAGAAACCACCGATGATTGATTGGTTTTCGAGTTCCCGGGAAGCAACCTGATCGCATCCTTTCCAACGATGAGCGGGGCGTGGCTTTAAATTTGTCTTACTGTTGAATATCAGTTCCTGAAAATCGCGCAACGTGGTCAGCGATCCAAAAACCGTTGCCATACCAATAATGGCGATATCGCAATTTTTAATTTTTAATTTTGAATTTTGATTTAAAGTGGACGTTTCTATAGCGTTTTCCACTTCCAATCTTCCGCCCTCTATGTTCGAAAATTCTGCCGGCTTAGCTTCCGACTGGCGACATCCATCATTTGAGTTCGGATCCCATTCTTCCAGCAATAAATGGGCGTTTATGCCGCCGAAACCAAAAGCACTTACCGCTGCGCGCCGTGGACAATCCTCATTTCGGCGGTGCCAGACTTCCGGGTGCGTTTGCACGTGAAATGGACTGTTAATCAGGGGATTGGGCCGGGGGGGCTTGTTAAAATTCAAAGAGGGCGGCAAAATTTTATGGTGTAATGCCAGCAAGGTTTTGATCATCCCGGCCGCCGCGGCGGCGGTCAACAAATGACCGATCATGGCTTTCACCGAACCGATGGCACACTGATTTTCTGCCCAGCCGGTATCTCCCCACAATTTTTTCAGACTGTGGAGTTCCGTCAGATCTCCCCGGGGCGTGCCGGCGCCATGACACTCGATCAAGTCGATATCATGGGGCGACCAGCTGCAGGATTCATAGGCGCTGGCCATGGCGCGTATCTGGCCTTCACTGTCGGGGGCAAGTAAATTTCCGCCCATATCATTGGAAAGGCCGACGCCATGAATTAACCCGTAAATCGGGTCGCCATCGTGGATTGCATCCGCCAGACGCTTTAGAACCAGCATGCCGGCGCCTTCTCCGACAACAAGTCCATCAGCATTTCTGTCAAAGGGGGCGCAGTGTCCGGAGGGCGACAGGGCCTTTAGTTGACTGAAGCCGACCTGGGTAAACAGGCAATTGGGTCGAGATACGCCGCCCGCCAGCATGGCATCGGTGCGATGGGCATGCAGCGCGTCACAGGCCAATTTAACGGCATAAAGAGAAGATGCGCAGGCCGCATCGAGGGTGTAGGTTCCGCCGCCTAGCCCAAAAGCCCTGGCCAGAATAGCGGCAGGCAGACTTGTCACCCTGCTGGATAAATATTGCGCACGGGAAAACGCGGTATGGCTGTCATTAAATCTGGCGTGACTCGTGTCAGGAAATAATTTTTCTTCAAAGGCGGCGCCCAGGATCTGATTGGTGATCTCGGAAGTAGTATCGGTCGGCAATGCAATGGCAGCCAGAACCACACCGGTGCGCCGGCGATTCAGCGATGTTTTCGGGATGCCGCCAACGGCTTCTTTGCCGACCTGCAAGACGATGTGATACAGCGGGTCGAGTGCAACCAACAGATTCGGATCGATATCAAAACCGGCAGGATCAAATTTAAAGTCAGTTATCAGGTTGCAACGCTTTGAATAGGCTTTATCCGGCTGCGGCTTGGGGTGATACATGGTATCTGGCGCAACGCGCCAGCGACCAGGATCTACCTCAGCACACGCATCCACCCCGTTTAGGATGTTTTGCCAGAAAATCTCAATATTGTCCGCTCCGGGAAACAATCCCGCCATGCCGACCACAGCAATGGGTTTTTTTTGAGTCATCGTTGTGTAACGATTTAGTATTCTTGTCCGAGTTAAATTCTATCCAATCACAAACCCATATCTATACCTCAACGGACAAAGCAAGGCAAGCAGCAATAGATACTTTAACGCCCCAAAAAGGTCCGGGATAAGCATGCCCAAGAAAGGATTTCGATTAAATCTCACAAATTAAGATTAGCGAAGACTATGGCCAAAGTACATAATTTCGAATTCCGTTAACAGCGAACGCAAGATTTGGACATTCGCAATATCAATGCTTTGCTTGCACTTCATTGCCGCCAGAAGCATTTTGTGCAGTACCGACAGTTTATCAGGATACTTTTGTGCATCCGGTCGCAGACGCTGCGTCATAAAGTACTGGGATATTGTATGTTGAATTTTGGTAGCATGTTCCTCCTTGTTGGAAATCCATCGAACCAGTTGATTGTAATTCGCAGGAGCTTCTTTGCTCAGCGCAGCGATTGTTTTCATGGATTTCTCGATAGTGACCGTGTGTTCATAGATCAAATTGGCCCTCACCTGATCGTCATAGATGCCACAGGGGATCTCGCAATGGGCAGCAACGTTTCCAGCCATGATAAACATTAAGAAAAAGCCTGTCGCCAACGAAGTGATTATGATCTTCATGATTGCCTCCATTTTTCCATACGGGGTTGGTTTGATAGATTCTCGATTTTCTTTTTTTATCCCTCCTGGACAATATAAGTTGACACTGACGATATCTAACCTACCAGCATAGTGCTAAAATTTGCATTGTCAAGGAAGATTAAGCCCTATGCTTTTTTCGCGACTGCACTCGGGAAAAGGGTTCGCTCTCAAAACTTGACAAAATTACTTCTTTAAAGTAATTTATCTATAGAATAATTGAATCTGGATAGGTTTTGAAAAGTAAACCAATCAACTCTTAGGAAACAAAAATTGCAAAAATGATCGAGGAAGATTATATAGGTGACTATTTTAAAAAAAGATCTACTATGAAAAGAATTCATCTGCTACTATGTTATCTTCTGTTTTGGACTGCCTTTTGGGTAACAGTACCCGCCAATGCATCCAATGAAATTTCCCGAGACTCTAATGGACATATAATAATTGATGCACAGGACTCGGATCTAATTGAAATTTTCAAAGAACTATACGATAAATATTCGGTAGAAGTTTCGGGGTTGGAGAGCAGAAAAAGTGAAAAATTTACATTTTTCTTCGAAGCCGACACATTGGAAACCTTGCTGCGAAAGCTGTTGCGGTATCTTGGTGTTAAAAACTTTGCCATCCAGTTTGTTGATGCCAGGCTGACACGAATCGTGATACTACCGGAATCAGTGAGCGATATTACGATATCCGAAAATCTGCAGACGGATCGATGGAATCCGCCGGAGTCGATAAGCGTTGCTCAAATCATGAGCGTAGTTGAGTTTTCTCAGGCGCAAACCTTGGATCTGACAGCGGGTGATATCATCATTGAGTATGATGGTGTGCGCATAAGCAGCGCCCAACAACTGGTAGAAGAGGTTGAGAAAAAAGCGGAAAACAGCCAGGTTGATATGATCGTCATCCGGGAAAGAAACTCGATGCGGCTGATTCTTGCCGGAGGAACTATCGGCGTGAGGATTAGAACGAAGAACATTTCATACGAAGAAATAGATGTTGTCTATTAGCCGGATCACAATCAGAGAATTCAGACCGGACGAAACCATTTAAATGACCGTTGCCCCTGAATTGTCTCTTCACATTTTTTCGGCATGATCTTAAGCAGAGACGTCAGCACCCGGTAGGGCCACGCTCCCGGCAGTGAAAATATTATTTGACGACCGATGTGTACATATTTGAGCTCAGAGATGATAACTTGATTTAACCGACGGGCGTATTCTTGTAAAGCCGCCGGAGGCTCAAAATAAAATCGCTCAACTGCCTCAGCAGCCAGCTGTGAACTTTTATGTGCATAGTAAATGCCTTCGCCCAGCAAGGGATCCGCCAAACCGCAGGCATCGCCCAGCAACAAAATATTTCCGTATCCAGGATTCTTCAGATAATTACCATAGGGTAGGGCATGGCTGGCAGGAGTTGGGATGTGCTCTCTGGATATAGGAATTGAGTCCAGGAAGGTTTCATATCCATTTCTCAGGAGTCTACCCGCTTTAGCATTCAATCCACAAATGCCTATCGCCCGAAGTCGATCTCCCGGAAAACTCCAGGCGTATCCCCAGGGGATATGGCCGAAATAAATGTGAGGGTAATCCGGAAGCTCTGGTGTTTGCCGGATAGGTACCAAAGCTTCCAAAGCAGTGGCCAAATTTGATTTCCAGTCTGAATGAATGAAGTTCTTCGAGGCCAGCCATCCTCTTACTTTGCTGACAGCACCGTCGGCACCGAAAATGAATTTCCCCATAAATTCGCTACCCTTGTCAGTTGTAATTTTGCCCCCCGAATTCAAATGATCAAGAGAGATGACTTTTTCACCGGGTCTGAAATCAGCGCCTGCCCGGCAGGCCAATTTTAACCAAAAAGAGTCATAGGCAGTCCGCTGTACGAAGTGGAAGGGATAATCCAGCCGGCTCTTAAAAGAAGTTCCGGTGTTGCTGACGACTTGGTATTTAAAAGTACTGCAGGTGATTACCCGTATAGATTTTAGAAAATCGATGGGTGTCTGGAAAATGCTTTCCAGTAGTTTTACGGTTTTCCAAGTCAAAAGCCCGCCGCAAAGTTTACCTCTAGGGAAGGTGCTTTTGTCGAGAATCAGAACACTGTAGCCATGTGACGCCAGCAGATATGCCGCGGTGGATCCTGCGGGTCCCGCTCCTATCACGATGACATCGAAGCGATACTTGCAATTCATAACCAGATACTTGGATTGGGATTAATTTCAACCCCACCGATTGCGGCCGCAGGCGGTGTGATGAATACGTTTGTGCCCATTTTGGGACTTTATCCCTTCCAATCCATTATTTATTTAAATTTTCCAGAACAATTAAGATTTGTTTTGGGTGCTCTATCGAACCATATCTTATTAAATAAACGACGGCATTTCAATAGCCGGCTCTGTTTATGAGATAAAGCGATTGAAGCTTGAGGCCAAGGTCACCAGGATTATTTTCTTAATTTCTATCATAATTTAATCATTATAGATATTAAATAAAATAATTCTAAAAAAATTTATTTAAATTAAAAAAAAATGCTTGAAATAAAGAAAAAAATAATATAAATTTATATCTATGAGTCAAAAAAAGACATTTTCCACCAGAATTGATGTGGATTGCCTCAAAGCATTGAAGCATCTCGCAGTTGATGAAGACAAATCCATCGGTGTTCTCTTAGAGGAGGCTATCGAGGATCTTATTCGGAAGTATAAAAAAAAGAAAAAGAGGTGATGGAATTTCCGGCAGAGTTATTTGGGAAGCCTATGCAACAAAAATACTAAACATTTGCAGGAACCAAAGAGAGGTATGAACATGCCTGTAACCAACAATAGCTATTGTTTAGAGGAAGAACAAAGCTGTGTTTTTCAGGATGGGGATAATGACCGCGACGGTCTTACGGTCGAGTGTATTTGTCCGAAATGCGGCATCTCCCATAGAGCGAAACTGCTTTGGTCCGGAAGAGGTAAACCTAAAAAATACTGTCAGCCCTGCAAAACCTTCGTTTCAACCATTGAATCCGTAGATTTTTGCGGCGTACCTGCTGATATTCACAAGAATATTGAAAAAGCCGTTTAAGCTAAAGCTCTATAACGCGGTTTAAAAGCCTTGAGCAGGGATTCATCCACAATCGCTTGATAACCCGTCAGGCGTGCCACAATCTCACCATTGGAATCGGAAAATGTAAAATCTCCCCGCATTTTGTGATCGGTAATTTCACTCGCCTCGAGCACTGCTGTGACACCCTCCTTTGGGAATTGATGCCGATACTGACGATATGAGGTCACGGAACTTGGCAGCGATACGGTTTGTTTTTCTTCATAACACCATACAATGGCCATCTGGAAGGCACTATCCAGCACAAGGGGGTCGGCAATCCATCGATCCCTTAAGGGTGAAGACATCCATTGTCGCGGTCCGGGCGCTGCTGACAGACGTGCGACCATTCCGCGAGTTGAGCAGCTGATGATTTTACGAATCCCGCGCAGCTCGAAGCCGTGAAAAAGAACTTCATCGTAGGTGTCTTCGATATTTTTGTTATATGTCCCGGCAATCATCACCTTGGAGAATTGATAAGGAGGCGGCGAAACCAGGTGATCGCCCAAAATAGCTTTAGCCCGCGAATGAATCACATCCTGACCGAGATTATTGCCGCCTCTTAGTTCAACCGCTACTTCATAATGGCCGTCATTTTTCCTGAGTTTACCGGCAAACAGACGGATTTGGTGTTTCTCATGTTCCAGACGTATTCCTTTTAGGACTTGAATATCGTCCAAACCATGCAAGATCAGCCCGGGATTTGGATGCAAAGCGCCATGGGCAAACCATTCCATCATCAGGGCCAGTGGTACCACGGGTTTATCGTCGATGATATGGGCATTCAATACAGGATACTGCGAAACATCGACGTCACGTTCGAAGCACAGGGTTAGCGACGATTTTTTAATGACCGCTGGAGATTTTACCAGCTCAGGCCGCTTCGATTCGTTGCGGTCTTTTATTTCAGCTCCGATGACGACTTCCACCGTAGCGTTTTTGTCCGCCATCATTTCATGGAGCAAGCACCTGGCCCCCGCATCAGGGGGAATCAGATGGATGCCCTTGCGTTCAAACTCACGTTTCAAAGCCGGTGTTACCATGCCGCCGTCCCATGGTCCCCAATTGATTGCGATAACCCGGCAATCATCTCTTGCAAATGATTCGGTTTGAGCGATCTTGTTTAAGACCTCATTGGCCATGGCATAATCCACCTGTCCTTTGTTGCCGAATCGCGCGGCGACCGAAGAAAAAACCACCAGATATTTTAAGGAATCTTCACAGGTGGCCTCTAACAGATTCTTCAACCCGCTAACCTTGGTATCGAAAACCCGCTCGAATTGATCGGGAGTTTTATCGATGATCAGGCGATCTTCCAGCACACCGGCACCGTGAATGATGCCGGCGATGGAACCGTGATCCAAGCGGATGGCATCAACACTGGCGTGGACGGCTTTACTATTACGTAAATCCACCGAGTAATAATGGACAGTCGCTCCGGTTGATTTCAATGCCGCCAGGTTTCGGCTGATTTCACGATTTGTCATGTAGCTTTTATATACTTCTTCCAAGTCAGCCGGCGATGCCGTTTTGTCTCTAAATTCGTTTTCTAAAATAGCTTTTTTCATTGCGGCTTCATCTTCCAGAGAAGACAGCCACGAGGGCTCAGACGTAGGATCCGGCGATCTGCCCAACAGAACCAGGCACGATCCGGTGTGTCTTGCGAGTGCCAAGGCTGCCGCCGAAGTAATCCCCCTCGCACCTCCACTGATAATGACCACATCGTTTGGATCCAGATTCATGCGACCAGCGGCATAGGGTTTGGACTCCAGGGCTAATGTATACCGGCGTCCCGAATCAAGGCCAATTTCCACCGGGCCCGGCGTCAGAACTTCCCTTGCAAAAGCCGATGCAATTTCACGATGATCCGAACGGTTCGCAGCGATGTCGATGGCATGGCAGCAAACATTTTCCCATTCGACGGCGGCTGTCTTTGCCAGTCCAGCCAATCCGCCCTGCACGGGATGAATGACCTCCTTGTGTTTGAAACCAAAGATGCCGTCCATGCGGCTAACAGTCGCAAATAAAGCACCGCCCTCATCTGCGGCGTCCAGCAGAATTGGCGCCAGTTGTTGGGTAAGGGCAAAGGCATTTTTCAGGTCCTGTTCCATTTTGTGAGATTCAGGGTCCTGGATAATTATCAGGCCTGCCGCATGGGAAAGCTGATCTTCCGAAATCAATCCATTCTGCTTGATTTTTACGGCGTTTATACCGATGCTTGCCAGTTCTTCAATAATATTCTCGGACAGACCGGTGTTATCCTCCGTCACCAACACCCATTTGTTCCCGGCGATTTTTAGGGGTGCAGCAGAAGCCTCGGGCGCTGTCACCACCGTTACTATATTTCGGGGAATTTCTAGTAAATTTTGGTCGGGCGACGTCGGGTCCGATCTGTCCGATGCCTCGGGATTATGTTCGGCAACCTCAGCAGCCGTGGATGGATTTGTATCCTGCGCCCCACCGGCGTCTTCCCGGCGGACGCTGGTTTTTGAGGCATTGCCAAGATATTCGGATATTTGTCCCAAGGTCTTCAACGTTCCCATAATTTCCGGGGAAACCGTCGGCAGGTCAGGCATTTTTTCTTCAAGGGCGGATAAGATCTCCACCCGTTTGATGGAATCAATCCCCAATTCCGCTTCGATATCCATGTCCAGACCGAGCATTTCCACCGGATATCCGGTCAGTTGGCCGACGACCTCCAACATGGTTGTTACGATCTTATCTTGGGGGTGATCGGGGGAGGCGAAAATTTTTTCTTCGACTAAATTGTGCTGGGTTGGCGTTATGTTATCCGAGCGGGATTCATCTATCGGTACGTTATTGGATTCAACTATGATTTCGGTAATTTGCCCCAGGGTCTTGAGGCTGCCCATGATTTCCGGGGAAACCGACGGCAGGTCGGGCATTTTTTCTTCAAGGGCGGATAAGATCTCCACCCGTTTGATCGAATCAATCCCGAGTTCGGCCTCGATATCCATATCCAGACCAAGCATGTCCGTCGGATATCCGGTCAGCTGACTCACCACCTCCAGCATGACCGTCTCAATTTCGGTTCGATCCGCTTGGAGTGAATCGGATTCTTCGATTTGAGGTTCACCATCAGCTGTGTCCGGCGAATAACCGTTTGCCGCGCCTTCATGAAATTCGGGTTGAACGGGACGGGGGAATGTTTGCCGAACAGCTTCAGGCGGCTCGGTTTTTGCCGGGACGACAATCGGGATGATCTCCTCGTCTGCGATATTACTTTCATCCTGCTGCGGATCGAGGGTCGGCTCGAGCCGATAGTGAGGGACGGGAGTCGGCTGAAGCGGTTCCATCGTGATGCCCAGTGATCTTTCCGCCAGGCGTTGGGTATTTTTCATCATTTCCTGCAGGCTGCGATTGGCCTCGGTTTGGGATTCCAAAAATTTACGGTGTGCCCGGGCCGTTTCAGACTGAAGGTTCTGCATCGATTGCAAACCCTGGGAAACTACTTTCAATGCATCCAGGAGAAGTTCAGATTGATTGTTGTCGTCCTTGTTCATGGTCGTTTTGTATTCATGGTTTCGTTTGGATAGTTCTAATTGGTTGGATCGCGGCGGGTTGTCGAAATCCGGCGACTTTTCTTTGCTCTCTGCAAGCTGAATATCGCTTAGATAGTTTGAATCGTTTGTGTCGGATGGTTTCAGGCTCCTATTTTGTGCACGCCGCGTCCTGTCCTCTAAAATTTCGTCTTCTGCCTTTCCTCCGGGGCGTAGGTTCCTATTGCCCCTATGGGGCAAAGGCCGCCTTCCCGCCGGGGCGTAAGCCCCTTTGGGCCGGTGGCCGCCTTCAATTGTTTCAGCCTTCTGACCGCTGTCGTACGTTCCCCGACCGCTGTTTTCTGACTTCTGCTCTCTGTAATTGGTGCCGCTTAAAAGCACATTCATCCGTGATTTTCGGACGGATGACAACGGCTTTTCCCATTCGGTTAAGGCCACCGCGTAACCGATGGATCCAAGCCGACAAAGCAATTTAGCGAGATCGGCAACGCCGTATGCTTTTCCCATCGAAGCATCCAGCGCCATAGCCTTAAAATCACGATCCTGCAGAATCGTCGAAATCAGACCGGTTAGAACCGATTTAGGTCCGATTTCAACAAATGTCCGTACACCGGAATTGAACAGATTTTCGATCTCCTTGACGAATTCAACAGGACGGGCTAACTGGTTGCCCAGCAGTGTCCGGGCTTCTTCCGGGTCCGTGGGATACGCTTCTCCGGTGGTATTGGAAAAAACGTTGACGGCGGTTGGATTGACCTCCACCTCTTTTAATGTGTCTGAAAAGGGCTGAGCGGCGTCTTTCACCAGTTCACTGTGGAAAGCGGTCGAAACCGGCAACCGAACAGCCTTGATTTTCTTTTTTTTACAAATTTTTTCGACATCAATGATGGCAGCGGTTGTGCCGGATAAAACCCCCTGGCTGGGACTATTGTGGTTGGCGATAACAAGTTTGCGGCTTGAATCTTTTATCAAAGTCTCCAGTTCTTCCAGTGGTGCCTGAACGGCCAGCATCGCGCCCTGGGGAGCATGGTGATTCGTCCCGGCCGCTGCCATGAGGCGGCCACGGGTAACTGAAAGCGCCATCAGGGATTGTTCATCGATCCATCCGGCGGCGCACAAGGCCGTTAACTCTCCGAAACTGTGTCCGCAGGTGGCATCGGGGTGAATTGCGAACTTCTGTATTATTTTCAACATCGCCAGACTGACGGCGCCAATAGCCGGTTGGGCAATATCGGTTCTTTTTAAGGTTGCCTCCTGCCGTTGTCGTTCTTCATTCGTATGCGCTGTCGGTGGATAGATGAGCTCGGTAAGAAGTGTCGAGCTTTTAAATTTCTTATTGGCATCTTCCAGGATCTTCATGGCCTGGGGAAAGGTGCAGACAAAATCCCGCCCCATGCCAAGGTACTGGCTTCCCTGTCCCCCAAAGACAAAAGCAAGTTTACCGGCCTTTTCAGGACCGCCGATGTAAATGTTTTTCAGATCCGGTGAAACTTGCCCGTCTCTGAAATTCAATGCCGTTAATGCGCGGTTGAAAAGATCTGAGATTTGAACGGTCTGTTCATGAACCATCAAAAGGCGATGGGAATGCTCGGCTGAAAAACTCTCACGCGATTCAGCCGCCCGATTCCTAAACTGATCGTTGGACAAACCGTTTTCAACATCGTCCCGAAACGCCTTGACAGAGCGGATGAGGTCATTTTTTCGGGCGGCGGAGAAGGCTATTATTTCGATGTTGCCGTCCCAGGATATTTCGGTCTTGGCCGGGAGGTACTCTTCAAGGACAACATGAAAATTGCTGCCGCCAAAGCCAAAGGCACTGACGCCTGCCCGGCGAGAATGGCCATTTTTGGAAAACCAAGGCCGGGTGGATGAATTCAGATAAAAATTGCTGTTCCCAATGTCCAGATCCGGGTCCGGCGTTTCAGCTTTCAAGGTCGGCGGTATTACCTTATGATAAAGGCCAAGTGCTGCTTTGATCAAGCCGGCAGCACCGGCGGATGCCTTGGTATGGCCGATCATGGATTTGACGGAACCCAGAGCGCATTTATTGCCGTTGGCACCGAATTCTTTGAATATCCGATTCAGGGCCTTGAACTCAACCTTGTCCCCGACGCGGGTACCGGTACCGTGGGCTTCGATCAGTCCGACGGTGGCGGGATTGATGCCGGCATTTTTGTACGCTGTGCGCAATGCCTTGATTTGTCCTTCAACGCTGGGTGAATAGATGCTTTGCGATTTACCGTCGCTGGAAGAGCCGAGTCCTTTGATGACTGCGTAAATTCTATTTTCGTCTTTTTGAGCATCCTTGAGCCTTTTTAACACCAAGATCCCGATGCCTTCACCAAGAACGGTGCCATCGGCATCTTTTGAAAAAGGCCGAGCGTCTCCGGTGGCGGATAGCGTATGGGTCTTGGAAAAGCACATGTGCATAAAAATGTCATTGAGTGTATCCACCCCACCGGTGACAACCATATCACTGCGACCGGACATCAATTCGAGGGTGGCAAGATGGATGGCGCTAAAAGAACTTGCGCAGGCAGCGTCAACGACACAGTTGGTCCCTCTTAAATCCAGGCGATTACTTATTCTGCCGGCCACCACATTACCGAGAAGGCCCGGAAATGAATTTTCCTGCCAGGGGATGTAGGAATCTGAAATTTTTTGAATGATTTCTTCTGTTTTTGCTGGAGGTATGTCAGAATCTTCCAGGGCTTTACGCCACCTGGGGTGACCAAGTCTCGAACTTAAGGGAATCACCAATTCCTGGGTTCCGGTAACGCCCAGGATGACGGCGGTGCGGTCCCGGTTAAAATCCCGGCCATTGCCGTACCCACAATCTTCCAGAGCCATCTTTGCTGCCAGCAGCCCCAAAAGCTGAGACGTGTCGGTGGCTTCGAGGGAAGAGGGCGGGATGCCGAATTCCGATGGATCAAACGAGACGGGCTCCAGAAACCCTCCTCGCTTGCAGTAGACGCGATCCGGCGATTTAGGATCGGTGTCAAAATAATCGGCTGGTGACCAGTGAGATGATGGGACTTCAGTGATGGCATCTCTGCCGTGGTAAAGCAATTTCCAATATTCTTTGAGACCCGTTGATTTTGGGAATAAACATCCCATACCAATGATGGCCACCGGGTTGTCGTCATGCATACTCGGATTATCCTTTCGCGGCCAGCTTTCTGTCTGGGAAAAACTGGCGGGAGAGTTTCAACCTATGAATATAGTATTGTTGTAAATATTTAGCAAGAGGTTGCTTTAAAAATAATTAGTTGATATGTTGGCATATCAACTTACCAACCATTATGTAAGAATCTGAGAACTTCATTTTGTAAAAAATTTAGAACATTTTCTCATTTCCTGTGCATCAACATTATGATTAAATTTTATACCAACAAAGAGCTGTCCCAAAAATTTAATGTAAACCTTGCCAGATGGAAACGTTGGTCCCGTGAATTTTTAGCGCCCGATCCCCTGGGAGGATTGCAGTCGGGCTATGCGCGGCAGTATAATCCTGATGAGGCGTTTACAGTGGTTCTCGGAGGCCATTTATTGGGAGATTTGAAATTTTCAGTACCGGAGACAAAACAAATTCTGATCGATTTGCATCAATGGCTGGTGGATCATGATTTTTATTTTTACGTTTCCAACACTTCGGAATCAGACAAAAATCGGACTTCAGAAATTAACCATTATCAGCTCATCATCAGCAATCGAGCGATACGCCGTGACAAGGATCGCGGTTTGTCGTATTGGGCCCGAGGCATCATCTCAGTTGATTCCATCAATCTTAACGATGACCCGGTGCAACGGGAGCATTTCTGTGAATCATCCATCGGCCCAGAAGAAAGTGAATCTCCTCGAACGAATGCTGAAAGTTATCGTGTGTTAAACATAAGCGTATTCCGAAAGACATTTTTAAATCAGCTCAAAGGCTAAGGGGATCACGTTTCATCCAACAATTCAAGAATTTCCGATAATTCAAGCGGATAGAACCTCTCTGCCTCGTGGGGCAGGGCAATTCCCTGATGACGCAGCCAATTGATGCGGGTGGCCACCGCCGCGCCGAACATCAGGTTCATCGCCACCGTGGTGGTTTTTCGATTTTTGCGGTTTTCAAGAAATGTGCCCTTCACCCATTGGTTAAAGACGCCCATCGACGGGCCACACCATATTTGATAGTCGATTTTTCTTGACTGATCACCGCTGTTCGCCCATGTCGAAGACTGACCAAGATAGGACCGAAATACGAGGGCCATCTTGTGCCTGGGTTTATTCTCGGCAATCTCAATTTGTTTTGGATCCCGTTGCGCGAAAAAATGCTTTGTTTTTTCCCACTCCTCCTGGAAAGTGCATCTAAAAAAATCCCTTTGCAGTATATCGCGCTGATTGGTGGGTATCTCTGCATAGCTGCCGTATCGCGAATATAGTTCATAGAGTTTGGCCGCCCGCAAAGCGAACATGGTTCCGCGTTTTAATACTTGAACCTTGACACCGAGCTCAAACATATCGGCTGAGGGTGCCATGGCGACGTCAGCCTGTTCGGCTTCCGCCAGCATCTGGCGGACGGTATCCGAGGTACCGGCTTCCACGCAGGCCTGGTTTATCGATCCGGTGAGCACATAGGCAGCACCCATGGCAAAAGCTGCTGCAGTTGAATCCGGCGTGGCAATACCACCGGCCAATCCGATACCTATCGGATTCAGATAGTTATATTTTGTCGTGATATCGTCGCGCAGAGCCAACATGGTCGGTAAAAGCGTCAGCGCCGGTCGGTTATCCGTGTGACCCCCGGAATCTGCCTCGGCGGTCAAGTTATCCGCCATAGGAATTTCGGCAGATAGGGCCGCCTGTTCGGATGTTATTAGATTTTTTTCAACCAGCAATTTTAAAAATTTTTGCGGTGGCGGTGAAAGAAATTTTCGGGCCACCTCGACCCGTGATACTTTTGCGACCACTTTGCCGGGACAAATGACCTTGCCGTTGTTATCGCGGTGGATACCGTTGATCCGGAAATATACCAGTGGAAGGGTAAGATCCAAATAGGCCGAGGCGCTAATTAATTTGATCCCGCGCCTGATGTACAGGTCTACCGTGGCGGCTTCTAGTTCCGGGTCCGTCGGATTGTGAATCAGGTTCATACCAAACGATCGGGATCCCATGCGATTTTGGAGCAAGTCGATGGCGGCTTCGATTTGATGCGTCAATAGCCCGGCTGCGCCAAAAAAACCGATCATCCCAATACGACCAGCTTCTTCGACCATTTCAACAGATGTAATTCCATTGGCCATGGCCCCAACCACATAAGCATAGCGAAGGTTATGCGTTTTTTTAAACTGTGGATCCCCTAAATCCTTTGGATGTATGGCCGGTGCATACCCAATCAGCGGCAGGACATCAGATCCGGATGGTTTTTGGTTTCCAATGGTGGCGGTGCCATCCATGGTGACGGCCATTTTACCGTTGCAGTTGATCAGAAAAAGGGGATGGGTGACCCGTTTAATCGCGTCTAATAGCGCTTGGTCGCCGGCTGTGGGCCGGTTTTGGAAGGGCTGCCACCAGCCTAAGGGTTTCGCATTCATTTTCAATGAGGGCACGATTCGTATTTCCGGAACTTAATTATTTATCGGAATTTCTACGTTTATTAAAATCACGGTGCTATTTACGGCTATTCTTTTGGCAAGCCACATGGAATGATGGAATAGCGGAATTTTGGAAGACTGGGTAAGAAAAGCGGAAAAAGATCTATTGTATAAAAAAAAGTTGGATCTACCGTCTTTGATGATGCTCACCAGTCATCTTTTTCTGTTTTAGTCTTATGAAATACCTCATTAAAATATGAAAATCAATGTTGAAGATGTGGTTTGCCTTTTGCTTTTTTTGTGGTCATTATTCCAATTTTGAGCGAAGCGACATAATCTGTTGTCGTATTTGATACATGCAGAAAAAAATGCCTGAAAGTAACTTTTCACCACCGCATCTCTAAACATCTTATCATTTATTAGCTCCGGATCAGCCTCTCGGATGAAAGCGTTTATGCAAATCTTTGAGGTGCTTGCGTGTGACATGGGTATATATCTGGGTCGTTGAAATATCGACATGACCGAGCATTACCTGAACCGCTCTTAAGTCGGCACCGCCTTCCAGCAAGTGGGTTGCAAACGAATGCCGCAAGCTGTGAGGACTGATTTTTTTATTCAGATGGGCCAAGTTGCCATAGCGCCGCAACAATTTCCAAAAACCCTGCCGCGTTATTGGTTTTGCCGCTCGGGCAACGAAAATGTAAGGACTGACTTGATTTTTCAAGAGCACATTTCTCGAATGTTCCAGGTAAAATTGGATTTTCTCTTTGGCAAGCGATCCAATAGGAACCACCCGTTCTTTTGATCCCTTGCCGAACACTCTTACAAAACCGGATTCTAAATTAAGACTTTGCAATTTCAGATTAACCAACTCAGATACTCTCAGACCGGCAGCATACAAAAGTTCAAGCATGGCGGCGTCCCTTGCACCGATCGGTTTAGCGGGATCCGGTCTACTTAGCAGCTGAGACACCTCTTCCACCGAAAGAACATCCGGAAGCTTAAGGCTTGTTTTCGGAAGATCAACCAGATCGGCGGGATCACGCTTGAGTACTTTTTGGTTGACCGCAAAACGATAAAACCCCCTTATCGACACCAGATGTCTGGCTCTGGAGCGAGCGCCCAAGCCGGCATTTCTAAGGGCGATCAAATGTTTCAGGATCAACGCCGTATCGGTTTCAGAAATACACCCAACATCGCTATCCTGCAAGAATAGCTGATAGCGGATCAAATCCCGGCTGTAAGATTCCAATGTGGAACTGGAAAGCCCCTTTTCGACCAGCAGATAATTCAGGTATTGATCGATTAAAATATCCATCGTGGGTATTTGGGATGGCAACATATAAAACATAAGTTGAGCGATTCAGGGTTAAGTGTTCCGGGTTGAATCACATTTTGAGCGATTATACAGGTACCTCATAAAACGATAGTTAAAACCGGTTGCCGTGTCAAGCAATGAAAATCAGGATTGACGTGCTCCGGGAATTCGAAGCGCTGCAGGAATGAGTCGATGGTGGTGTCCGCAAGTGATAAGCCAGCTGCAGGATCTGCTGCCTTGGGTTTAAACCAAAATCAAGGATTTAGAAATAAATAAATCCTTGGGTATCTTTTTAATTCTGCGACCCTCTGTTAAAGATTTTTTGACAGCGCCAATACGTTTTTGTTTATCGTTAGATGAAAATCCGGTTGGATAAACTCATGATGCCCTTCCTTAAAGGGCATAAATACGAGGGTAACGCTTTTCGGGTCAATTCGGATATCACGAAGTCGTTCCAAAAGCGTTCTGCGCGGTTTCATAAAATCAGCCAAGGTAATCTTTAGACTTTCAACGGCTTCTTTGATGGGTAACGTGGTGGGATAGATCCTGGCGGCAGGCAGTTCGGAGATCAGTTTTTCGTCTGGCTGGGAAAGTGTGGTTTGGGATGCCAGGTGCAGGAATACCTTCGGACGAACCTTAAATGCTGGACTCCAGAATCGAAAAGGAATATCTTTCCAGCCGCTTTGAGCGACTTTAGGAAGATTGGCAACCGCAATCAAATCGGCATAGGATTCAAGATTTATTCCCGTAATATCAGCTTTTATGCGCCAGAAGGGCAGATAGATGGTCTCGTCTTTTTTACCTGGAAAATGTGCAAATTTTAACTGTTTCAGTTTTTTGCCCACCGGGTACCAGGTTGAATTGCAGTTTTTGCAACCTAACACCCATGCGTCGCGTTCGCCCTCCAGATTCCAGCCGCAGTTGGGACACAAGGTAGAAACAAATTGGATGTGCCCATGAGGATGATCTTCGCTGAAATTATCGATATTAAAATCATCCGGCAGTTTCGTTGATACCGGTTTGCATAGGATGGCATCATAGAGTCTATCTGCCAGATAAAAAGGTGAATAGATTAGGCTGAGGGTTTCTCCAATGTTGGATTGGTGTAAAATAGGTTTGGGCAGCGATTTACCGAATCTTTCCTGGAATGTATTTAGAAATTTATCAAAAGACTGCTGGGGTTTGAGAAATCTACCGTCCGTGTCTGCGGTCGCAAAACGAAGTTTCATTGCCTGACTACGGACGCCGACCGAGTTGGGGAAACTGGGTGCGTCAATAGCCTGATGGCTGACGTCGACAAACCGGTTCAGAATTCCGGATGGCCCACAGAAAAAGAGCATACCCTTGAAGCGCCAATAGGGGAAATATACAATATCCTTGTTTTTATTAGGTGAATGCGGCAGCAGGTAACGAAAAAAATCATCTGTCATCAGATATGAATTAACCCGACAGAATTGGCAGGCAAACAGGCGGTCTGTTTCCTCTAAAATAGCAGGTGCCCCGCATTGGGGGCACTGATGTTCGATGAGAAGATAAATGATAACCTCCTTAAAGTTTTTCGCCGCACTCGTTACAGTAGAGGGAATCAGTAATATTTTCATTGCCGCAATTAGGACAGGATTTGGATATCGTTTTTACTTCCACCCCATGCCCGCAGCGGGAACAGAATTTGGCGCTTGGTGTGAGATTTTTGCCGCAGGCTTCACATTGATTGAACACCAGTTGCTGATGTCCGCACTGGGGACAGAATTTAGCGTCGATCGGGATTGAATGATGGCAATCCGGGCAGGAAACTGCCTGCTGTTCTTCCTTTTGCTTGGACTGCGGTAAGGCACCGGCAAAATACTGCGCAAACATGGCCGGCATCATGAGTCCCATGCCGGTGCCCATCCCCGTGCCGGATCCGCCTTCTGCCTCTGATGCCTTTTCCATGGCCATTGCGCTTTTCATCTGCATGAGTTTGTTCATGTCATCGAAGACACCCATGCGGCTTCTATCGTCAATCGCTTGCTGAACCTCGGGTGGAGGTGTGATGGCGTTGACATAAAGATGGGTCAGGTTAATGCCGAAATGACTGAAATCTTCATGTAGGCGTTTGGCAAGGCCCTCTGAAAGCTCATCGTATTTGGCGGGCAGGTTTAGGATGGAATCTATGGTCTCTCCCATATAATCGTTAAACCTGGAAACGATGACGCGGTTTAGATATTCTTCAATTTCGGCCGTTGAAAACATCCCCTGGGTTCCCACCAGACGGTTAATAAACAATACCGGTTGCACCACTTGAAGATTAAAAACGCCAAATGCCCTCAGACGGATGAGGCCCAGCTCGGTATCTTTGAATGCTACCGGATCCCGCGTTCCCCACTTCAGATTGGTGAAAACCTTTAGATTTACGAAGTACACTTCTGCCCGGAGAGGACTTTTCATACCCCAGGGGATACTGGCAATCTTCGTCAGCAGGGGGATGTTTGCCGTTTTGAGGGTGTGGCGGCCCGGGCCAAATGCCCCAACTGCTTTGCCTTTATAGTAAAATATGCCGGCCTGGCTTTCCCGGATGGTTAACTGAGCGCCGTATTTAATTTCGCCCGATCCTTCTTCCGGGAGACGATGGACCAGTTCCTGGCCGGTTTCATCAAACCATTCCAGATTTTCCAAGAAAAGAATGTTATTGGTACCCATATCAGATGTCTCCTTCTATCTTGATTTATTTTCTAATCGTTATTGCCATGATACAAATAGGCCATGCTCTTCTCCGAGCCGCGGACGTTGCCCTTTGCAGCCGGTCTCTTCATGTACGCTGTCGTACTGTTAACAGGGTACCCACCATCTAATTTTCCGACTAGGACGGAACCTCTGGCTTTGCATATACACTGTATATCGGCCTTCTTGTGGTCAACTTAAGTAGTCCTAAGGTTGCGCGATTTCGAGATCCGTGCTCAAAGGATGAAAGCTCATGACATTTCTTATGTCCACCGCGATGGCCGAGATTGGCCTTCTCCACTGAGAGGTCTTCAACCGGCAATCCTGTCCGTTGAACCGCCCAACCCAGACTGATTTTATTTGACAGAAATCCTTCTATAGTCGATAATATTTTATTAGATATCAAGCGGTCCCTTGGCAAACGCATTCGGAAAACGGTTACCTCGCATGGGAATGGTCGCAGCTCTTTTAACTTATCGTCGGGACACAAAGTGTAATTTTATACTCGGATAATGACAACTTTCTGTACGTTATCGACGTAAATCGGGAACTGTTTTACTGATCCCAGCGACAGGAGGCATGAATGACGCGTTATGAGGAGAAAAGGAAGTATAAACGATACGAACTCAAAACCCCAGTAATATATGCCTATCAGGATTCCGACCAGTTTACAAAAGCCCAAATGTGCAACTATTGCGAAGGCGGTATGTGCATTGAAGCCTCCAATGCAATTGAGCCGGGATCCAATATATACGTTATGATGGAAAATTTTTCCCCGGATACAATTGATGCTGAATTCTATGACGGCTATCGTGCAGAAATTCGGTGGTGCAGGAATATATCCCTTGAAAATAACAAGGAATTTAAAGTCGGGGTAAAATATTATAAAACTATCATCAAGTAGACCATCAAAATGGCCGACCGATTTATTCTGCTTTAGTGACGACTTTTTGAAAAAACTCCTCTTTTATACCCTAAGGCTTCCAGGTATCTATTTTTTGATAACTTTGGGTATCATGCTTGATTTCATCCTCCAATTGCCTTTTCTGGTCATCTGCTCCGTTGAAAATTTGTATCACAGGCGGATTCGCTAATATGTGACGCCATGCTCGCGTAGGCATCATTGCTTGATAGGTAAGCATGGGGGTGAAAAGTTTCTCTCATTCTATAAACCGTAATCCCGCGGATTGCAATGGAATCGAGAAAAACTGCAGGGGACAGGTCAAAGGCAATGTCCAGTATCATGGGTTGCTTTAATCACTGATCAGCAAGAGGATGATCGGCAGACTCAGAGCCGCAAGTATGATTAAGCCCGGTAAAGATACATAGGGTTTGTACCACGGTTGCTCATTTGCTTTTGCTTTTCTGACTTCGCTCAAGAACCAGTTCCCGACAATCATGGCAGCAACCAGAACAGCGACATATTTAAAAAGATTGAGCAGATTTAATCCATCCATGGGTGTCATACCCTAACCCGGATAAACCGGAATTGGCTATTGAAATTTTTATATTTTATTGTATAGTGGGGTCGTTGGTACGGAGGATATAAAAGTATATATACGCTAAGGCGGTCTATTACCGAAATCTGAATCAGATCAACGTCTCTTAAATATCTGATTCTGCTTAATGTGTCGATTCCCAATTACAGTGGCATATAATTATTAAGCAATCGACATAATTGCTTACTTGTCCCGGCTGAGCCGTTTTTCGTAAATTCACGACCGAAGGGCTCACCGCAGGCAGAACAAAGTCCTGAGTAATTAAATTGGTAATTGCAATTACGAATTTGTGGATTTAAGCTGGGCGTCAGGACCTAAGATTCAGGGCTGGTACGCCTGGCAGGATTCGAACCTGCGGCCTACGGATTAGAAGTCCGTTGCTCTATCCAGCTGAGCTACAGGCGCACACGGCTGGAAGCCATATCATAGCTGCGGTGTTCTGTCCATATTTTAATTGTTGCCGGATCCTGCGATTGGTGCCATTTTACCGACCTTGATTTTATAACATAATGAACGATAATTAAATTTATCCATTCAAGCGAACTGAGTTTATGAAGAAAAAAACGGCCATTAAAAAGAAAGCAACAAAAAAGCCGGTTGTAAAGAGTGCGGCGACTTCAAAAAAGAGTCGGCGTTCATCGACGGAACGTCCTGCTGATAAAGCTCTGGTAAAGTTCGATCCGCTTCAACGTTACCTAACGGAAATCAGCAATTACAAACTGCTGACCAGGGAGCAGGAAAAGGAGCTGGGCATTCAAGTCAGAGAACATGGTGATAAGCAGGCTGCTTATCGGCTGGTCACATCCAATCTGAGGCTTGTCGTAAAAATTGCCCTTGAGTTCCAGCGAGTTTGGATGCAAAACCTGCTGGATCTTATCCAGGAGGGTAACATCGGCTTGATGCAGGCTGTCAAAAAGTTCGATCCTTATAAAAATGTAAAATTTTCTTACTATGCCTCCTTTTGGATAAAGGCATACATATTAAAGTTTATTATGGATAATTGGCGTTTGGTTAAAATCGGAACGACCCAAGGACAGCGTAAATTATTCTTCAAACTGAAAAAGGAAAAACAAAAATTAATTGATCTGGGCTTTGAACCGAAGCCCAAACTTCTTTCGGAAAGGCTGGGTGTTTCCGAAAGAGAAATTGTCGATATGGACCAGCGTCTGGATGGCTGGGATGTCTCCCTGGACGCTCCGTTAAAGGAAGATTCAGATACGGAACGAATCGAATTTTTAAGCACTGCAACTGAATCCATCGAGGATCAAGTCTCCAAAAAAGAGATTGAAGCCCTGTTGCATAACAAAATTGCCGAATTCAGAAAAAAAATGACACCTCGCGAAATTGAGATATTCGACCTGCGAATTTTTTCCGACAATCCCGTTACATTGCAGGAGATCGGAGATCGATACGGGATTTCGAGGGAACGGGTTCGCCAGGTGGAAAAAAATATCATTAAAAAGATGCGGGAATTTTTCAAAAAAGAAATCCCCGATTTTGCTTCTTACACTGAATAAAGGTGCCGTCGGCGTTTTAATAGGATTATTTAACTTATGAAAATTTTGCGTTTGAAGTGGATCATATTATTATCTTTTTTTTGTTTTGCCGTCGGATGCACGGTAAATCCAGCCAAACCAACCCCGTCAAAGTCTGAGCCCCAGACTTTTCATGGTCCGGAAAATCAATATTACTATTTCACCGCAGCCCAGGTTCAACGTAAAAAAGGCAATCTGGACAAAGCTGTCGGGCTGCTCCAAAAAGCGATTGAAATTGTTCCGGATTCTGCTTATCTGCAACGAGAACTGGCGACGATTTATTTGCAGAATAAGGAAAATGACAAAGCTATCGAGGTATTGGAGGGGGTGCTGCAAAAAAATCCCAACGATTTAAAATCACTCATAATATACGGTGGTATCAAACAGGTTCGCAAAGAATCCGATGACGCTATTGTTATATATGAAAAAATACTGGCCATCGATCCTAAACAACAAAGAATTTATGCATTGCTGGGCGGTCTTTACATGGAAAATGGAAACCTTGAGCGTGCTGCAGAGGTTTTCAATCGGGAACTTGAAAATTTTCCCGGATCTTATACAGGCCATTTTTATCTTGGTAGAATTTACGCCAAACAGGGAAAATTGAAAGAAGCGGAGACAAAGTTTCGCAAAGCACTTGAATTAAAACCTGATCGTTCCGAACCAGGATTTGAACTTGTCGAAATTTACAAAACCCGGAAGGAAACCAAAAAAGTCATTGGACTATACGAAGAAATTCTCCGGAGTAATCCTGCCAATGTACGGGCAGCCATGGAACTCGGGTATTATTATCATCAGCGGGGAATGAAAAAAGAGGCCGAAAAATACCTGACCAAACTGGGGTTGAGAAGTCAGAATGAATTTGAGGTTATCATCAACGTTATTCAATTGTACATCGACCTCAAAAAATTTGACGATGCCCTGGTTGTCATTAACGGAATGCTAAAGGGCAACCCGGATAACCCTGATATTCATCACCTGGCGGGCATATCTTATTATGGAAATAAAGACAATGACATGGCACTTTTTCATTTTGAAAAAGTAACACAAACGTCCAGGTTTTTTCAGGATGCCGTGGTGCACGTGGCCTTCATATATCAAGATCAGCAAAATAATGAAAAAGCAATCCAATTCTTAAGTTCAGCCATAGCCAAAGATCCGGAAAATCCTGATTTTAAATATTACTTGGGCACTTTTTATGAAGAGACCGAAGATTATAAAAATGCCGCGGATAACATCAAAAAAGCCATTGAAATCGATCCTGAGAATCCCCGCTATTACTTTCGCCTGGGGGTTGTATATGATAAATGGAATAAAAAAGATGCCTCCATCGAGACCATGCAAAAGGTCATCGCCCTCGATCCCAAACATGCCAATGCATTAAATTACCTTGGTTATACCTATGCTGATTTAGGCCGTAATCTGGATGAAGCCGAGCGTTTGATCAAAGAAGCCTTAAAATTCAAGCCCAACGATGGCTACATTACCGATAGTCTGGGGTGGGTCTATTATAAAAAGGGACAGTTCGACAAAGCCCTGGAATATATAAGAAAAGCCGTTGAATTAGTGCCTGATGACCCCATCATGCTGGAGCATATGGGCGACGTTTACCAGAAGCTGAATGATAAACCGAACGCTTTGAAATTTTACCAGAAATCTCTGAAAATTAAAGAAAAGGATAAAGAAGCGTTGGAAGAAAAGATCCGGCAACTCAAGCCGACCGGCTCATGATGACGATGGTCGTCGGTTTATAGATCGGATAAGTTGCGAACCCAACAGAACCATTCCCTACCTATGGCGCCACAGGCTGAATGCCTGTGGTTTTTATTTGTTTGATAATTTTAATCCGATCTATGATCTGGAGACCTGTCAGTGTCTAAAGACGATAAGTCAAAGAGAATCTCACAGTCTGATTTGCAACCTGTGTTGGTCATAGTATTAGTAGGCTTTTTGATGGTCGGTTGCAGCAATCTGCCCCGTAAGACTTCTAAACCCGAAGATTTAGCAGCCATGGCGGAAGCCCGGACGGTGCTCCTTGCCTTGAGCAGACATAATGAGAAATTGATAAATTTTAAAGGTATTGGAAAAATCAAGGTATGGCATAAAGGTAAAAAAAAAATTGATGAAAAAGTCGCATGGATCGGATCGGAAACGTTCAAAATAAGCATCGTGGTATTGATATCCGGATATCCGGCAATTAAAATAGCCAGTGACGGAAAATGGGTCTATTATTATGAAACTCGAAAAGAGAAACCGCTTTACGTAAAATACCCGGCTACGGATGCAACCCTGCAGCGCATCGTCTCGGTGCCTATTAAAA
>Ga0316192_10000673_pt1 | contig 25061 bp, 24 predicted proteins | sample MerIslwburrow_MG_FD_204931 | JGI IMG/M metagenome (GOLD analysis project Ga0316192, IMG submission 204931) | Coastal sediment microbial communities from Maine, United States - Merrow Island worm burrow | ecosystem: Environmental > Aquatic > Marine > Coastal > Sediment | place: USA: Maine...
CCTCCACTCGACCACGCTGCTCGTGCGACGCTGGGCCGCCGAAGGCGGACCAGAAGGCCGGAGACGAGGGTGAGCCGTGACCGCAGCCGAGACCGAGACCACTGCCACGAGCATGGTCACTCCGGGTTGTTCTTGAAACGACGGATAGCCGTTGGGATGACCCCTGTCAAGGGCATGACGAATCGCCTCGAAGGCGACCCTTGACAGGGGTCATCCCAACGGCTGGGGGAAGTGCATGAACAACCCGGAGGTGACCATGCACGATCGACAGCAATCAACCGGCTTCGATGCCCTCGACAAAGCAATCTCGGCGGCAGGCATCGCGATTTCCCTCGTGATGCGGGTACCCGCTCCTTTGAAGCCAATCGCCGACCAGGTGATTCGCGCAGCTTCATCGGTACCCGCCAATATCGCTGAAGGTGCAGGCCGTTCAGGCCGAGACCGGCTGCACCATTGGCGCATCGCGTACGGCTCCGCGAAGGAGGTCGACACCCACCTTCGTCTCCTCATCGGAGCAGGTGCCATCGACGTCACCCAGGCGACCACCGCGATCCGACTCTTCGACGAGGTCCGAGCCATCACCTGGCGCCTCCTGCACCCGGACTCCTCACGATGAAAGCACGAGAAAAATATTCTCCACCGGGGCGTGCCGGGCACGGCATTGTGCCGGTATGACCTCCCGGCGGCCCAACGCACTGCGCACAATGCCGATGCCGGGCAACCCACGCGGCGAGACGATCCGGTCCGGCTCTTCCGGCTCGGAAGGAGGCCGCCGCTCGCGCGTGCAGCGTGGTCGCAGACCCATCAATCATGCCCCAATCGACCGCGCTGCTCGGGCGACGCTGGGACGCCGGAGGCGGCCCAGAAGGCCGGAATCGAAGAATACATATCCCTCGTTTATCCCACACCGCGAGGGATGTCGATCGGACCGGAGTAGAATATCCTCACCATGCGGCCCAATCGGGTCGCGAACATCAGCGATCAGCCGCGTTTTGGAGGGAGATTCATGAAGTACTCGATCGATCGGAATCTATCGACCCGTGTAGGTTTGGCGATTCTCGCCCTGGTCGCCGCGATTCCCGTATCAGCCCAGGAGATCGCCCACACCCAGTTCTTCCCCATCCTCGCCCGCACCGCCGGAGCCGGGGGGACTCAGTGGGTCACCGACATGACGGTTCACAATCACTCCGACCACGACCTCGTGGTGGGTGTTCAGTTTCTCGAAGCCGACAAGGCCAACATATTCAACCCCAGCTTTCCCGACCGGTTTCCCATCGGAGCGCGAGAGACCATTCTCTTTCAGGATGTGCTCAACGAACTCTTCGGTTTCGAAACCGATATCAAGGGCGCGATGGTGGTCACCGCCGACCCGCAACTCGTACAGGGGTCAGGCAACCCGGTCGGCTCGGAGATCATCGCCACCACTCGAACCTACAACATCGGCGACCCGGCCGGCACCTTCGGTCAGACCGTTCCGGCCACCGGCCAGGTCATCAACGCCGCTCCGACAAAGTCCGTCGTCACGGGGGTGATCAACAGCACCCGGTTCAGGTCCAATCTCGGCGCCATGAACATGACGTTCATCGACGACCTCAGAATCAAGATCAGGGTGCTCAATGCCGCCGGCCAAGAGGTCATCCCAGTCAAAGAGAAAACCCTGAAACCCGCCTCGGTCAGCCAGTGGTCGCTGCAGAGTCTCGGCGTACCCAAGACTGACGGCCCGCTCACCATCGAGCTCTGGATGCACCCGGATGACGTTCTCGCTGATCCCTGTGCCGCGAACTTCCCAACCATGTTCATCGCCTACGTTTCGAAGGTGGACGGGAACCCCGACGGCACCGGGGACGCGGAGTTCATCTACGCCGCTCCCAACGATCCCTACGACTGTCTGTACGAGCCGTAGAGATTTCGGTGCATCACCGCCTGACAAAATCCGGCGGAAAATTCGGGCTACCGGATCTTCGCCAACGCCTCTTCGGCCTGAGAGATCCAGTCGGCAGCCTCGGCGTTGCCGGCAGCCTCAGTGATTCGCGCCAGCTCCACGCCTCGATCAAGCGCCGTCTTGGCCTCATCCCGCCGGCCGTTCTCGAGCAGTGCCTCACCCAGAACGAGTTGGTTGGGAGCGTATTCGGGGAAAGCCTCCACCGCCGCCTCCGCAAACTCCAGACCGTACTCGGGATCCCCTGGACCGGTCGGCCATCCCGGCGCCCGCACGAGCACCAGGGCGAGGACACGCCGCCCACCGGCGAAATCGAGTTCGGGCGCCGCCGCAATGACCTGGTTGAGGAGATCGACCATGACATCGAGACCGTCGGTGGCGGTCGAGGGACGCTCGCGCGCCTGTTGCCCCACCGCCAGCGCCAGACGATAAGTGCACTCGGGATCAGACGGGTACAAGCGGCGGCACCACTGACCGATCTGAACACCCTCGATCGCGAGCTCTTCTCGGCGCCTTCCGTCCTCCTCGTGTTCCACGAGCCACGCGGTGGCCTTGGCTGCCCCGAGGAAGGCTCCGACCGGCGCCCCGTCCAACCGCGCCGCCTCGAGAAAAAGACTCTGCGCGCGCTGAACCGCAGTCACGTCCGGGAGCTTGCCGAATTCGATCTCGGCTTGGGCGAGCGCAGCACGGTCGTCCCGGCGCTCGACCCCGGTCTGTGTCCCCGATGCGCCGAGCTCGGCAACCGGCGGTGGTTCCTTGAGCGCCGAGGTACAGCCGACGGCCATGGACAGGGCAGCGAGGCAGATCGCGCCCCGCGGCACCATCGTTCTCACTCGGCGGCTCCTCTGAACGCCTTCTCCGCCTGGTCCAGCGCCTTTGCGTTCATGGGTTCGAATCGGTCGAGCCGAACCCCGGCCAACGCTTCCGTGGCGTCGGGTCTTTGGGAAAGCCCTGCCAGCGCTTCGATGAGTTCTGCTTTCTTCTCGGAGCCCATCCGGTCTCCGATGGAGCACACGACCGACACCGGCAGGGGCGGCGATTGGTGGACGATCTCGAGATCGCCCGCAAAGGGCAGCCGATCGAGGGCGTCCGCCTGTTCGGCGTCAAGAAGCACGACGATCTTCTCGCCTCTTGCCGCCTTGCGCAGCGACGACAACACCGCGCCGGAAAAGGTGATGGTCAAGGTCGACGGCAATTCGCCCCAGTCGCCGAGCGCCGGTCCCCGCACAAAGGCCTCGGAGTGGCCCGCCAGACTGACCAGCTGCCACCCATCGAGGTCTGCGGGCCGTAACACCGATCCCTTGGCGGCCACGAGCGACCACGGCTCTTCGGTCGCCCGGCCGGTCGGCACCGCCAACATCTCGGGCTTCAGGTCGAGCTCGTCGCGATGCTCGAGGAAGAACGGCAGGGTGACCAGACCGAAACCCGCATCCTTGGCCGCAAACCTCGTCACACCTCCGTCTTCGGTTTCGAAGTACTCGGCAGACAAATCATCGCGATCCCAACCGACAGCGGTGGTCACCGCCATGGCGAACCCTTCCATGGCCGGCTGGGCTTCGGCGGTCGAGCCCGGGTACCCGGGTGCACAGACGACCATGGTGGTTTCAGCAGCCGAGCCGACCGAGCAAATCAGCGTGACGATCAGCACCATTCGGCTCACCGGGCCGCACAGCAATTTCCGTAGTCCACACATGAGGTCATCATACCGTGGCACTCGTTGATCGCTCCCTGGAACGGCGGCTCGAGCCGTTTTTTGACTGGATCGTTGCCAAACGGTGGCTGATCATCGCCATCTACTCGGTCGTGGTGGCCGGAGCGGCGTTCCTCGCAACGGACATCCCGCGCGACAACTCCCTGGAAAACCTGGTTGTCTCGTCGGATCCCGATGTCGCAGCGTCGCGTGAGTTCGAGGAGATTTTCCCCGAAGCGGCGACCGTCTTCCTCATGCTCGAGACCGACGAGCCGTTTTCCGCCGGTCCTCTTCGTGACCTCGAAAAGCTCGAATCAGAGCTCGACGCCATCGATGGGATCAACGCCTTCTCCATGGCCACAGTCTGGCGACGCAGCCGCCCCGGGGCGGGTTCGCCCGCCGATGACCTCGAAGCCTTCCGAAAGATCGCGGGTGGGAGCGATTTCTTCCGACGGCAGGGACTCGTCGGCGACAATTTCCTCGCCATCGTCCTCGCCCTTGACGCACCCGAGCCCGAGATCCGGGATGCGCTGCTGGAGCAGGTCAACGAGATCGTCTTCGCGGTGCCCGAATGGTCCGAGTCCATCGACCGCGTCCGCCGGGTCGGACGACCGTGGATCGACGCCTGGCTCGAACGCGAAACCACCGCATCGAGCCTGAAGTTCTTCCCGCTGTTCGCCGTGTTCATCGTCAGCCTGGTCCTCGGGCTCTACCGCTCCTGGCGTGCGCTGGTGGTGATTCTGCTCTCGCTCGCGGTTGCGGTGCTGCTGGGGATGGCCTTTGCCGGTCTGGTCGGGCTCGGTTTCACCATCGTCTCCTCCCTCGTTCCACTGACGCTGTTGGTCACCGCCACCGCGAGCCTGGTCTATCTCCATTCACGCTATGTCGACCAACCCGTCGGCGTGGATCTCGCGACCCACCGCATCCGGGCCCTGGCCAACAAGTTCATCGCCGTATCCGCCTCGGTCTTCGCCGCCGCCGTCGGCTTCGCCGCACTCACGGTCTCGAACATCCGACCCATTCGAGAGCTCGGCATCTGGACCTCCGGCGGGCTGCTCCTGGGGTGGGTCGTCTGCTTCACCCTCTATCCGGCTCTTCAAACGGTTCTTCGGGCACCCACACGACGTCACCGGCAGGTGGCCGGCACATGGGTCATCCCCGCCGCCGATGTGATCCCGCGCTGGTCGTACCGCTGGCGGTGGCCGTTGGTTCTCACAGCTCTGGCACTTGCCATCGCCGGTCTCATCGCGCTGCTCGGCATCCCCGGAGTCCTTCCGGGAATGGAGCTCGAAACCAACCCCCTCGCCTACATCGATGCCGACGAACCGGTGGCGAGGGACACCCGCTACTTCCAGGAGAACGTCCTCGGCATCGTGGTGGCCAAGGTCTGGATCACGACACCCGAGTACGGCGTGCTCGACCCCGAGGTGCTCCGTGGCCTCGATGCTTTGACCCGAGAGCTCGAAGAGGAATCCGCGGTGGGATCGGTGGTGGGTCTTTCCTCGATCGTCAGGCTCCGCCGCTATCTTGCAGGGCAAGGCGATGAACTCCCCGCTGACCCCGTGGGCCTCGACCGCATGATGGCCGATCTCGAGCAGCTCATGCTCACCGAACCGTCCATCTCCCAGTGGGTGGACCTCGATTCGCTCTCCTCCACCTATCTGACCGTCACATCGGCCGCCGGATCAGAGTTCGGTCTCGACAATATCGCGGCGGCCATCGAGCGGGCATGGGGCCAGGCGGCCGGAGCCCAGCCCGCTCTCGCCGATTGCAGCTATCGACTCGCCGGCACCGGTGTGCTCCAGGCGACCATCGCGAGTCATCTGACTCCCACCCTGGTGGAGAGCTTTGCCATCACCTTCTCCATCATCTTCGTGACCTTCGTCTTCGTCTTCCGGTCGGGGCCGGCCCGGCTCAACGCCATGGTGCCGTCGCTCTTCGCCATCCTGGTGACCTTCCTCGTCATGCGGCTGACGGGAATCCCACTCAACATCGCCACCATCCTCATCGCCACCACCGTCCTCGGGGTCACCGAGAACGACCAGATCCACTTCTTCTATCACTTCCTCGAGAAACGAAACGGCGGGAACACCGAGGTTGCGTTGGCCCACGCCATCAGGGTCGCCGGCCACGCCATTCTCTTCGCCACCATCATCAACGCCGGCGGTTTTCTCGCCCTCGCGCTCTCCGATCTGCCGCCCATGCGACAGTTCGGAATCGTCACCTCAATGGCATTCACCCTGGCCATGCTGGCCGATTTCACCGCCCTGCCGGCAGCGCTGTGGATCTTCTTCAGAGAAAAACCCGGTGCCGACTCAGCCGCCGATGACCCGACAACCAGCGACAGGATCGATGAGAACTGAACCGGTCCCACCGATTCGGGTCGCCGCATGGCCGGTCGACATGCGCTTCCTCCCCTGCCGTCCGTACTATCATGCTTTCGGGGCGAACCTCACGGGGGGCCGATAGTCGTCATGAACCGAATCAACATCAATGCAGCCATGGCTGCTGTTCTGATTTTCTGCGTGGTCTTGCCGGCCGCCGCACAGGACACCGGCGAGATCGTCGGCCGGATTGTCGACAACCACGATCTTCCTTTGCCGGGCGTCACCATCGCTATCGAAGGTCAGGCCACACGGTCGGTCTTGAGTTCGGTCGATGGTCGTTTCCGGGCGCTGAATCTCTCCACCGGAACCCTCAATCTGACCGTGGTCATGCCCGGTTTCGTCACCATTGAGGAGACCGTCGATCTCGCTTCGGGCGAGACCGTCGAGATCGACTTCAAGCTGCAACCGGCCTTCGCTGACACGGTCATCGTCTCTGCCTCGCGAACCAAGGTCCTCCTCGAAGACACCCCCACCACCATCAGCGTCATCGGCCGCGACACCATCGAAACCCGGCCGGCACAGAATGTCGGCGATCTCATGCGCGAGGTGCCCGGCGCCAATGTCGTCCAGTCCTCGGCCCGCGATGTCAACGTCGCCACCCGGGGACCGAGCCCGTTCCTCACCGGCAGCCAGCTCGCCCTGGTCGACGGACGGCCTCTCTTCTTCGATTTCTTCAACGTCATCTTCTGGGACCTCTCGGCGGTGCAGACCAACGACATCGAACAGATCGAGGTGGTTCGCGGACCCGCCTCGACCATGTGGGGCGCCAATGCGGCCACCGGGGTAGTCAACATGGTCACCCGCGCGCCCCGGTCGTCCCAGGGCCTCGAGTTCGCCGTCATCGGTGGTCTCCTGAGCCGATCGTCCGAGGCGGGCGGCACCGGCGTCATGGGCAGCCTCAACATCCGCTGGGCCGACGCCCCAACCGACAAGCTCGCCTATCGACTCTCGGCCGGGGTCTACTACAGCGATCCACTCGAACGACCGACCGGAGTGATTCCCGAGGTCCCGACCCCCATCGATCCTCCGGTGATTGTTGGTGGCGGCTCATACGAAGACGCGTATTACGACAACGACGGCACTCTCCAGCCCAAGTTCGACCTCCGGATCGATCAGGAGCTCGAGGGCGAGGGGAGAATCCTGTATGCGGCAGGGATTGCCTATACCGAGGGCATCATCCAGACCCCCATCGGGCCCTTCGACGCCCAACGTGGGACCAAACTCGCCTACGGTCAAATCGCCTACCACCGCGGCAGCTTCAGGATCCGCTCGTTTGCCAACTACCTCACCGGAAAGGCGCCGAGCCTGCTCTCCGTCGACGCCAACCTCGACCCCCTCAGGATTGATTTCAAAAACGGGGTCTATGACGTCGATGCCGGCTGGAGCGATCTCTTCGGCGGCCGGCACCTCATGTCCTTCGGCGGTAATGTCCGCTACAACACCTTCGATCTCTCCATCGCTCAAGATGCAGACAACCGGATTCAGGCCGGCGCCTATATCCAGGACGAGATCAGGTTCTCGACCTTCACCCTCGCCCTCGCCGCCCGCGCGGACTGGTTTTCCAACCTCGAGGACATCAACCTCTCGCCGCGCGCCGCCCTGATCTGGTCACCAATCCCGGAACATTCGTTCAAGGCATCATTCGCACGAGCCTTCCGGGCACCCTCGGCCGTCGAGAACTACCTCGAGCTCTCGTTCGTCGGCGGCTACATTCCCCTCGACGCATTCGACCCGTCGCTCACAGAGCCCTTCCCCCTCATTTTCAACATGTACGGCAACCCCGATCTCAAGGCCGAGACGATCGACAGCTTCGAGATCGGCTACTCGGCCGTCCTCAACGGTGGTCTGACCCACCTTGACGTCAACCTCTACGTCACCGAGATCCACGACAAAATGGCCAACTTTCCGTCGACTGCCGCGCTCATCGAAGCCGGGGTTGAACCTTTTTACACCTCAGAGAATCCACCGCCGGGCTGGCCTCTCAACCCGATCGTCCTTGACTTCCTCGCCGTGCAGGGGATCTTCCTCCCGGCCAATAGCATGACCCTCAACATCGGGTCGATCCGCAGTGCTGGGCTCGAACTCTCGGCCAGACACACCTTCCGCCGCGGGGTCACCCTCTTCGGAAACTACTCCTACCAGACCCTTCCTGAACTGCTCGATCCTATCGGCGACCCAGACCGGCCGCCGTCCGACACCGTCAACACACCGCCCTACCACCGGTTCAATGCGGGTGCGACCTACAACGGTCGGACCTATCTCGGCAATCTGACCGTCAACTATTCCGACCGGGCCTTCTTCGCTCAGGGTATTCAGCCCTTCTACTACGGTTACAGCGATTCCTACACCCTGGTGAGCGCGAGCGTCGGTCGTAGATGGAGCGACGGATGGGTCACCACCAACATCAAGATCCTCAACCTACTCGACGATCCCGTCAAACAACACGTCTTCGGCGATCTCATGCGGCGTACGGTGATGCTCGAAGCCCTCTTCAGGTTCTAGCGGGCCAATGACCGGCTTCGAGAGGACTCCTCCGCGCATGCTCGGGCACCATTCCAGAACCCGATGGATCGTTGTGTTGTCCATGGCCACGCTGATCACCGGATGCGCCTCGCGAACCCACATCACCTCCGACGGCCGAGCCGAGTCGCTCGATCCATCGGTGCTTCCCCGGACCCAAACGGACCCGCACTTCCATTACGACATCGCGCCCATCGAGGCCGACAACCACGTCGTCGATCGGAACAGGCACTACGAGATCCGCCGACTCAGCTTCCCATCCATCGGCGACAACGGCCAGGCCGGCAATCTCGTCACCGTCGACTATCACCGGAGCCTCCTGCCCGGCGCGCATCCGGTCGTCATCGTCCTACCGATCTGGGGTCGTCAGGTCTACCCATCCAACGCCATCACCCGCACTCTCCGAAAGCGCAGCAACGGACGCGTTCATGTGCTCAACGTGCTTGGTGTCGACTTCCTCATCGACTGGCCGATGCTCGCCGTCGAGCCCGATGAGGATGTGTTCTACCAAACCTGGGTCAAAGGCGCCGAAAGAGAGATCACGACGGTGATCGATATCAGGCGTCTGATCGACTGGGCCGAAGAACGCCCCAAAATCGACGGCGGCCGAATCGGTCTCATCGGTTTCAGCCACGGCGCCATGCTCGCCCCGGCTCTCGTCACCCAGGAACCCCGCATATCGGCAACGGTCTTCGTCATGGGTGGGGCGGATCCGCACGAAGTCATTGCCCGATGCACCGGCGCGCGGACCGAAGGCGCCCAGGACCATGCGCGGGAGGCTTTCGGCTGGAGCCAAGACGAGATGGCCGCAGCCCTCGAGCCCGTCTATGGGCCCATCAACGCGGCAAACTATCCCGGCCGGGTCGATCCGACAAGGGTCCTCATCTTCGACGCCGGGAAGGACGAGTGCGTCCCCAAGATCGCCCGTGACTCCCTGTGGGAGGCCATGGGTCGCCCCGAGCGCTACACCATCAACAGCGATCACCGGCACGCCTTCTATACCATGACGCCGCTCAACTTCAACTGGATGCGCAAGAAGATCTGGAACTTCTACAAGGGCCACCTGCTGACCCCAGCGGGAGAATGAACCGCCAGACTTCGGAGTTCGAGCAGGTGAGACTCTGAAATCCTGAACGTCACGAGTCTTCGGCACCGACCAGAGTCCCATCGAGGTTCGCCAATCGAAACGCAAAAGTCGCGAAGCTCACATCGCAGGCTTCGCCCGCAACCCAACGAACCCTGCACGAATCGCAGCCTGCGGTGGCGAAGCTTCAGCCGTAGCGGTCGGGTTTTTGAAACACAAAGGACGCTAAGAACCACGAAGGAACCACGGAGCATCGCATCTTTTTGACCCGGACTCCCTCTGACCTCGAAGACACATCAGGCCCTGCGATGAGTCAAGAACGGGCCTTTGTGGTGTCTTTGTGGATCTTCGTGTTCTTTGTGTTTCAATCACACCCTCGATGCTTCCCCAACCGACCCACGGAGTCGTGGGGGCCTCCAAGCACCGACAACCCACTCAATTTTGCGATGCTTTGCAGCGGCCTTTGCGTTCTTAGCGGTCTTTGCGTTTCAAAAAGTGTTTGCGTTCACAGACCCGCGGCGTCCTCCGCGATCTTGGCGGCGATCTCCTCGAGGGCTCGGGACAACGCCTGCACCACGGCATCGACGCTGTTGGTGTCGGTCGCCCGGCTCGCCTCGTAGGTCTTCTCGAGGAGCGGTGTCTCGTAGCGCTTCGCCCCGCCTTCTCGGATGGCAACCTCGAGCCTCGCCAACGCCTGCGGCCCCGACGATCCATCGACCTGTTCAAACGCGGTGACCCTGCCCGAGACAATCAGCTCTCGCCGACCTTCGACCGCCGGCCCGAACTCGGCGGCGAGCTTGTGTTCGACCATCTCGCCCACACTCGTCGCCCACCGCTCGTTGGAGTAGTAGTCGATTCGGGTCGGCGTCTGCTGGATGACGATCTGGGTCCGGTCGAGCTTCTCCGAGGTTGCGAAGTGTCCGACCAACAGATTGAGATCGGTGGAGGCCTTCCCCGACGCGGTCATGTCGACGGTGTAGTAGTCCAGATTAGGGGTCGAGGCACACCCGACGACGACAACGAGCAGCACGACGAGAGCGTGGCATATTTTCACGGTGTTCCTCCATCCGCCCGGCCCTTGGGTTTGGCCCCCCGAATGACCACATTCGGCTGTTCCGCCAGGGACCGAGAAAACTGTTTCAAACTGCGGGTGGTCGACTCGAGATTTTCCAGGATCTGTTCGAGGGTGGGTCGCTGGGCTTCAACCAGATCGTTGGTGTTGCCGCTGAACTCCTGGAGGTACTGCAACGTCACGGCCAGCGATTCGGTCAGCTCCTCGACCTGTCGGGATGCAGTTGCACTGAGCTCTTCGAAGTTCATCATGGTCTGATTCAACGGTTGCCGATTCTCTTCGACGGCGGCGTTGAGGTTGTTCAGCAGCTCGGTGGCGGCCGACTCGAGGGCCGTCAGCCGCTCGATGATGAGCCGCAGACCATCGCGATTCTCGGAGATGACCGCACCCACCCGATCGACGGTTTCGGCGCCCGAGTTCAACATCCTGTCGAGAGATGCCGCCACAGCCGCCAGATCCACCATTTCCTCGTCGGTCTCCTCGGCGAGCGCCTGCGCCCGTTCGACCCCGAGGAGCGTGATGAGACCGTCGAGCATGGTCTCCAGTCGAGTGATGACCCCTTCGAGATCGGGGATGTCGACGAAGCCGCCGGTGTTGGTGTGGGCGGCGATCCGATCGCCGGAGACATGAAGCGGCTCATCCTTTCCGCCGGTGGAGATCTCGAGGTGTTTGGCCGTCGTCAGACTGATCTGCTCGATGGATGCGACGCTACCGTGGTTCACCGGAGTGGTCACCGGGACCTCGAAAACAACGCGGATCCGCGAGCGGTCATTGGAATCCGAGTCGATGGCCACGACCTTGCCGGCCTCGACCCCGCCAAAACGGACATCCGCCCCCAGGTTGAGCCCGATGATGCTGGAGAAATCTGCGGAGAACCGATTGACCTCCTGCCCCCCCGATCCGCAGCCGCGGATGGTGGCGACAAAGGCCACCATAACGAGAAGGCTGGCCAAGACCATGACGCCGGCCTTGATCTCGGTGACTGTGAAATTACTCTTCTTTGCTGGCATGGTTCTCTCGTTTCAGTCGATGCCGGTGAGCGATCGGGCATAGGCCTCGTCAGCCGCGTCCAATTCATCCGCGCGGCGGGCGAAGAACTGCTGGATATACGGGTGGTCCGACTGTTCGAGCTCAGCCAGAGTGCCCACTCCGGCCACCCGACCTCTGTGCAGGACGCAGACCCTATCGGCGATGATCTTGACACTCTCCATCTCGTGGGTGACCACGACGCTGGTGAGGTTGAAGGTCGACTGCATGGTGCGAATGAGCTCGTCGAGCCCCGCGGCGACGATGGGGTCGAGGCCGGCGGATGGTTCGTCGTAGAAGATGATCTCCGGATCCATGGCCATGGCCCGTGCAATCCCGGCCCGTTTTCTCATGCCCCCACTGAGCTCGGAAGGAAGGTAATCCTCGACCCCGCTGAGACCCACGAGCTCGAGCTTGATCCGAGTCATGATGTCGATGGTGCTCTCCTCGAGCTTGGTGTGTTCGCGCAACGGCAGAGCCACATTGTCCGCCACCGACAACGACCCGAGGAGGGCGGACCCCTGAAAGCACATCCCCATCCTGCGCCGGATCTCCATTCGCTCGACGGACGACATGGCGGTGAAGTCCTTCCCGTCGATGAGGATTCTCCCGGACCGCGGACGCATGAGACCGACCAGGTTTCTCAGCAGGGTCGTCTTTCCAGAGCCGCTGCCGCCGAGGATCACGAAGATCTCCCCCGGCTGGACCGAGAAGTCGATCTGATCGAGCACCACCTTTTCGCCAAAGGCGACCTGAAGGTCTTCGACGATGATGACGGGGGGGGGCGTGCTCATCAGACGTAGTAGAACAGAACGGTGAAAACCAGGTCAATGATGATGATGAGGAAGATGGCGGTCACCACCGAGGCGGTGGTCTGACGACCGACCCCTTCGGCGCCGCCTTCGACCTGAAAACCGCGGTAGACACCCACCCAACAGATGGCGACCCCGAAGAAGACGCTCTTGATCATGCCGGTCAGGAGGTCCTTCTCGACGATGGAACCCACCGTCTGGTTGACATAGACAATCGGCTCCACCCCGACCACGAAAACCGCGGACGCCCAGCCGCCGGCAATCATGATGAACATGGCGATGGCGGTCACGGCGGGAACCGAAATCACCATGGCGAGGAACTTGGGCGCAACGAGATACTTGACGGGGTTGACGCCCATGACCTCGAGGGCGTCGAGTTCCTCGTTGACCTTCATGGTGCCGATCTCGGCGGTGATGGCCGATCCGCACCGGCCGGCGATGAGGATGGCGGTCATCAGCGGGGCGAGCTCGCGCAAGGCGGAAACGGCGACGAGATCGGCGATGTAGCGGTTGGCCCCGAACTGGTCGAGGGTGTAGGAAGCCTGGAGCGCGATGATCACCCCGATGAGGAAACAGATCATCCCGACGATGGGCAGCGAGCGGACCCCGAACTCGACGGTGTGCTCGATGGCCGACCGCCAGCGAAGGCCCTTCCCCTTCAGGGGAGCGATCACCAGCCAGACAAAGGTGTCGACGATGAGAACCGAAACCTGAAGCGCCGCAGAGAGCTGACGCAATGCCCAGCGGCCGACCTGCCCGACGACGTCGATCATTGATCCGGTCTCACCTCGAAAATGCTGTCAAGGCGAGCCAACTCGAGAACCTTCATTACCGCCGTCGACGGGGCGATCAGGGTGAAGGCCTTGTCGTGCTCCTTGGCGCTCCGAAGACCCTCAACCAGCGTCGCGACTCCCGAGGAATCCATGTAGGTGACCCCGCCGAGGTCGACACCGACTCCGGTCGCCGCTTTCGGAACCGCCTTCAGCACCAATGTCCGGAGTTCGGGAGAGCTGTAGAGATCGATGTCACCCTCGACGGTGATGATGGTCTCGTCGGCTGTCTTGTCTGCTTCAATCCTCACTCTCAACCCCGCCTTTCGTCGTCCGGTGAAGTCGCATGGTGACACAGTTCCCGCTCGTCGTCCCGGGACAGAACCGGACCTCGTCGAAGACTTGATGGATGAGCTTGACGCCGAGTCCGCCGGGCTTTAGCTCGTGCGGCTCGGGGGCCATCAACGGCCGGTACTCGGCGCACTCGGCGGGACACGGCGTTCCCTGGTCGCTGACGCTGATCTCGAGCCATTCGGCCGAAGCCGAAAGAAGAAGCTCAACCGGTTCGTCGATTCGTCCATCGTAGGCATGACGAATACAGTTGGCACACGCTTCGTCGACCGCGAGAACTACTTCATCCCGCCGATCTACGGCGAGCCCCACCAACTCCAGCCAGACCTGGAGGACGCCCCGAATCACTCCCAGGAGGCGGGGATCCGAGGACACCTCGAGGCGGAGAACCTCGGTGTCTCTCTCAGTCATGACCGTGGTACTTCAGGGCGATCATGGTGCAGTCATCGTGCGGAGCCAGGGGGCTGCAGTAGCCGTCAACGTCGTCGAGAACAGCTTCGATGAGGGCCTGAGGGGTGCTCCCGATCTGCTCGCGGACCACCCCATCGAGCCCCTCGAGACCGTACTCGCCATGCTCCCGACCCTCGGCCTCTTCTCCATCAAGGGTCCTCGCCTCGACGATGCCGTCGGTGTACAGCAACAGCGTCTCTCCGGGTCTGACGACCGCCTCCTCATCAGTCCAATCCACTCCTGTCAGGATCCCCAGCGGGGGTCCCGATGCCGGCAGGAAGGTGGTCACCTCCTCGTTAAAGATCCGCAGCACGGGGTGGTGGCCGGCGTTGGCCGCCATGAGATTGCCGGTCCTCAGATTGAGGGCCACCAGGGCCGCTGTGCAGAAAGTCCCCCGACGACTTCGGCCAACCATGCGTTCGTTGAGCCGCCGCAGCACCTCTGCGGTGCTCTCGGCGCCGGTGGCGCACAGCCTGAACTCGGCCAGAAGCAGGGCCATGGTGAGCGCTGCCGGCACTCCCTTGCCGCTGACGTCACCGATGAGCAACCCGACATGGTCATCGTCGAGCCGGGCGAAATCATAGAAGTCACCACCCACCACCTTGGCCGGTCGAGTCACGCCAAAGACCTCGATCCGCGGGTCGTCGGTGGGCCAGTCCCGCACGAGAAAACCCTCCTGGATCGTCCATGCGGCTTCGATGTCGTGCTCGATGCGCTGCTTTTCGAGGAGATCCCGGTGGATTTTGGCGTTCTCGAGAGCGAGCCCGGCGCTGTTGCCCGCCGCAGCGGCGAGCAACATGTCGTCCTGGGTGTACTCGTGGTCGGCCACGTCGGTATCGATGTAGAGAATGCCGTAGATCTCGCGCTGGGTTCTGATGGGGACGCACAGAATCGAGGTCAGCTTGAGCGCGGCGATACTCGCGGTGGGATCGACCACGCCGTCGGAACGGGCGGATTGGAAGAGGACATCCTCACCGTCGCGCAAGACCCGTTGGGCGACGCTCTCGCTGATCTTGATCTCGTCGAGCCCCGCCCGCCGGGGGATCCCGTCGGAGATCGTGTGGACGTGGCCGCACTCCGAACACGGCTGCAGCTCATGGTCTTCACCGGCGAAGAGCACGGCGCCCCTTTGGGCTCGGACCGCGTTCATGGTGGTCTCGAGGATCGTGTCCACCAGCTGGCATGGGTTGAAGTTCGACGACAATGAGTTCATCAGGGTGTAGGCGGCCTCGAGCAGCTCCTTCGACCGCGATGTGGGCAACGCCTTCTCACGACCCGACGGGTCGATCATGGTCTGGAGAAAGACCGTCTTTCCCAGTGGTGACGGTGTTGTCTTGCGCTCGAGCACGAAACGCAGCGGGGTCGTCCCGATCCGGATTTCATCGCCATCCTTGAGCTCGCGAGCGGCAGTGAGCTCACCGTTGATCAGCGTGCCGTTGCTGCTGTCGAGGTCCCGGCACTGGTAGGTGCCGTTCACATCGCGAATCTCCAGGTGACGGCGCGACGCGGCCAGATCTCGAATCACGAGATCGCAGCCTGAACCACGGCCCACAACGGTTGAGGAACCAACCGGAACTTTCCGGCTGTCCCTTCCGCTGCCCATGACGACAAAAGCCTGATGAACCGACGACATATATGAAACCTGACCCTTCTGACGCTACCGTGCCTTCTCGCGCTGTGCAAGCGTTGGTCCGAGGACCCACGATCCGATAAACTCGAAAGCAGACATCGGAGAGACTCGACACCGCTCACCGGGAGGCTGTTCGTGAAACGATCGAATCGGATCCTCGTCGGAGCGCTGCTCATGGGTGCGGCGATGGGTTGCGACTCCATGGAGCTCACAATCGGTGTTGCACCGGGCGTCCCGGGCACGCTCGAGATCACGAACGTCAACGACACAGAGTGGACCGACGCTCGGCTCCTCGTCGAGGGGGTCGAGAGCGACAACAGCACCACGCGCTGTGCAGATCAAACCATCGGCATCTGGAAGCCCGGCGAGACGATCTCGGTTCCGGTATGCGGCAACAAGATCCGGTTCACCTTGACGACCGGTGGGAAAACCTCACGGTTCTCATATGCCAACGGCCAGCTCTTCCGAGTCTTCGGGCGCAAGGAAATACCCGTTCCAAATTCTTAATTTTGAATTCTTAAGAATTGAAAATTAAGAATTCTAAGAGCTTGATATCATCTTGGTGGAATCACATGGGAGGTATGTATGAACCGGATCCTGCTGGGAGCGGTCTTGGCAATCGCGGTTGTGACCGTCGGATGTGGCGGCGCGCAAGTCGTGACCGAGAAACGGATGTTGGAGTGGGGCCCCATCCTCAATCTCTACATGGGAACCAATATGGAGGGAGGAAACTCGTATCCCGAATCCCTCGATGAGCTCCCGCCTGAGCTGGCGGCGGATCTCAAGAGGAGCGACGGCTGGGGAAATCCGTTTCTCTACCGGTTGCTTCGAATCGACAAGTACAACTTGATCTCCGGCGGGCCTGACGGCGAGTTCGGCAATGCGGACGACATCGTCCTGGAGAATGGCGCCCTCTACGACCCGATGAAGATCTATGCGGAGAATCCGCTGAAGCTCTGATCTCGAACCGGTCTTCTCACCAGCTCTCGATCTCGGCCCGGAGGTCGGGCGAGAGATCGAGGCGCTCGAGAGCGAGCATGGCGAAGGGTGCCGGAACATTCAGCCTCCTGGCAAGACGCGCCGATCGAACCAGGAGACCTTCGGGCGTGGAGGAGTCCAACCGCCCTGCCAACCAGAGGAGCGTCACTTCCACGTCACCGTGCATTCCCTCACGCATGAGGAGTTCGGCCACACGCACCGCCATCCTGGGGTCGACCTCGAGGTCGGGAGACTGCCTCACGAGCTCGGCCCAGATCTGAGCCGGGAGCCCGGAATCACCCGCGCGCACCGCGGCCTCGACGGCCGGAACAACCGCCGGAGTCACCCGTGACCGTGCATCCGCCTGACACGCGATATTCCACAACGCCGCCGCCGCATCGGGGTCTTCAGGGCTTTCCGCGAGCAATGCTTCGAGCGCCCGCAAGGCCTCCTCGGTCCGCCCTCGCCGTGCGAGTTCGAGTGAGGCCTCAACGGCCGCCGAATCGTGGACGGTCTCGTGCCGATCGTGGACCGGCTCGACGTATCGCTCCTCGAATCCGAATGAACGGACCAGATACGCAAAGGCGACTCCGAAAACAAAACCACCTACATGGGCCAGAAAACCCACGTCTCCAAGATCGGCGATGCTGAAGAGCGCCCAGAATCCCATGGCGAAAGCGAGCTCGCCCACGGCCCACAGACCGAGCATCAGCCACGCGGGCGCCGCAAACGTCCCCTGGTAGATGCGGATAAACCAGAAAAAATAGACGAACGTGATGCGGCTGTCCCAATAGCGAACGGCAAAGGCGCCCATGACTCCGGCAACGGCGCCGGAGGCCCCGATCAGAGGCTCGAGGAGATCCGGATAACCGGCGACGAACACCAGCGCCGCAGCCACACCCGACAACGCATAGAAGAGGGCGAACAGGGGCCGTCCCCATGCGTCCTCCATGGCCGGCCCTACCAGGTAGAAGATGAAGAGGTTGCCGAGGAGATGGAGAAAGCCTGCGTGGATGAAAGTGTGGGTGATGAGGGCCGACGCCCGCATCTCGGCCGGCACCAGCCCCCAGCGCCAGAACGGCAACCGGTTGCGAGCCTCGAAGAAGCCGACGATCAGCCCATCGAGCTCCGACTGCTCGGTTCGCAGAAGCTCCGGATCATCGGGCGGAAGCGGTTCACCATCCCTCATCTGGCGCAGGGAGTAGTACACATACCCTTTGAGTTGGGGATCGAGATCGAGGTAGGGGTGGTCGACGTAGTACTCCACAGCACGAACTTCGGCCGCCACCACCGCCGTCTCGTCGCCGGGAGCAACCAAGGTGTAGAGGTAGGCCACAACACACAACGCGATGATGCCGAAGGTGACCCACGGCATCCTCTTGACCGTCGTCTGGTCATGACCGATGGGCAGCAGCACGGATCAGTCCATCACTTTCTTGACGGCGGCGGTGATCGCGTCGACATCCGGGACGGTCGCCCTTTCCAGACCGCGCGCATAGGCGATGGGGATATCTTTCGCGGCGACCCGCCGCGCCGGAGCGGAGAGAAGACGGGGATCGATCTCGACGACCCGAGCAATCACCTCACAACCGAATCCGTGAGTCAGTGCGGCCTCCTCGACGGTCACCAACCGTCCGGTCCTGGCCACCGAATCGACGATGGTTGCGACATCGAGGGGCACCAGAGTGCGGGGATCAACCACTTCAACCTCGATGCCCTCCGCTGCCAGCGCTTCGGCGCTCTCGAGGGCCAGCGGCACCATCCCACCCACGGCCACGACAGTGACATCGCCCCCGGACCTCTTGATGTCGGCCATCCCGATCGGCACAACGTAATCGCCCTCCGGGATTTCGCCCACCTCGAGATAGAGGAGCTTGTTCTCAAAAAAAAGGACCGGGTTCGATGAACGGATGGCAGCTTTGAGCAGCCCTTTGGCATCGAACGGGCTCGACGGCGCCATGATGATCAGACCCGGAATCCCGGTGAGAAGCGCCTCCAGACTCTGGCTGTGTTGCGCAGCCATCCCCAACCCACCGCCACCGGGGGTCCGAATCACCATCGGCACCGAGTACTGCCCACCCGACATGAAGCGCATCTTGGCCGCCTGGTTGACGATGGGATCCATCACCGTGGTGAGGAAGTCCGAAAAGAGGATCTCTGCAATGGGACGACGACCGCACATGGCCGCTCCCACGGCGGCGCCGCCGATGGCGTACTCGCTGATGGGGGTGTCGATGATCCGACCCGGAAACTCGTCCCCGAGACCGCTCGTCACCGCAAAGTAGCCGCCGCCGACCACATCCTCACCCATGAGAAAGACCGTCTCATCGCGCGTCATCTCCTCCGAAATCGCCTCATAGAGCGCCTTTGAGTATGTCACCGTTCTCGTCGGCTCCGCCGGGTCGCTCGGTCGGTAGATCGACGCCGGCTCCGGAGCGAAGACATCCTTTGCGAGCTCCTCCAAGGAGGGGTCTTCCGCACCCGCCGCCGCGGCCTCCGCCCGCTTGACCAGACTCGTCGTCTCGATCTCCATGGCCTCGAACCCACCCGGACCGAGCATCTCGTCGGCGAGAAGCCGATCACGCCACAGCAGAATGGGATCACGTTCCTTCCACTCTTCGAGTTCACCGGCGGGCCGGTAGCCCATCTCGTCACCCTCCATGTGGCCGTGCCATCGATAGGTGAAACACTCGACCAGGGTCGGTCCCTCGCCGCGCCGTGCACGCTCCACCGCCTCGTTCACCACCTCGTAGACGGCCCAGACATCGTTGCCGTCGACCCTGATTCCCGGGATCCCGTAGGCCGCTGCCCGATCGGCGAGCCGCGGAACACGGGTGTGGTCGCCGATGGGCGTGAACTCGCCATACTGGTTGTTCTCTATGACAAAGACCACCGGCAGATCGAAGACCGCGGCGAAATTCAGCCCCTCGTGGAACATCCCCTGGTTGGTGGCGCCGTCGCCCATGAAGGCGAGGCTCACACCGTCATCCGCGGCGAGCCGGGAGGCGAGGCCCGCACCCGTCGAGATCAGGGTGGACGCGCCGACGATTCCGTTGGCGCCGAGGGCTCCGACGGTCGCGTCGGTGACGTGCATCGAACCACCCTTGCCCTTGCACAGCCCGGTTCGTTTGCCGTAGAGCTCGGCCATCATTCCGTTCAGGTCGGCACCCTTGGCGATCATGTGACCGTGACCCCGGTGGGTGGTGGTCATCGTGTCAGTTGACCTGAGGGCGAAACAGCTTCCCACCGCGGCCGCCTCCTGTCCGATCGAGAGGTGGATCGCTTCGGTGGGCAGCCGCCGCTCGGCGAACGCATCGGCCAGGTGCTGCTCGAAGGCTCGTATCAGCATCATTCGTTCGAGCATGGCTCGCCTGAGCTCACGCCCGTCGTCGGGGAGCCCGACTTCGCGGGGCGTGACGACATCGGGCGCCGTCTCACCCTCTAAAAGAGGGATGACGTGGGCGTTGAGGACGTGCCTCGGGGGCATCTCGACGGCGCCCCGCGACTTCCCGAAAATACGCTGCCACAAGGTCAGTTTCGAACGGCGCCGACGGGGAGCGGCCGCCGGGGGTACCAACTGTTCCAATCCCTGCGCCGCGAGCACCTCGCGGTACACGGCGAAAGCCGGTTTAACGGCCGGGAGGAGCTTGAGCGCCTTTGGGACCGAGCCCTTGGACACCACCTTTCGGGTCGCGATGGCCTGCGGTACGTTGAGTTTGCCGAGCCAGAATCGGTGCGCCACGTCGGCCGACTGGATCATCTCAACATCGGGTTCGAGATCCGAGGGGCCCAGGGTGTAGGTGATGGGCGCGGACCTGAGATCAACGGTCGCCTGGCCGTCGGGGCCCTTCCAGTGGAAGCGGACCACCATCTTGCCTTCGAGCAGGCCATCGGCGATCTCGGGTGTCGCCTTGAGGCGGTCGAAGAGCGCCCCCATCACTTCGTACAGCTGTTCGGCGGACTCGAATACCGGCATGGGCGCTCCTCCGAAATGACTTGGCTGCCTATCTTCCCAACGATCTTACCCGTTCAACCGACGAGCTCGACGTCTCCCGTCAGGGTCCCCACCCGAAGCAACCACTCGGGCATCCCGAGCTGGAGGCCGTAGACCCGGATCTCGATGATCTCGAGGATGAAACCCAGGCTCGCGATGGTGTCGAGGTAGGCGAATCGACACCCCGCCCCACCCGCGAAATCGATGCTGCCTTCCTGCAGGACTTCGATCCCTTCGCCGCGGACGCCATCAAGACGCCGGTCGAAGTCCCTCACCACGAACCCCATGTGGTGGAATCCCGAGCCGTCCGGACCGAGAGCCTCGTGATAGAGATTCGGCCCGGCCCGATGAACTCGAATGAGCTCCACCTGGATCTTGCCCGAGTAGCCGACGACGATGTCCCAATCGATCTCGGTCGGCTCGTCTTTGAATCGGACCTCATACGACGCCATCTTGCTCCGGTACCAACGTTCGACCCCAAAAACCGCGCCATACACACCCATCGCCCCAGACATGTCCTGTACCCCGATCCCGATCTGCGAGACCCCCGGCAGCCGGCCGAATTCAAAATCATTCACGACCCGCGCGCCTCGTCTCGTTCGCGCCGCATCCGGTTGATCGTCTTGAGACCCTTGGCGGTCAAGGTGCGGGTCAGCAACGTCGCCAACCCCGGCATCAGATTTCCGATCTTGGTCAGCAACCCGCGTGACAGCGGCAGGTCGATCTCCATGGGGCGCGTCTCCATGGCACGGAAGAGCGCCCGGCTGACCTGGTCGACCGTCAACGAACGCGACCCTGAAAAGGCGAGAGCCGATGCGTCGTAATCGAGCTGAAGATCGAGCATTGCCGTGTCGACCAGATCGGGGCAGACGACCGTGACGGCGACCCCCGAGCCGTGCAGCCCGTGTGCCGCCGCGAGGGAGAATCCACGCACCGCGAACTTGGACGCCGAGTAGATGTCGAGCCCGGCCACCGGCGCCACCCCGGTGAGTGAAGCCACGTTGATGATGTGGCCGCGACCTTGCTCGCGCATCACCCGGGAGGCCAGAATGGTACCGATCATGACGCCTTTGACGTTGACATCGATCTGACGGTCGATGTCGTCGAGATCGGCTTCCCACACGTATCCCGGCTGAATCACCCCAGCGTTGTTAAACAGGTAGTCGAGGCGTCCGAAGCGCGTTTCGACCTCGTCGAACACCTTCTGCCACCGATCCCTGTCGCGGATGTCGTGCTCGAGAAGTACCAGGTCGACGTTCGGTTCGAAAGCCCCGGACAAGCCTGCGAAATCTATGTCCGTCAGGACGAGGCGGTACTCGCGCTTCGCCATTTCCGAGGCGAAATGTCGACCGATGCCGTTGGCGGCGCCGGTGATGACGGCGACCTCGTCGCGCATGGGACCCTCCACGTGCTGGGACTGCTGGGACAATCCTACAGCACTGGACCGCAATCTCGGGTCAGCACCAGCGACAGCGACAGCGACAGGGACAATGACAGGGACAACGGCAGCGGCAGGAACGGGTACAGAGGTAAAACCGCCAAGCCCTCAAGCCCTCAAGACCACATCGCAGTCTTACCGCAAAGTTCGCGAAGATCGCCAAGAACATCGCAAAGGCATCGCATGATTGACCCATCGCACCATCGCTGGACCTCGACGTGGCAATGGCAGAACCTCCAAGCCCTCAAGCCCTCAATCCCCCACACTCACCTCATCAACGACACCGACGATGACCGCGCGAATCGGCGCCTCGGGCTCATCGAGGACCTGCCGCGCACCGTTGCCCTCATCGAGGATGAGGACCGTCTCACCGGCGCCGGCGCCCACCGTGTCCATGGCGAGGACATAGTCACCGGTAGCCTCGCCGTCGAAGGCCAGGAGATCCACCATCAGCAACCGGTGGCCCGTGACGATCGGGTGATGGATGGTCGACACCACCGCGCCGGTGACCCTACCGATCTTCACGGTTCCACCTCGTGGATCTGATCGACGATCCCGACGACGGCGTGATCGATGGGCACGAAGGTCTCGGGCATGGCGACCGCAGCCTCTCGACTGGCGACAAAGTAGACCAACTCGTCGGGACCGGCCATGTCGACCGCGTCGGCCGCCACGATGTTCTCGCCTCTCGGCTCCAACCGTCGGTCGAGTGGTTGGAGGATCAGGAGTCGAGTGCCCTCCAAACCGGGAGTGATGGTGGAAGCGACAACAGTTCCCATGACTCGGGCGAGGTGCATCTACACCCCCTCTTCCTGATCGATTCGGGTGAAGAACTCGGGTGCGGCAGCGAGATTGGCCGCCATCTCGTCGTGGAACTGCGGAATCACCACGCTCGCGATGAGGGCCTCGGGCGGGTCGATGCGGTCCACCGCCAGCTCGACGGCGGCCTCGACCTCGGCCAGCGGGCCGGAGAACGCGCAGTAGCCCTTGCCGCCCAACCGGTCCGCGAGCCGGATCTCGACCAGCGAGACCTCGGCACCCTTGAGACCGCAGTCGGCGGCGCTGATAGCCGAGGCCACGGTTCGGGTCTCCACGACACCCAGGGCTTCGCCCGATCTCGAACTCCGATGGCCAAGAGTCGCCCGTACCACTTCCGGGTGTACCGCGGGGAGATAGAGCTCATCAAGAAGGCCTTCGCTCCCGCCCTCGAGCCCCGCATTGAATGCCTCATCGACGCATGCGACATCGCCGGCAACGAGGATCAGGTAGTGGCCCGGGTGGATAGTGCCCGCGTAGGCAATGTCCACCGGCGCGCGTTTGACCATGGCGTCGCCCGCTCGGATCCCCAGAGCGATGGAGGAGAATTCGAGCAGGGCGATGGCCGAGTGGTCGGCGAGGGTCACACGATCCTCAGACCGCCGGCCACCGCGAGCCGGCGCTCACGAGAGAGGCTTCGCGGTCGGGTCAAACCCTCACCTGTGGGGCTGGCGATGGAAAAGGAGGTGAAACCCTCACCACCGTCGCCGAGACCGGCGAGGGTGGCGGCGTTGGCGACGAAGATGCTGACATCGATCTCGCGCGCCATCCGGGTGATGACATCGACGTTGCGGGTGAAGACCGACGCGGTGTGGCAGCAACCGTGCTCGGCGGCCACCGCGAGCTCGATGGCGCGATCGACATCGGGCACCCGCGCCACCGGCATGACCGGCATCATCTGCTCGGTCCAGATCAGGCTGTGGTTCACCGGCACATCGGCGACCACGAGGCGGCGATCGTCGGCGCCCGAAACGCCGATCGCGGCAAGGATGTCACCGGCGTTCTGACCGATCCATCTGGGGTTGATCTTGCCGGGTTTTCCATCGTGCGCCGCTTCGGTGAAGATCAGCCGCTCGATCTTCTTGAGCTCGTGATCGGCGAGCAGATAGCCGCCGTTTTTCGACATGGAGGCCAGGAGATCATCCGCCACCGAGGCGACGACGAAGACCTCCTTCTCATCGGTGCAGATGAGGTTGTTGTCAAACGAGGCTCCACGGACGATTTCCCTCCCCGCCAACTCCAGATCGGCGGTCTCGTCGACCACCACCGGCGGGTTTCCGGGGCCGGCCAGAATGCCTCGCTTGGTCGTCTTGCGCGCCTCTTCGACCACTCCCGGACCACCCGTGACGAGCAGGATCCGGACACCCGGGTGGTTCATGAGCGCCTGCGCGCTGGCGATGGTGGGTTCGGGTACGCAGGTCACCAGGTTCGGTGGCCCGCCGGCATCGGTGATGGCCGCGTTGATCAATCGGATAGTGTGGACCGAGACCGCCTTGGCGTTGGGGTGGGCGTTAAAGACAATGGCGTTGCCGGCCGAGACCCCGGCGATGGTGTTGTTGATGATGGTCGCCGTCGGGTTGGTGGTCGGGGTGATGGCGCCGATGACACCGAATGGCGCGGGTTCGGTGAGGGTCAGACCTCGATCCCCGGTCCAGGTCTGGGTCTCGAGATCCTCGGGTCCCGGCGTCTTTTCGATGACGAGGTTGTTCTTCTTGACCTTGTCCTCGACCCGGCCGAGTCCGGTTTCCCGGTGGGCCATCTCGGCCAGCTCGCGGGCGTGCTTCCTCATGGATGACCGGATGCCGTCGATGATTCGGTGGCGCGCCTCGAGACCCTGCGACCGGTATTCTAGAAAGGCCTTCCCGGCAGCGGCCACGGCGGCATCAACGGTGGTGTGGACGCCGTCCGACCCGGCCCTCCCCGGAGCGGCCGGCGGCGCCGCCGGCGTCGGAAAGGACTCACCGACCTTGTGCCGGACCCTCGCGATGATCGCCTGGATGTCGGTTTCGGTGATCGTCTTCATCTACGCCTCCGCTGGTGCCAGGTCAGACGATTCCGACGATTTGTGATGCATTCGTCTCGCGCGGCACCGGCACTGCAAATC
>Ga0316192_10000674_pt1 | contig 25057 bp, 21 predicted proteins | sample MerIslwburrow_MG_FD_204931 | JGI IMG/M metagenome (GOLD analysis project Ga0316192, IMG submission 204931) | Coastal sediment microbial communities from Maine, United States - Merrow Island worm burrow | ecosystem: Environmental > Aquatic > Marine > Coastal > Sediment | place: USA: Maine...
GTGATCTTGCTGATACTGGTGATCAGCGGTCTCGCGATCAGGAAATCCTTGGCTCTGAAGGGTAGGGAGGGGACAGCAGTGGCACGTCGCAGCAGCATCGATGCCATTCTCTTCTGGGGGTGTGTCGCGGCTCTGATCGGTTTCCTCGGTCAGTGGATCGGAGTGATGAAAATGCTCACGGTGATGGTCGAGCATGGACTTGTCAGTCCCGATATGGTGGTCTACGGCCTGTCCGAATCGTTGCTGACCCCGGTTGCCGGGATGTTCGTCCTCGTCGGCTCGGCCTTCCTGTGGTTCTTTCTGAGAGTCGGCCTCTGGGCGGCAGAAGGGAGGAGTTGATGGAAATACGATCGAGTCTGGTGGGTCTGTCGATCGGCGTGTGCACCTTCGCCCTGACGTGGGCCACGGTTCGCCACTTCACGGGCCTGGCCGAAGAGCACGGTCTGGCTCTGACGATTGCCATCGGTATCGGAGTGCTTGTGGGAGTCGGCTACGCGGTCCTCGAGTCGAGCCTGTTCGATATGTGGCTCCGTCGCCGCCAGAAGTAATCCAGTTACATTCCGTCTCCCAGATCCCTGGGCTGTCCACGTTCAAGGAGTGGCTTGCAGGGCCTCCGCCGCTGAACAGTGGGTAGGATGACCAGTGGCCGGTTTGCGTCAGGTGCTCCGATGCGGGAAGATCCCGCCCGCCGAGGCCCCGGCTGGAGGTGTAGACGATGACATTCCGAAACCTGCTTGTACTTACAGCTCTGATTCTGATTCCCGCGGTTCTTGCACCCTGGGCAGGTGCGACCGCGGGCCAACCCTTGAACGAGTCCTCGAACGTCCTCCTGCAACCGGCTGATGGGTTCTGGGATCAACAGGCTCCGAGCCGATTTCGAGTGCGCTTCGCAACCAGCGAAGGTGACTTCGTAGTCGAGGTGCATAGGGCCTGGGCGCCTCTCGGCGCGGACCGGTTCTATAACCTGGTGCGGGCCGGGTTCTTCGACGACAGCCGCTTCTTCCGCATTCGGGCCAGCTACATCGCCCAGTTCGGCATCTCTGGAGATCCTGCGGTCAGTGCAGTCTGGAAGAGTCGTTCGCTAGAGGATGATCCGGTTCGGCGGACAAACACGCGGGGCACCGTTGCCTTCGCGATGACCGGTCCCGATACCCGAACCACGCAGCCGTACATCAACCTGGTCGACAACATCCATCTGGACGACCAGGGCTTTGCTCCGTTCGGCCAGGTGATCGAGGGCATGGAGGTCGTCGATCGGCTCTACTCTGGATACGACGAGACCGCCGGCGGTGGGATGCGGGGCGGGAAACAGGGCAGGATCTTCGAGGAAGGCAATGCCCACTTGGATGAGGCCTTCCCGAAGCTGACGAGACTCGAGCGGGCCACCCTCGAGTAGAGGAGGAGAAGGGATGTCTGTTTGGAAGCTCAGGCGTTGTAGTCCTGCAGTCGTGCTGTTTGTGGCGTTCGCTGTGGCTCCCCCAATGTTGATGGGAGCCGATTATCCGGACCCCCAGGAAGGTGATTTCCAGATCCGGGACTTCGAGTTCGCCAGCGGGGAGGTACTTCCCGAGCTCAATCTGCACTACACGACAATTGGTCAGCCCAGGCGTGATGACTCGGGCACTGTGGACAACGCTGTCCTGATCATGCATGGGACGACTGGGTCCGGAGCGGGCTTCTTGTCGGACCGCTTCGCAGGAGGGCTGTTCGGCCCCGGGCAGCTGCTCGACGCTGAGCGCTACTACATCATCCTGACCGATGCCATCGGGCACGGCAAATCGAGCCGCCCGAGCGATGGTTTGCACATGAAGTTCCCCAAGTACAACTACGACGACATGGTTCGCGCGCAGTATCGCCTCCTGACAGAGCACCTCGGGGTCGATCACCTGCGGCTGGTGATGGGCACCTCGATGGGTGGAATGCACACCTGGGTGTGGGGCTACACCTATCCTGATTTCATGGACGCTCTCATACCCCTGGCCAGTCTGCCGGTGGAGATCGCCGGCCGCAACCGAATGCAGCGCAAGATGATCATCGACTCCATCCGCAACGATCCCGAGTGGAACGGCGGGGAATACACCGAGCAGCCGCGTGGCCTGATCTCGGCCATTCACCCCCTGATCTTCATGGTCAGCAGCCCTTTGCAGTGGCAGAAGGAGGCTCCAACCCGAGAGGAGGCCGAGGCCTTTCTGGAAGCGAGGATCCAGCGCTATGCGGCTGGCCTGGATGCCAACGATCTGATCTACCAATTCGATTCGTCACGGGACTACGACCCATCACCACATCTGGAGGAGATCGTCGCTCCACTCGTGGCTATCAACTCGGCCGATGATCAGGTCAATCCACCAGAGCTCGGGATTCTCGAGCGTGAGATCGTCAGAGTGCCACGTGGGCGAGCTGTGCTGCTGCCGATCACGGACGAAACGTGGGGACACGGTACCCATTCGATTCCGGCGATCTGGGGTCCCTATGTCGAAGAGCTTCTGGCCGAGTCCGAGCCAGCGGATTGAAGGAGAGCGAAATGTCCGAGCAACTGGAAGAGAACAAACAGACGGCGATGGCCTTCTACGACCTCATGTTCAATCAGTGCAAACCCGTCGAGGCTGTCGAGAAATACGTTGGCGAGACCTATATCCAGCACAATCCCATGGTGGCGGACGGAAAGAAAGCGTTCATCGAGTACTTCGAGAGGATGGCGGCCGAGTATCCAGGCAAACGGGTTCATTTCGTTCGGGCCATCGCAGAAGGAGAGCACGTCGTACTCCACTGCCGACAGGAGTGGCCCGGTGATCAGGAGTACGCGGGGATCGACATCTTCCGGTTCGATTCCGACGGCAAAGTCGTTGAACACTGGGACGTCCTCCAGGTGGTTCCCGAGACCGCCGCCCACGACAACGGCATGTTCTGAAGCGAATGCGAGTCTTTAAAAGGGTCGATGTCTCGTCGACCGGCTCCTGCCTTCTGCTCTTGACGACGTGCCTGGTGCTCGGAAGTCCATTGCAGGCTGAGGTCGGTGGGGGAGACGACGACTCCGTCGAGCAGGGTGCAGAAACGATTCCTGCCGATCTCCATCTGGACCCCGTTGCGGCACAGGCGTTGGCCTCTGATGGGCCCTCTTTCGAGGGAGCCCCTCCGCTAGACACAGCTGGTGAGGGATCGGGCCTGATGTTTCAGGATGTGGCTGCCGAGTCAGGAGTCCGGTTTCGCTACACCTTTGGCGACTACGCCTACGACAACATTCTCGAATCGAGCGGCTCCGGCGCCACCTGGATCGATCACGACCGGGACGGTGACATGGATCTCTACCTCCTCAATGGCGTCTATCTCGAAGGCGTCAGCGATCCCAAGGGTAGGAGGGCCTTCGGTCAGGCGAGCGACCATTTCTACTGCAACAACGGAGACGGGACGTTCGCCGATTGCACCGAGCGGGTGGGTCTCGGGTCTCGCGGCTGGAGCATGGGGGCCGTGGCCGGCGACTACGATGACGATGGCTACCCGGACATCTTTCTGGCGACCTATGGCCCCAATCGCCTCTTTCACAACAACGGGGACGGCACTTTTACCGATGTCGCACCGAAGCTGGGACTTGTCGGTGCGAAGGAGCTCAACGGTTTCCTCAAGTGGAGCGTCGGCGGTTCCTGGTTCGACTACGACCGCGATGGCGACCTGGACCTTGCGGTGTGCAACTTCCTGGCATTCGATCCCGACTACCTGCACCCAGGCAAGGAGTGGGAGATGCCCGAACCCAAAGAGTACAGGGGGCAGGAAAGCAAGCTCTATAGCCAAGCCCCCGACGGCCGGTTCGAAGATGTCACCGAGCAGGCGGGTCTCAGAAGACCCGATTCGAAGTGCATGGGGATCACCGTGCTCGATTTCAATCGGGACGGTCTCTTGGACATCTTCCAGGGCAACGACCACCAGGAGAACTTCCTCTTCATGGCTCGTGGTGACGGCACGTTCGAAGAAATGGGGCTGCTAGCCGGAGTAGCCGTCAACGATGCCGGCCTCGGTACGGGTTCCATGCACGGGTCGCCTGGAGATTTCGATGGCGACGGCAACATCGATCTACTGGTCGTCGATTTGCGTCACGGCAGCCTCTACAGAAAGGTGGAGCCGACCCTCTTCGAAGATGTGACCTGGGCCAGCGGAGTGGGTGGGTTGCTCGATGGTCTCGGTCAGTGGGGAGCCGGTCTGGTCGATCTGGATCTGGATGGCGACCTGGACCTGTTCACCACCAATGGCGTGGCTCACATCCTTGTGGGGCAGTATCCCGTGCTGGCGGTCAATGACGGTGCGGGACAGTTCAGAGATGCCCGCGCGGGCGCCGGCCCATATTTCTCCGGGCGCCGGTCGGGGCGAGGAGCGGCATTCGGCGACTACGACAACGATGGGGACCTGGACATCGTGGTCAACCATGTCGACCACCAGGCCGCTGCCTCGCTGCTTCGCAATGACAGCTTGAAGAGTGGCAGCTGGCTCGGCCTGCGGCTCGTGGGAGGAGGCCCGAAGACCTCGCACGGTGCCTTCGTCGAGGTGTCTCATGAGGGCCCCCCGAAAGTCAGGGTTCACCAGCCCGCCGCCGGCTACCTGTCGGGGAACGACCCGCGGATTCACTTTGGGGTCGGGGCAGCGGAGAGTATCGACGGCGTCACGGTCCACTGGCCCTCGGGGCGGACCCAGACCTGGCTCGATCTCGAAGCGAATCGGTATTGGGTTCTTTGGGAATCACGGGACTGACATCACGCTCTTCCCGGGGCTTAGGGGCTTAGGGGCTTAGGGGCTTAGGGGTGCAAGGGCCAAAGGAATGGGAGGGGGCCCCACGGCCTCAAAGGTAGGCCGGAGGGACGACGGACTCCTCAACCCCCAAGCCCTCAAAGAACGCCCGGCGGTGAGCCGGGGCGCCTCAACCCTCAATGCGTGATATCGAGCAAGCGGTCGAGGTAGCGCGAGCGCATCTGGCGTTTCGCCAGGCTCTGCTTGACGGCGGGCAGCTCGAGGATCACACCCAGGATGGCGGCCATGGCCCGGTGGCTGGCCAGCGCCTGGTTGTCGAAGATCAGGTCCTGGAGCTTGCCCCGTTCGAGAGCCATCAAGACGGTCCGATGCGCCGAGTTGACAGGCGTGATGACCCGCTGATCTCGTGGCTCCAGGTGGATCGCCTCTCGGCTGCAATTGTGGACGCAGACGCCACACCCGAGACACACCTGCTCGTCTAGTTTGGCCTTGCGCAGCTTGGGATGGTGCGGATCGTTGGCCGACACCATGGACATGGCCTCTACCGGGCAGACCTGAACACACTTCGTGCAGCCGTTGCACAGGTCCTGATCGATCTCGGGGAGATAGTTCGACGTGTGAATGGGATTCAATACCGCGAATCTGCGCTGCGCGATCATCGCCTCGCAGCAACAGCCGCAGCAATTGCAGATGAAGTTCACCCTCTGCTGTACGTTCTCGCCAAATTGGACGAGGTTCTCGGCCTGAGCCTGTTGCAAGAGGTCGAGGCCCTCTGCCGTATCGATCTCGCGCGCGAAGCCATGCCGGATCAGCGAGGCGGCGGTGTTATTGAAAGTCATGCAGATGTCCATCGGTGCGTCGCATGCACGATCCACATGTTGTGCCTTGTGCCTGCAGTAGCACATGCCGACGCCCCGATGAGATGCCGATTCGATGACCTCGCTGGCCCGCTCGTAGTCGAGAACCTGAAGGGTGTTGTCCGGCGGTAGTGCGGCTTCTTGAACAAAGGTCCTACCCAGTTGGGTCTGACCGTCGGTAAAGAGCCTCTTGATGAAATCCTCTTCGACCGTGATGTACTCGTAGAAGAGCTCGGAGAGTACCTTCTGATCGACATCGCCGCGCACTCGCATCAACGAGAACTCGAAGAAGCCGGCCATCGGAGGGGGCAGCACGTACAGCAGCTCGCCGGTGGGATCCTCGATGTCGAGCAGAATCGCGCGTCCCGCCAGCTCTTCGAGGACCTTGCGAGCTTCGGACTCGGTCAACTTCCAAACCGAGGCGGCCTGCTCTGCCGTGAACGGTTTGATGGGAAGCAGGGCCACCAGGCCGGCCTCCCGTTCGCTGAACAGCATCGCGAGGATGCCGTGAAGCAGATCCGAGGCTGGCGCTCCTTGCGGGAAGCGGTTCAGCCGGTCCACGAGCTGCTCGTAGCCGGATCGGACAGTCAGGTGAGCCATATCCTGCCTCTGCCCTAGTGTGAAGGGACGAGTCTTCCCGTACCACACCCTTTTGGGTAGCCCTGCTCCAGCCCTTTTTCAGGGGTGGAAGGGCCAGAAGATAGGGATCAGCACCATGCAGAAGACGAAGACGACGATGGTCAGCGGCAGGCCGACCTTGAAGAAATCGAAGAACCGGTACCGGCCCGGACCATAGACCAGGATGCAGGCCGGCTCCAGGGGTGTGAGAAAGGAGCAGGAGGCGGCGAACGTGACCGACATCACCAGCGATCGGGGATCGAACCCCAGAGTGATCGCTGTTTCGATCGCCACCGGCAGCACAATGAGCGCTGCGGCCTGGTTGGACATGGGCTGAGTGAGAAAGGCGGTGAGCGCGAAGAAGGCCGCCAGGACTGCCAGCTCACCATGGGGGCTGACATGCTTCACGACAAGATTCGCCAGGTAGGTGGAGGTGCCAGTCTCCTTCATCGCCACACCGAAGGCCATCATGCAGCCGATGAGGACCAGCAGCCTCCAGTCGATCGCGCGGTAGCCCTCCTCGGGCATCAGCGCACCGGTCAGAACCAGCGCCAGACCACCGGCCAGGAAGGCGATGGACATCGGCAGGAGGCCCGTGCCCCCGACGATCAGCGAGACGACGAAGGTCACGGCCGCGAGTCGGCCCTTCTGGGAGCGAGGATGGTGTCCGGATACGTCCTCCAGATTCATCAGATGCCGCGGGTCCAGCTTCTGGATACTCTCCACCTGGCCCTGCAACAGGAGAACGTCACCGGCCTTGAGGCGTGTCCGAGCCAGGTGTCGCCGATAGTCTTTGTCGCTGCCCGGGGAGTGAATCGCCAGCACGGTCAACCCCGTGCTCTTGCGAAAGCCGGCCCCCCTGGGTGACTTGCGGATCCATCGCGAGTCGGGCGTCACCATGGCTTCCACCATGCGTACTTCGTCCGACTCCAGGTCGGGATCCGCGGCTTTGTAGCCGGTGTGGATATCGATCCCCATGACGTCCTTGACGGCGAGGATGTCCTCTGCATCGCCCTCGATCAGCAGCACGTCCCCTTCTTCGAGGACCACATTGCCGCGGGGGCTCAGATCCCTGCTTTCCCCGCGCTTCACGCCCAGGACGGTGACGTCGAGAGTCTCTCCCAGCTTGCTCTCGGTGAGTGTCTGGCCGGCCAGCTTGGAGCCGGCGGGTACGACGATCTCCGAGATGTAGCGCCGTAGCCCGAAGGTGGCGAGCCGATTCTCCTTGAATCGGTCGGGGATGAGTGGGGGTGCGATGAACAGCAGATAGATCAGGCCGACCAGCGTGAGGCCGATGCCCACCGGAGCCAGTTCGAAGAAGCCGATTCTCTCCAGACCATAGGACGGAAGCTCTCCAGAGATGACCAGGTTGGTGGAAGTGGCAATCACCGTAATGCTGCCGGCGAGTATCGAGGCGTAGGCAAGGGGCATCAGGACCTTGGACACCGATATCCCGGCTCTCTTGGCGCTCCCAACGGTCAGCGGCAGGAGCATCGCAGTCGTGACGGTGTTCGAGATAAAGGCGCTCATGGCCGTAGCAGAGGTAACCAGAAGTCGTGTCAGCAGCTGTGGCCGATCGCTGCCGAACGACGCCAGGCGCAGCCCGATCCGCTCCACGACTCCGGTTTGGGTGACTCCTGCCGTCAATACGAAGAGTCCGATCAGAATGAAGATGGTCTCGCTGCCGAAACCGGCGAGGGCCTGGTCGGGACTGAGAATTCCGGGCACAGTCAAGGCGAGCAAGAGGGCGAGGCCGACAATATCGATCGACAGGATCTCCGTGGCGAACAGGACGAGCGCCACGACGATGAGTGCGAGCAGATAGGCAATCTCAGCAGTCATGCCTCGCCATCTTCTCATCTGGTTGGACCGAGGCCCAACCAGGGGTTGAGGCGGTCGGGCGTTCCTTCCGACCGATCCCTGAGGCAGTAAGGTTGAGGCGGACGGCGGGGGCGCCGTCCGATCTTTGAGGGCTTGGGGATCGAGGCGCTCGGCGACTTCGCCGAGCGTTCTTTGAGGCAATGGGAGAAAGGGACTTAAGGGCGTAGGGGCCTAGGAGAGTGGGAGGGGGCCCCGCTGCCCCAAAGATCGGCTGGAGCAAGCGACAGCCGCCTCAACCCCAAGCCCTCAAAGAACGCCCGGCGGTGAGCCGGGCGCCTCAACCCCTGGGTCTAGCCGAGGAGGATCCGTCGTACCTGGCGGATATCGGCGGGGGTGGTTCTGCAGCAGCCGCCGATGAGCCGGGCTCCGAGGTCGGCCCACTCGCGGCAGGCGCTGACCAGGGTCGGTGAGCTCTGTTCGACAGGTATCCACATCTTGGTATTCGCATCCCAGCCTTCGCCGGCGTTCGGGTACACGACGATCGGCTTTGAAGTCGCACCGCTGGCTGCGCGAATGAGCCCGGAGATATGCCGAGGGGCGGTGCAGTTGACGCCGATCGCGAGAATCTGCTGACAATCATCGAGCTCCGCGATCACTTCAGCAAGCCGCGAACCATCACTCAGACGTTGCTCGTCCTGACAGCTGAAGCTAAACCAGGCCTGCGTGGCCGGGGTCTGTTCCAGCAGCCGGCGAAGGGCTCTAGCTTCATGGCGACTCGGAATCGTCTCGCAGGCCAGAAGGTCCGCCCCGCTCGAGGCCAGAAGTCGCCATCTCGATCGGTGAAAGTCGACCAGGGCGTCTTCGTTCAGGCCGTAGTCACCTCGGAATTCGGACCCGTCGGCGAGGTAAGCCCCATAGGGTCCGATGCTCGCTGCGACGAGGGGCTTCAGCCTCGCGACTCGATTCTCGGGGTCCGACCAGAACTCTTCACGCGCTTCGAGAGCCAGATGCACGGATCGCCGTAGCAACTCACCTGCTTCGTCCTCGGCCAATCCCCGCCGGACGAACCCTTCAATGGTTGCCTGGTAGCTGGCGCTGGCGATGCAATCGGCGCCCGCGAGGAGATAGCCCAGGTGAAGGCGTCGAACGCTGTCGGGCTGCTCGAGAAGTACTTTTGCCGACCAGAGCTCATCATTCAGATCGAAGCCTTGCGCGTCGAGCTCGGTGGCCAGGCCGCCGTCCAGGATGGCGATGCCCTGGGTCTCGAGGAAGGGGCTCAGGAGGGAGGGGTAGGTTGGCAGTGACATCGTCAGACGATCTGAATGAACTCGAGATCGCGTCGATGCTATCGGTTTTCGAGATCTCGGCGTGGCTTCGACCCAGTCCCGCCATATGACCGCGATCATGTCGTGGTGACCAGCTTCCGAGGTAACTTGAACCGAATTCGAGCAGGTTATCTGGGAGATCAAGGGGACTATAACCTTCTGAGCGATGAAGCTTCCAGGGCAAGGGACTTCGAGGACCGATGCGAGAGTTCGGACTGAAGTGCCCTACCCAAAAGGGTGTGGGAAGGCGGCGAACGTTTTGCTAGCGTGGATCTCCCTTGAAAACTAGGTCGATTCAGTCAGGCGCAGACAGAGTCGGGCGGTCGCTGAGGGTAGCTGAGTAGAGACGCTCGGTCTCGGCTTGATCGACCACGGCCTCGACGGAAAGGACTACGGATGTCCTGGGCTGGTGGGCAGAGGCGAGGCATTTCGGCGGAAGTGCTGGGTGGGTGGTGATGAGTGACTCTGAATACAAGGGGCAATATCCGGCGGAGTTTCGAGACCTCGCCTGGTATCGATCGAATGTGCCGTGCATGGAGGCCTGCCCGGTTTTCACGGACTCTGGTCAGTACGTTCAACACATTGCCAACGGCGATTACCTCTCCGCCTTTCTCGTAGCGCGCTCCTCCAATCCCCTGGCTTCGATCTGCGGTCGCATCTGTGCCGCACCCTGCGAGGATGCCTGTCGCAGAAACTGGATCGATGGTGCGGTGATGATCCGCCCTCTGAAGCGCTTCGTCACCGAGCGGTACGGCGTCGAATCCTCTTCACCCGAGACGTATCGGACCCTGCTCGGCGAGACGGAAGATCCAGGTTGCAGTCGCTTGAGTCATCTTTCCCAGCTGGCGAGTCAGGCTGTCGAGGGTCGAGGCCGGAAGGTGGCGGTCGTGGGATCCGGCCCCGCCGGCCTGGGCTGCGCTCACGATCTGGCATTGATGGGCTACTCCGTCACGGTCTTCGAGGCCCTGGATCAACCGGGCGGCATGCTGAGATACGGCATTCCAGAGTACCGACTTCCAAGGGGCGTGATCGATCGCGAGGTCGCTGCCATCGAGAAGATAGGAGCGGAGTTCCGCTATCGCACGCCTCTAACAGAGGACTTCGACCTCCAGGCACTCAAACGAGAGGGTTTCGAAGCGGTCTTCTTCTCGGTCGGTGCTTCGCAGGGGCGCGATCTGGAACTCCCGGGTCACGAGCTGGATGGAGTCATCAAGGCTGTTGATTACCTCCTCAACCTCAATCAGGGCTATCGGGTCGATGTCGGGGATCGCGTGGTGGTCATCGGTGGCGGCTCGGTAGCGCTCGACGCAGCCCGAACAGCTGTTCGCGAGATCTACGAGCCGATGGAGGAGATCGAGGCGGCAGCCGAGGCGGCGGCGGGACAATCGGCGATGGACGCCGCCCGAGGAGCCCTCCGCGGAGGGGCGAGCGAAGTACATGTCGTCTCCCTCGAGTCCCTCGAGGAGTTGCCAGCCGCCCTCACGGTTCAGGGTAGGGACGAGCTCAACGAGGCCCTGGAGGAAGGGATTCAGCTACATCCATCATGGGGTCCGAGGGAGTTCTTCGGGGGAGATCGTGTAGCAGGAGTCGATTTGGTTGCCTGCACACGGGTATTCGACGGCGAGGGTCGATTCCGCCCCGAATTCGACGAATCGAAGAGCCTGAGAATCGAGGCCGACTCAATCATTCTGGCCATCGGTCAGCAGGCCGACCTGGCTTTTCTGAAAGAGGAAGACGGCGTCGAGCTGACGGCAGGCGGAACTATCAAGATCGATCCACAGACACTCGCGACAACAGCTCCGGGCGTCTATGCGGGTGGCGATGTCGCCTTCGGCCCGCGCATTGCGATCGAGGCCGTTGCCAACGGCAAGAAGGCGGCACGTTCCATTCACCAGTATTTGACGGGAGAATCTCAAACACCGCAGCTCGAGGTCGAGGTGCGGAGGATTCCACCCGAGGACTACCGGATGTTCTCCGGGTACGAGAAACTCGACAGACAACTTCCTCCAACCGTGGATCTGGGCAGGCGAACCGGTATTACCGAGGTGGAGGAGGTCTTCGATGAAGGGCAGGCCCAGATTCAGGCCGAGCGCTGCCTGGTTTGCCATGTCGACACGATCTACGACCCCCTGAAGTGTGTTCTCTGCGGCCGGTGCGCGGATGTCTGCCCTGAGCACTGTCTCGTCTTTGCGCCGATCGAGACTGTCGATATGCCTGAGGTGCAGAGGAATACCGCGCTGGAGCGCTGCGAGCACCAAGAGTCGGAGCCGCTGACAGTCTTGCTGAAGGACGATACCCACTGCATCCGTTGTGGTCTCTGCGCTCTGCGTTGTCCCACCGAGGCCATGACGATGGAGAGGTTTCATTTCGTGGAGAAAGGCTCATGAGTGGAGACAAACCGGTCGAAGGCGAGAGCAGGCGGGGATTCATCACCAAACTGACCGGCTGGGTTCTGGGAATCGGCTTCGTCGCCGGCTCCTGGCCGTTCATTCGATCCCTGTTTCCCAATGTGCTCTACGAGCCACCCAGGCGATTCAAGATCGGGACTCCGGATGCCTTTCAGGAAGGCGTTCACTTTCTGCAGGACCACCGAATGTTCCTGTTCCGAGACGGCAGCTCATTTCACGCCATCTCGGGTGTCTGCACTCACCTGGGTTGCACCGTCAAGTACTCGCCCTTCAAGCAGGACCAGGAGCTGACTGTCCGCAAGCTTACCTACGAATCGGCAGGCGAATTCCACTGCGCCTGTCATGGCTCGCGGTTCAGAGACGAGGGCACCAACTTCTCAGGTCCGGCGCCCAGGCCTCTCAATTGGTACCAACTCGAGCTTTCACCGGAAGATGGACAACTCGTGGTGAACATGTCGGAAGAGGTCGATCGTGACTTCAGATTGGTGGTGTGAATGAGCCTGCTACCGAAGCAAGGAGCCCTGGGCCGACTTTTTTGGAGTTGGCGCCCCCAGTCCGATCGTGAAGCGGGCGAAGCAGTCGTCGCCAATTTCCTGCTGCACTGGTTTCCCAGCCGGGTGACCTTGAAGAGCCTGTCCTTGAAGTACTCGATCTATCTCGGCACTATTTCGCTGGTTCTCTTCTGCATTCTGACGGTGTCAGGAGTCTTCTTGATGTTCCTTTATGTGCCCTCGGTCGAGCGGGCCTACTGGTGGATCAAGGACCTCGACTATGCCGTCAGCTTCGGCTGGTACCTGCGGCGAGTTCACCGGATCGGTGCCCATCTCATGGTGGCTGCAGTCTTCCTGCACATGTTTCGGGTCTTTCTCACCGGTGCCTACAAGAGGGGCAGCGCTGCCGGATCGAATCGTCCCTTCAATTGGGTCCTGGGAGTTCTCCTTCTGGTGTTGACGCTGTTCTTGAGCTTCACGGGTTATCTCCTGCCCTGGGACCAGTTGGCATTCTGGGCCATCACGGTCGGGACCAATATCGCGGCCAGCGTGCCATGGATCGGTGACGAGATCCGTCAGTTTCTGCTGGGTGGAAACGAGGTTGGGCAGAACACCCTGATACGTTTTTATGTTCTGCACGTCTTTTTCCTACCTCTGGTCCTGACCGCGATCGCTATCTGGCACATGTGGCGTATCAGGAAGGATGGCGGGTTGGCGATCGTGGAGCAGCTGCGAATCCGCAACAGAGAAAGAGCTCCCGAGGCGCCCGCCAAGACCAAGACCTGGAGTGTTCTGGGCATCGCCAGCGGTACCTCGGTGACGGTGCTGGACCCCGGAACAGTCCACGAAACCGACTCGGTACCCTCGTCGCCTTTTCTGACCACGCGATTGCTTGCGGTCACAGTCGCCACCCTCGTCGTGGTCATGCTCCTGGCCCTGGTAGTGCCGGCGCCGTTGGAGGAAGCCGCCAACCCGGAGGTGACACCGAATCCGGCCAAAGCTCCCTGGTATTTCCTCGGCCTCCAGGAGCTGGTGGGCTACTCGGCTCTGGTGGGAGGGGTCCTGATACCAGGGATTGTTCTTCTGGGTTTGGCGCTCATCCCGTATCTCGACCGCGAACAGGCGGGAATCGGTTTGTGGCTGACGGACAAATCCGGAAGACGATGGGCAGTCATCGGGACAGTGTGGGGCTTGTTATGGACCGTGGGCAGCTTGGCGATCGGGATCAAGTTTCCCATGCGGGAGGCGTTCCCGAGCATCGAGAGTCAGCTCTTTTTCGACATGGTCAGTCCCGCAACCCTCTTGCTGCTGAGTTTCGTCGTGCTCTATTTCGTCAGCCTCAAGGTCACATCTTCCAGCCGAACCGCGGCCATCGCCACGTTCTGTGCCTTCATTGTCGCTTTCGTCTTGTTGACTTGGACCGGCACCATGCTTCGCGGCCCCAATTGGCAGTTCTTCTGGCCTTGGGAAGCATGGCCCAGGCAGCCGATCCCGTTCTAAGCGAGGCCGATATGAGCCGGATTCGACAGATTTCCCAACGCGAGCTAATCGTTCTGCTGTGCATCGCTCTGATAGCCCTTGTCACGATAGCTGTGGTGTTCGCTCAGGCGGAATCACCGGAATGGAAGTACTACCAGAGTGAGTTTCGGGCCATCGTGGCCGAGACCCTGGGATCGGTGGACGTCGACACGATTCCGCGTGGGATCCAGCAGATCTGGGTCGAGGACCTGGACCGCGTCGATCGCTGCATCACCTGCCATCAGGGCGTTCAATGGAAGGGCCTCGAAGAAATCGAGCAGCCGTGGACGACCCACCCGGATCAGGAGATCCTCTCCTCCCATCCAATCGAAGAGTACGGCTGCACCCTCTGCCATGGAGGAGAGGGCTTCGCGGTCAGCGAATTCGAAGCCCACGGCTACGGCGAGCACTGGGAGGAGCCGCTCCTGGGCCAGGCGATCGCCTCGGAGTACGAGCCGGTAAACCCGCCGCCGCTCCTGCAGATCAGGTGCAACGTCTGCCATCGGTACGAGAGATCCACGCCCAACATGGAGTACATCAATGTCGGCAAGGAGCTCGTGCGACTAAAGGGCTGCAAGATCTGTCACGTCATCAACGGACAGGGTGGTCGGCTGGGCCCCGACCTCACCCATGTTGGTGAAAAACATGCCGAGGAGTTCGACTTTTCCAATCTCTCGACAGACCAGATGACCATCTTCAATTGGCATGTCAAGCACTTCAAGTCGCCCACCACCGTGGTGCCGGCGAGCATCATGCCGGATCTGAATCTCCAGACCAAAGAGGCGATAGCGCTGTCCATGCTGATGATGAGCTGGAGGGACGACAGCCACCTGCCGCGAAGGCTCTTTCCCAACCTGGAGCTGAAGGATGAGCAGACCCCCGAAGAGATCGCTCGCGACGAGCGGATGCTGACCGGGGACGGCGCCTTCTTCGCCAAATTCAGCTGCTTTGTCTGCCACAGCATCGAGGCGTTCGAGATCCAGTCGCCAACCAACAAGGGGCCGGATCTTTCCTGGGCGCCGGAAGACGTCCGCACACGATTCAACAAAACCGTCGAGGAGTTCCTGTTCGAGCCGACCGGCACGATGAAGATCATCCTCGAGAGTCAGATCGTCCTGACGGACGAGCAGAAGTGGGAAGCGATCAACAAGATCATGAAGGCCTACGACATCGTCAAGAACCGTGAACAAGAGAAAGCACCCTGAAGAACATGGGATTCTCACGAAAGGAGTTGGAATCATGAAATTGAAGGGCAAACTGATTGGAATTCTGGTTGCCCTGGTCGTCGTCGTGACTCTGGTGATGGCGGCTAGCTGCGGTAAGAAGCCGCAACGGCGTGGGGCGGGACGCGGAGGAGGCGGGGCCTCGGATACGACTTCGGCGGCACTCGCGACCTACGTCGCGCCAGGCGATCTGGACGAGTACTACCTGTTCTACTCAGGTGGTCACAGCGGTCAGATCTTTGTGGCAGGCATGCCGTCGATGCGGCATATCACTACCATCCCGGTGTTCTCGCCCTATCCAGGTACCGGCTATGGCTTTGATGACGAATCCAAAGAGATGCTCGATGGCTACACCTGGGGAGACTCGCACCACCCTGCCTTCTCCGAGACCGGTGGTGAGTATGACGGCCGTTGGCTGTTCATCAACGACAATGCCCAGGGCCGAATTGCGCGGATCGACCTGCGAGATTTCAAGGTCAAGCAGATCATCTCCGTGCCCAACATCTCGGCCAATCACGGCAGCTCGTTCGTGTCACCCAACACGGAGCAGGTGACGATGGCGACCCGGATGTCGGTGCCGATTCCGCTCGGGACCTACGCGGACGTGACCGAGTACGCCGACGTGTACAAGGGCGTAACTGCCGGAATCAAGGTCGATCCCGACTCCGGTGAGATGAGCCTGGGTTGGCAGGTGCTGGTTCCGCCCTTCAACTACGACCTCGGCGATGCCGGCAAGGGACCGAGTGAAGGCTGGTTCTTCTGGACCTGCTACAACTCGGAGAGAGAGTTCATCGAGGGAGGCAAGCTGGAAGTCACTGCTTCACAGCGGGACAAGGACTACATCCTGATGGTGAACTGGCGCCTCGCTCAGGAGGCGGTGGACGCTGGCAAAGCGGAGATGATCGGTGGTGCGCCCGTCTTGATGCCGGAGGACAACCCCGGCGTGGTCTTCTTCATGCCTCTGGCCAAGTCGCCCCATGGGGTCGATGTTGCGCCTTCGGGCCAGTGGATCATCGGCTCGGGCAAGCTCTCACCGACGACGACGGTCTTCAACATGGAGAAGATCCAGAAGGCCATCGACGAGCAGGACTTCGAGGACACCATCGACGGCATCCCGGTGCTGACCTACGGATCGGTTCGCGAAGCCGAGATTCCGGTCGGGCTCGGCCCGCTCCACACACAGTTCGATGATCGTGGCAACGCCTACACGTCACTCTTCGTCGAAAGCGCGGTAGCCAAGTGGAAGCTTCCTCCGTATGAGGACACGACGGACATGAGCCAGTACGTCCTAGACAAGATCCCGGTGTCGTACAACATCGGCCACCTGGTGACCGCCGAGGGAGACTCCATCAATCCAGATGGAAACTACCTGGTCGCGCTCAACAAGCTCTCGAAGGGGCGTCACCTCAGCGTCGGACCGTCGATTCCCGAATCGGCTCAGCTGATCGACATCAGCGGCGACAAGATGAGGTTGCTCTACGATGCCTTCACCGAGCCGGAACCGCACTACGCGGTGACGATCAAAGCCGACAAGCTCGACCCCATCGAGGTCTACAAGAAGGATGATCCTCAATGGCCCAAGAACCCGAACGCCGTTTGGACGCCGGAGGAGACGCGAGTCGAGAGGAAGGGCAACAAGGTGGAAGTCTGGATGATCGCGGTGCGCTCCTTCTTCGCCCCGGATGTCATTCGGGTCAACAAGGGTGACGAAGTCGTAATCCACGTCACCAATATCGAGCAGACCCGCGACGAGCTTCACGGTCTAGCCATCAACAACTACGACATCAACATCGTGGCTGATCCGGGCGAGACGAAGACCGTGAGCTTCACGGCGGACAAGAGTGGAGTCTTCGCCTTCTACTGCACCAATTTCTGCAGCGCTCTGCATCAGGAGATGCAGGGCTACATGTTGGTGAAGTGACTTGAGCTTCGGGTGGCCTGCGACGGTTCGTCGCCGGCCACCCAGAGCCATAGATTGGGTGACGAAAGATGCAGGATGTCTTCCACGACCTGACGGAGAAACTGGACAGCCCGCTCACGGCGCTGGGCCGAGTCCTTGTGCTGGTGGCGGCTATTTTGCTGCCGCTTTCATTCATGACACCGCTGTGGCATATGGACTTCTGGGCACAGCAGTATCCAGAAGGGCTCGAGTTGCTCATCTACAGCCATGCGCTGATCGGCGGCGATGACGGTAATGATCTCCAGGAGATCAACGTCCTCAATCACTACATCGGCATGAAGGAGTTGAAGGCCGAGGAGTTCACGGAGCTGAAGTGGATTCCTTTGGTCCTCGGAGCCATAACCGTGCTGACCTTCCGTTCCGTTGTCGTTGGCACCCTGGGCTCGGTGCTCGATCTGCTGGTCATCTCGAGCTATTTTGGACTCTTCTCGCTATGGAGCTTCTGGTACAAGCTGAGCGCCTATGGCCACGATCTCGATCCCAGGGCCGCAGTCCAGGTAGATCCATTCACGCCACCGGTCTTTGGCCACAAGATGGTCGGCCAATTCGAGGTCTGGTCCTATCCATCACCAGGCGCCTGGCTGGTGGTCGGGTTCGGTGTGTTCCTGATAGCAGGGTTCATCGTCTCGTGGAGACAGACCTTCCCCAAGAAAGCACGAGGCTCCTCGAAGAGGAGCGTTGAGGAGGAATCATGAAGCAGCTACTTTTGACCGTTGTAGTCTTGGTGCTGGTGGTCGGATGTGGTGGTGCGGGACAAGAGACCGGTGAGGAAACCCAGGTTGCGGAGCAGGCAGCGGGGATTCAGCTCGAGGTCGAAGCTCCCGAGCCCATGGCGGTACCCGAATATCAGACTCCATCCTCGAAGGAGGACTGGCCCGCCATCATCAACAACAAGAACAAAGAAATCGTCGAAGTTCTGAATATCATCAATCCGGTTGCGGCCTACATCGTCACGGGGTTCGAGCAGTACGGTGATCGCTTCAGCGCCACCCTGAACGAAGAGTGGGAGGACACGCAGGCGCAGCTGACCAGCGCCATGACGCTCTACGAGGATTGCCAGGGACGGATCGATTCAGGTGAGGCCGACAAACAGCTCTTCCTCGACATGGAAGGGGTCTGGCAGATCTTGGTCAAGACGGGTGTTGCCGGAGTGCGGACGAAGAGCATGATCGATGCCGAGCTGGCAGCGATGACTGGATAGGCGATCAGATAGGGTCGCTGCCTATGGATGGTCGATGGCGTGGGCCGCGTCCCGGCGGACGCTCGGCTCGACTTCTTTTCTGTCTCCTCTTGACAGGCTCGCTTCTGCCGGGTCTTTCCGGTGCGGCTGTGCATCGCGTCAAGGCAGGAGAGAGCATCTCTGGCGCCCTGGCAGGTGCGCGTGCTGGAGATACGATCTGGCTCGAGCCAGGGGAATACGTCGAGAATGTAGTCATCGAGATTCCGGTAACACTGACCGGTGAGGGGCGACCTCACATCAGGGGGAATCATGAAGGTTCGGTCGTCCACGTCCTGGCGCCAGGAACGGTGATTCGCGGCCTGCGAATCAGCGAGGCCGGAACCCAGCTCATGAAGGATATGGCTTGCATCCTGGTGGAGACGGACGATGTCCTTATCGAGGACAATCTTATCGAGGAGCCGCTGCACGGAATCTATGTGAAGGGTGGTAGTCGGATCCAGATTCTCGGCAATCGAATCGAGGGTCGTCTCGACATGATCGAGGAGGACCGCGGCAATGGCATTCACGTGTGGAACAGTCGTGACAACCACCTCGAGGGTAACGAGATTCTCAATGTTCGAGATGGCATCTATTTCTCCTTCGCGGATTCCACCAAAGTGCTCGACAACCACATCCACGATGTGCGCTACGGCCTGCACTACATGTACTCGAACCACAACACATTCGAGGACAACTTCTTCGAGAAGAGCGTGGCGGGTGCGGCGCTGATGTACTCGAATAACATCCGTTTTCTCCGCAACGTTTTCGCCAGATGCAGGGGCTTTCGCGCCTATGGAATCCTCTACCAGTCGATGAACGATACGACCGCAGAAGACAACCTCGTCCTGGACAACAGTCGGGGTATCTTCCTGAACAACGTTTCAGGCAACGTGCTGTCGAGTAACGACATTGTCGACAATGACCTTGCGATCCAGTTGAACGGCGACGGTGGAGACAACGTCATTGCCGGCAACAACTTCATCAACAACTTGAGCGAGCTGTTGCTCGACGTCGGGGTGAGTGAGATCGACTGGGAAGATGACCAAGGGGGGAACTACTGGACCGGTTACTCGGGCTACGACTTGGACGGCGACGGTGTCGGAGACCGCCCGCATACGATTCAAAACATTTTTCAAGTGCTCGAAAGTGACTATCCCGAGGTCCGCTTTTACCTTTTCAGTCTGGCGGCCGAGACCCTGGAGATGGCGGAGAGAGCCCTACCGATTCTCAAGCTGGGAAGGTCGCAAGACCATGCCCCCAGTATGCGGCCCTTGAGTAATCGGCAGGTTCCCTGGTCTCGAGTCGAGCAGCGTTATGATCGGGCCAGCTTCTTGGCGGCAGCCATCTATCTATTGGCTACCATCGTACCCCTCCTGGTGCTGCTGGGTATGAGTCGACAGCGCACCGGTTAGAGCCCAACCGCAATGGCGAACAACATCACATCAGCGATGGTCCGTCTCGAGAAGTTCGAGAAGTGGTACGGCGAGATTCACGCCGTCAAGAATCTCGATCTCGAGGTGCAAGTCGGCGAAGCGTTCGTGCTGCTTGGCTCCAATGGCAGTGGCAAGTCGACCATCCTTCGCTCCATCGTCGGGTTGAGTGCTCCTTCGTCTGGTCATGTCCTGGTGAATGGAATCAACCTGTCGAAATCGCCTGTGCAGGCGAAGGAGCAGATGGCCTATCTGCCCCAGAGGGTTGATTTTCCGGGACTCCTGACCGGGCGGGAGATTCTCCGCTTCTATGCCGGATTGAAGAGCGTGGATCCATTGCAGGTCGATCGCGCCCTGGACTTCATATCCCTGAATGAAGAGGCCGACAGGCAGGTCAGGGGCTACTCCGGAGGCATGCTTCAGCGTCTCGCGCTGGGAGTCACCTATCTTCGAGATGTGCCGCTGCTGTTGCTCGATGAGCCCACCTTGAACCTCGATCCAACCGGTATCGAGCAGTTTCGCAAGTGGATCCACGAGCTCAAGAGCCAGGGCATCACCATACTGTTTACCTCGCACATCCTCCAGGAGGCCCTTCGTCTGGCTGATCGTGTGGGGGTCATGAGTGAGGGAAGGTTGGTGAGGGTCCTCGAGGTGGCCGGCTTTCGGGACAGGGTCATCTCGGCAACATCGGTCCAGGTCGTCTTGGAGCGGTTGACCGAGCCGATGCTGGAGGCCGCGCAAACGGCCGGGGCCAAAGACGTCAGCTGCAACGACAGGAGTTACTCGTTCAAGGCCTCGCCCGAGAATCGCCTGAAGGTGATTCGCGCGATCGAGGAGGTCGGCGGCTTCATCGAGGAGCTGCATACCGAAACCCCCAATTGGGAGTCCTTGGTCGAGATCCTCTCGGACCAGTGAGCCGAAATCATGAAACTCTTCAAGAGCACGCTGCCACTGACATCGGTGATGGTCTTTCTTGTGATGGTGACTGCCTGTAAATTGGAGCGAGAGCCCAGCATCACCGTAGGAGTCGACGGTTGCACCGAATGCGGCATGGTGATCGACCAGGAGCGAGAGGCCTGTATTTACGAAGTCGACAGGGTCTCTTTCACCTTCTGCTCGCCTGGATGCCTCCTGAAGAGCTTCGAAAAACGGCGGAAGGAAGGAAGACGACCTCCAGACCCCATCTTCTTTGCCGACTACGAGACTGGCGAGCTGGTACCACACGAGACCATGACTTTTCTGCTAACCGATCATCGGCCCACCACGATGGGTTGGGGAATTCTGGCCTTCGCGGACCCTGAACAGGCTGAGGCTCATCGTCAATTCGATGACGAGACCTTCGTTGATTGGGTTGGTCTGAGAACCCTGCGTGGAGAACCTGACCAGAGGCTTTCATTGGTGCTCGGTCCGGGAGGATTTGAACCTCCAGTCGTGCTAGTCGAAAAGGGCGAGTTGGTGGAGTGGGTGCTCGAAAGTCGCGGGTTGGAAGAAGACCAGAAGATTGTGCTGCGTGGCTATCGTGAGTTCGGGGAGGTCGTGATACCCGCCGCGGGTCCACCGGTAAGAGCTCGCTTGCTGGCAAGCCGACCAGGCGAGGGATTCGTCCTGGAGTCTGTTCCTGATGGAGAAGTCCTTGGCCAGCTGCGCGTCAAGGGACCTCACACTCCAGACGAGGAGGAAATGTGAGGCATCCTGTGTACTGGATCGCGAGACAGGAGTTCACGCTCAACCGGAGAAACCGGTGGGTCGTCTCCTTTGCCGTGCTCTTCTGCCTACTGACCTTCTTGCTGTCGATATTCGGGATGGTGACCTCAGGGTACTCGGGGCTTCAGGACTTCGTACGAACATCGGTGAGCGTGGTGAATCTCTCTGGCTTCGTTGTGCCGCTCTTTGCCTTGCTACTCGGCGTTTTCAGTTTCCTCTCGCACCGCGAGCATCTCGAATTGATGGTGACCCAGCCAATCTCTCGCGGCCAGGTGATTCTTGGTAAGTACCTGGGGCTACTGCTGACGGTCCTCGGGGCAACGCTCCTCGGCCTGGGGCTGCCCGGCGTCGTGTTTTCCCTGGTGATCGGAGTCGAAGGCGCGGTGGAATATGCGCTGGTTGTAGCTCTGGTTCTTGTCCTGTCGATGGTCTTTACCGGCTTGGCAGTGCTCATCGCCTTGTTGTGCGACCGACAGCAGGTTGCATTGGGAATCTCTATCGGTGTGTGGTTGTTCTTCGAGGTCTTTTACGGCTTGGCAATGCTGGGCACCACACTCTACTTCACACGGGCGACACTCAGGGTGCTGCTGATCGCAGGGCTGCTCGGCAACCCCATCGATCTGACCCGAGTGCTCTCACTGCTGGCCATCGGAGGTCCCGAGTTCTTCGGTCCTGCTGGAGCAACGCTGGTGAAACTGACCGGCTCAGCGGCCGTCGCCGGCGCGATCGGCTTGGCGGCGCTGATACTCTGGATTGTGATCCCGCTTCTGATCTCGATCCGAGTCTTCTCTCGGCAGAGCTTCTAGGGATCCTTTGAAGCAGCTTGCGTGGGTGGTGGCCGTGTGTCAGTCGCCCTTCAAGGAGACGTGGTAGTCCACCACCATTCCCTCCACGAGAGTGCCTGCATCGACCAGTACGATGCAGTACTCATTGGGAGTGAGCTGAAAGCTGAACTGGCTGCCCTCGATGACCGTGGATTGGTATGTCGGGCGGCATACCCCCTCGACAGGGAGTCCCAAGCCGAACCCGAGGGTTACTCTGAAGCCCTCAGGAGGCTCGAGATCGCCCAGCATGGGCACCAGCTCGAGAATTTCGACCCGGGCGATCGAGGTGTCAGTCATGATGAACGTGTGGAATGTGACATCCGGATTCTGATAGGCCGCCTGACCTGTGAAGAACTGCTCGCCGCCTTCAGGGCCAGTGCTGCTACTGCTGCAGGCGACAACCAGCAACAGTCCGATCACGAGTAACGCCGGGATCCACGATTTCATCAAGAGTCTCCTGAGCTTCGAGAGAGATCTCTCGAAGGCGCCCAGTATACTGCGCCCATTGCACCCAAGAAAGTGAAGACCAAGGGCCCGAAGCTCCGGGGCCCCTTGGAGGATGTCGACTCGGCCACTATCTCCAGCGCACCGGGATGATCAGCTTGGCTGCGGTCAGCGCTCGAAGGAGAGCTTGGCCTCCACGCCGGCGTGATCCGAGGGCCAGAGGCCGGAGGGCGTTTTGTCCTCGGCCTCTTCACCCACCACCTGAGCCTTGATCTTCTCCGGCACGAGCGACCCGAAGTCGGTCAAGACCACGTCGATCCGCTCGTCGAGCTCAGAGCTCACGTTGTCGAGTGTCTCCGACTGGCAGCAGGTGAACCCCGGATCATCCTTGGGCTTCGTTTGAATCGTCCAGACGTCGGCCATCCCAAAGCTTTGCGTGAGTGCGAAGTAGGCCAACCTGGGGTCGGTGATCCCGGAGTCGGGAGACGAGTTGATGTCGCCGATGACCAGCCTGGGGGTCGGGAACGAAGTCCGGGCCTGCCCCAGCTCCAAAGCCTGAACGAGCTGCACCAGGTTCAGTCCCTGGTCAGGGGGAAGCGTCTTGTCCCCGACTTCGAGGTGGGTGTTGAAGACGGTGTAGGTCTGATCCTTGATGGTGAGAACCGCTGCGCCCCAGCCCCGGGTCAACTCAGAAACGTAGACCGCCGGAACCAGTCCCCCTGGTGTCGGGATGAGGGTGGGCAGCTCGATCGGCGCATTAACCTCGAAGTTCTTCTCGAAAGCCAGGCTGACGGGTAGATCTCCCCGGACCAGGATCACATCCTGGTCTGTCAACCTGATGTCCTTGGGAATGCTCGTCGGATTGCAGAGATCGTCGAACTCGATGGCTGGGAACTCGACATCGGCATTTGTCGGTGAAGCCGCCGCAACCGCAGTGTAGTCCAGCCCCCGGGCCTCCAGGGCATCCAGCAGCAGTTGTAGGTAGTCGAGCTCCACCGTCGCGGCGTCGAGCTTGAAGGTGAATCGCGGATCAGAGGGGAAGTCGCCGAGGAATTCGATGCCCGACCCGTCCGGAGCCAGAGCGTTGCCTGGAAACTGAGTACGCAGCAACGATACCTCTTGCAGACCGATAACGTGGGGCCCCTCGGCCATGATTTGATCGGCGATCGCTTCCGCCCGTGCGGGGAAGTCGTTGTCCTGAATGATCTGGTAGATGTCGCTGACCGCTTCGGGCACTCCACAGGCCGGCGGGTTGAAGACGCGGAAGATGTCCACGCCCACATAGAGGTTGTAGGTCATGATCTTGATCTTGGGCTTGCGAGCCTTGTCGTTCTTGGCCCAGGCAGCGGGTGTGATCGCGGTCAGGACCAGAATCGCGACCACGAACAGGGCGAGCGTCCATCGAATAGAGCGATGCATGTGCAGATCTTCCTCCTTGACTCCGTCAGGCCCTACGCGCTGACGGCTGATGATTGTTGCGATCGATCGGCGGCACCGAGAAAATCGAGCGGTCGGATGGGGCGCGTGCTGTGGCTCTCAGGAATCGTCTCACTGCATCCTCCTCTCCCGGTCCCCGCCGGAGTTGAGATGATCGGGGTAGCTGGGAGTCTACATCCCAAGGCCATCGAGGTGCCCATACGTAGAAAGATGTCAATACATCTATCGAAACGGTGCCCTGGGCGGGAGCTGAGCACCATCGCCGACCAAACAGATCCGACCCTGGAAGTGTCTAACAGTTGGGGAAGGGAGTTCGACATGAATCGGCCTGAGCGCTACTTCGGTGGGCAGGCGCTCGGTTCGGTTTGGTCTTGACTGGAGGAACCAATGAGACGAAATGACTTGGCACCCGTGTGGGCTCTCCTGGCGACGATCGGGTTGGCTCCGACGGTTGTGTGGAGCCAGCCGACACATCTTGGAGACACCGTGGCTCTGCGGTCCGAGGTCCTCGACGAGCTGAGGACTGTCTATGTCAGCCTCCCGGCGAGCTACCGCTCGTCGCAGCGGAGCTATCCGGTCTTGTATCTATTGGACGGTAACTGGCACTTCCCTGTCGTTGCCTCCCAGGTTCGATATCTGTCCGAATGCGGGGCCAGCGACATCATCGTTCCCGAGCTCATCGTCGTGGGGATCGAGAACATTGATCGGGATCGGGACTTCACTCCGACCCACGTACCAGAGTACAAGGGGATGGAGTTCCCGACCAGTGGCGAGGCGGCTGCCTTCTTGCAGTTTCTGACCCGGGAGTTGATTCCCTTCATCGATGAAACCTATAGAACAGAGGATCATCGGGTTCTCGGAGGCTGGTCCTTTGGCGGTCTCTTCACCATCTACACCATGATGCAGACACCAGAGTTGTTCGACGCCTACCTTGGGATCAGTCCGAGCATCTGGTGGGAAGAAGAGCTGCTGCTGAGCGAGCCTCCGGTAGGCCCTCTGGAGCACCTGGCCCGGCTCGTGATGACGATCGGATCCGAAGAGGAG
>Ga0316192_10000676_pt1 | contig 24944 bp, 19 predicted proteins | sample MerIslwburrow_MG_FD_204931 | JGI IMG/M metagenome (GOLD analysis project Ga0316192, IMG submission 204931) | Coastal sediment microbial communities from Maine, United States - Merrow Island worm burrow | ecosystem: Environmental > Aquatic > Marine > Coastal > Sediment | place: USA: Maine...
GCTTCAACAACATTTCTTCGGTAGACGAGCTTTTTTTACTTTATGACTTTATCGCTTTGATCATATCTCAACTGGATTTAGTGGTAAAATGTGCAAAAGGCTAGGTCTTATTAGATACTGTTTTTATTAAAAGCTTTCATCAATTCAGATGCAATTTTTTCGGGATTAACATCACAAGCCTTACAGATGGTATAGAACTCAATCAGGTCAACACGCCTTTCACCTAGCTCAATACGAGCAATATCAATAGATTGAATTATGAACAGGGGCGTAATGTGGAAGTAAGTGCCCGTATGCTGTACGAAATGGCCAAGCGTCATGATGTTTGGCCAGGGGAAGACTATTCAGGCTCGTCATGCAGGGGTGCGATCCAAGGCTGGTACAACACTGGTGTATGTCGAGATGCGTCTTGGAAGTATGTGGCAAAAAGACCAGGACATTTGACAGTTACCCGTGCAAAAGAAGCTCGCTCCAACACCATTGGTGCGTATTACAGAATCAAGAAAAACATCGTGGATATGCATGCCGCCCTCAATGAGGTGGGCGCACTGTATGTATCTGCAAAAGTACATCAGGGATGGCAGAGACCCACAGGTGGCGAAATTTCTTATAGCACTAACGCCAAAATGCTTGGAGGCCACGCCTTTGCCGTGGTCGGTTACAACGATAAAGGTTTTTGGGTACAAAATTCATGGGGGCCAAGCTGGGGTAAGAGTGGCCTTGCCCTTTGGTTATATGAAGATTGGAAAGATAATGTGAAAGATGCATGGGTTGTTCAGTTGGCGTTGCCAACACCCCAGCTTTATTCACGCCGTAGTGTGGGTAGTGGGGTAACGGGTGGTTCACAGGTTGGAGTATCTTCCAGTGTCAGGCGAGATGAAATAGCAGGGCATTTTGTGCATATTGACGATGGACAGTTTCATACTAACGGTAAATATTGGAGCGATTTGCAGGATGTGCGTGAAACAGCACGGTTGGTCGCTCAGAGTAATCACTATAAGCATCTCATGATTTATGCGCATGGAGGCTTGAATTCAGTCAAAGCCTCGGCAAATCGTATCGCCTCAATGAAAGACACATTTTTGAAAAATGGTATCTATCCATATCATTTCATGTACGACACAGGTCTGCTTGAAGAAATTAAAGATATTGTTTTAGGTAAAAAGGCAGAATCTGAAGAGCGTACTGCGGGCTTTACTGATTGGACAGACTGGTTGATTGAAAAGGCCACGCATAGGCTAGGTCGCGCCGTCTGGCGTGAAATGAAACAAGATGCCCATGGTGCGTTCAGGCGACAAACCAGCCCAGGCACGCTTGTGCTTAAAGAGTTTGTAAAGGCATTCAAAAAAACAGGGAAGTCGCTAAATATCCATGTGGTGGGACATAGCACCGGGTGTATTTTGGCTGGCCATTTGCTGGATGCGTTGTGTGGTGTAGGGGCAAAAGTACCTCGAATCAAAACAACCAGTCTGATGGCTCCTGCTACCACAATAGATTTTTTCAAAGCATCTTTATTGCCCCATCTCAGAGCAACTGGCTTTGGCGTGGATACCATGAAAATCTATAACCTCATAGATGAGCTGGAAAAGGATGACAATGTGGCGAAGGTGTACAGGAAGTCGCTTTTGTACTTGGTGAGTAAAGCATTTGAGGAAGAATCCGCAGCACCCATCTTGGGTATGCAGCGCTACAGCAAGGGTATAGAAAAAGCGAAACCTGGCAAGCTGGAAGTTCTGTATAGCAAGGGTTCGGATAGTGCGTCTGCCAAAACATCTAGCACATCACATGGTGGATTTGATAATGACCCGAATACGATGAATAGCGTTTTGAAAACGATATTGGGTACTGCGCCCGGACATCCTTTTACCAAGGAAATCTTAAACTATTGAGAAAGCAAGTACAAAAAAAATAAAAGAAAACAGGAAAACTGGTATATAAAAACTGTATCAGTTAGGGGGAGCTTTAAGGGAGGTGTTGGATTTTTGTCGGTATGGGCGAGCTGATGCTTGAGTGGGGGTATAATGCATGCCCTATCAGTTTTATGCTGGACAATTAGAAGGTTAAGGGAAGTAAAGGTTTTGAAATTGATGCGATATATTATTTTATTTATTCCAATAATGTTTTTTTCGTGTAAAAGTTATATATGGGTTCCAAAAATAGGGATAGAAAAAAATGTTACTTCAATTCCCATTCAAAACAAAGTAGGAACACCAGAGAGTGATTTTGAAAAAAAGAGGACGAGCCAGTTTGAAAGGATTAGAGTTGATACAAAAACGTTTGTCAATCCTTTGTTGAGTTCTGGAGATGGAGATTATTTTACAAGTATTCCTAGCAAGGTGATTGATGATATTGAAGAAATCGATTCAAAAATTTCGAACGAAAAGAAAAATGAGCCCAATGATTCTTGGTTGTACATGCAATGGCACAATTATTGGGATTTCATTTTAGTTGGAATATTGTTAGTTCCAATAGTAGCTTGTGTTGTATTTAAATTGTGGTTAAGTTGTCGAAAAAAAATGACATTGACTGAAGGTGCTGAGTGTTGGGAATCTTTTACTAAGCTAATCAGTGCATTTACGGTTATATTTACTGGTGCTATGCTTGTTGGAAAGCACATAGAACAACAAAGTGTCTCAGAAACTAACAAGAGAATTGGTCAGTTGGAGTTGGTGAAAGAGGGAATAAAAAGTAGGTATCGTGAGCAAACTTTACAAATGGCTAAAAGTGTTGAGCGTGAGATTGATTCTTTGAAAAAGAGGAATGAAAGGAATCGAATATTATTAACTGAAGCATCAAGAGCAGCAGCAACTATATCTATAGCTATTGAAAATTCTGAAACGCCTGATAACGAAATATATATCAGGTTTATGGAACTGTATTGGGCGGACCTTATTGGTGTTGAGGGAAAAGAAGTATTTGATGCTATGGTAAAATTTGAAATGAGATTGAGAAATAGAGGCGAATATCTTTTGGTTCCCCTGAATTATTTTGCATTAGCATTGTCTCATGCAGTCGAAAACCAGTTGAAGGAAGAAGATTTTGAAATTTTGAAATTACGCTCTAAAGTTAACAATTTAATGCAGCAACGATCAAAGATTTAAATGCCGTGTGGCAAGGGCTAAGTTTAATGAGGTAATAATAAGAGTGTCTCTTTCTAATTTTTTATCATTAAGATGTAATGGTAATCTTTAAGTATTTATTTATTCGTAGTGTTTAAAAGCTTGTTGATGAATCCAGCTTTTTTTATTTGAAACGTTCATCATATTCATAAGCTTTCCGAGGGCTATTAATTCAATGTCAATATTGTAAAAAGTTGATTCGCTAGCACGTTTCGCTGTATTAATAGTAGCAGGTGTAAATCTAAAAGCGGACGTGACGAGATGAGCTTTTTTTGCACCTTTGGTGGAGGGATTGGTTTTGATGGGGACAATTTGAGAAGTTTGGCTCAGTTGGTCATACAAATTGGACAAATATCTAATTTCAAATGAAAAATAGAGATGCTATAATGTCGTTAGAGATGAAGGATTGCATAATTAATGATGTATCTAAACAGGAAAGGGAAGCATTTCTAATTATATTTCCATAATCCTTTGTTTTAAATTGGTTTTAAAATTATGGAGATTTCGTGATTTCAAAAATATGGAAAGATCCAGTATGGAGCAAAATCATTGCTGCGGGTTTACTGGTACTATTCGTATGGGCAGCAGATTATTTTTTTGATGCACTTTCATTTTTAGCAAAGGTACTAAAATTCGTTTGGGCAGACGTGTGTTCATCAACTGTATTGCCTAATTGGCTTTTCTTAATTATGGTTGTTTCAACGGGATTAGTTCTTCTAATGACTTTGTTGTATTTGAAAGAAGCCATTTTCAACCAGAATATTGATGAAGAACTATATGTTGTGGAGCTGAAAGGGAAAGCGCGTAGCTTACAAAACTAAAAAAATGACTTTTACTGAATTGGGATATGTTACGATAAATTTAAAAAAAAAGGTGATCGCGTGGAAGCATTAACCAATCTTAAGGCCATACTCCATTCAAAACGAGCAAATATTTATCTGCTCGAAAAGTGTCGGGTAATGCAAAAAGATGGTCGCGTGTTGTATTTAACCAAAGATGAAAGTGAAAATCGTTACTGGAATATCCCAATCGCTAACACTACAGTTATCTTATTGGGCACTGGCACTTCTATCACTCAGGCAGCAATACGCATACTTGCCTCAGCAGGTGTCGTGATCGGTTTTTGTGGTGGTGGAGGCACACCTTTGCTGGTTTCAACCGAAGTTGAATGGATGACACCACAAAGCGAATATAGACCAACAGAATATTTACAGGGCTGGATGTCATTTTGGTTTGATGAGCAGAAGCGTCTTGAGGCAGCCAAAAAATTTCAAGTTGCGAGAATTGAATTCTTGCGAAAAATTTGGGTAAAAGACCGAGACTTACTCTCTGCCGGTTTTGATGCAAACAATGATGATATTGCTCCTCTATTAGAAAATGCGGAAGTTAAAATATCACAAGCTTTGAAAGTTGGCAAACTGCTTCAGGTCGAAGCTGAATTAACCAAAAGATTGTATAAAATTGCGACTAGCCGAACGAAAAGAAATAATTTTGTACGCGATCGAAATTCCACCGATAAGGCCAATGCTTTCCTCAATCACGGTAATTATCTGGCTTATGGTCTTGCAGCGACCACATTATGGGTGCTTGGGATTCCACATGGTTTTGCAGTGATGCATGGCAAAACTCGTCGAGGTGCATTGGTGTTTGATGTTGCTGATCTAGTCAAGGATTCTTTAGTGCTTCCATGGGCATTTATTTGTGCGATGGAAAATACCACCGATCAGGAATTTCGTCAGCAATGTTTACGAGCTTTTACCGAACACAAGGCGTTGGATTTTATGTTTGATCAGGTTAAGGTCATTGCCCTTAAGCATCACGAAAAAAAAGTTGAAGAGTTATGATGGTCACCTTTGTTTCCCAATGTGAGAAAAAGTCTCTCATTCGAACTCGTCGTGTGCTTGATAGCTTTGCAAATCGCATTGGTGACAATGTGTGGCAAACCGTTATTACGCAAGAAGGGTTGTCGGCCGTTAAAAAATTGTTACGCAAAACGGCTAGTAAAAATACAGCGGTGAGTTGCCATTGGATGCGCAGACGGTCTCGGTCAGAATTGGTTTGGGTGGTAGGGAATAAGGGAAAATTTAATGAACAGGGGATTGTACCTGTCAACTTTACATCAAAGGAAGTCATTATGGATAGATTGCCTATAGAAACAGGGGAATTATTGGCTAACACCCGTTTACAAAGTTTAAGCAAACATTTATTTGCCGTTGGGTTTATCTCGCATCAACTATTAAAAACTCTGAATGTCGACCATGAAAAATTACAACAATCTGCATTTATCGCAGGAATATTGCACGACATCGGAAAAATTGATCCTAAATTTCAAAACTGGTTGAAAAAAAAATCGGGGAAAAAATTAGATGAGATCGCTCCTGAAGATGGCGTACACATTGATTCTCCGGCGAAATTCTCTTTTGACAAACATCCAAGACATCATGAGCTATCTTGGATATTGACGGAAGCCTTGCTTGAAGGATGTACTCTAAACAAAAGCCAACGACTTCAAATAGCGCATGGTATTTATTGGCATCACACCAAACCGTTCAGAAAAGAAGATAAATTTATAAATGCGGAAGCCATTTATAAAATTTTCACAAAAGCACTTGATGGTGAAGAATTCTCAAGTATTTACAACTTAGCCCGAGCGGTCATTAAAGATGTCGTTTCTTTAAGTGCAACCTTTGAAATAAAAGACATATTGCCTGATTTTAAAGAGTCGTTTTTTTTGACATCTGATTTGATCCCTGTTTACAAAAAATATGCTGAATGGGCAGATGAAATAGGAGAGTTTCAAACCAATGTGCGAGAGAATGCGTTAAATAATCTGGTAAGAACCGTTGTAATCAGTGCGGATCGTTTGGTGTCGGCATGTTCTAATGAAGATCTGGAAGAATATCTTTCTGAAGGCACATTATCTCAACTGTTCGATAATGAATTGATACAAGAGAAAAGCTCACTTAAATCAGAAATTAAACATTGTTTGCAAGGTTTTGAGGTAACTTACCCAAACAGCGAACGAAATATAGCGCAAAGCGAGGCATCAAAGAAATTGGCAGATTTAAAAAAGTTCGCGGCAGTCAATGAAAAAGCCAGTATTGGTGTTCTTCAGGGGCCTGCTGGGTGTGGGAAAACAAAGATTGCTCTTGAATGGGCGTTGAACACCGAAGTAGAAAAGATAATTTGGGTTTGTCCTCGGGTACAGATTTGCCTTGGCCTATTGAATGATTTGACCGCTGAAGAATATTTGCCCAATTGTCAGGTAGAAATCTTTACTGGTGAATATAAGAAAATTTTAAGTCGGGGAACAAAGTTTGATCAGGCTCTTGATACGGATGAATCGGATCATTTCAGTGGCGATATAGTGATCACGACAGTTGACCAAATAGTAAATTCGATTCGTTCTCATAGTCATGTAGACACGTTTGTACATTTTATGAAGGCCCATGTCGTATTCGACGAATTTCATGAGTTGATCAATATGCGGGCTTTTAATTTGCTGTTTGGTGAATTAATTGAAGCAAAGAAGCAACAAGGAGAAAGTGCCAATACACTGCTTGTTTCAGCGACGCCACATTATTTCTTTCTAACAAAATTTTTAGACATTGATAAAAACGATATTATTAGTATTGAAAGCTTTAACAATTCCAAATATCAAATTGAATTTAAAAGCTATGACGAAAAAGAAGAGGTAAATCCGCTGATTGAGGATGCTCAAGAAGGACGTACTTTTGTTATTACCAACACGGCACTAGATGCTCAATTGGGATATTTGAAGCATCATAGTTCAGAAAATAGCGTATTACTGCATTCGAAATACACCAAACAAGATAAATCCCATTGGTTTGATCAAGTGTTTAAAAATTTTAAACGGGGAGGAGAGCGAAGATACGAGGTATTACGTAGTGGTCCCATCGTACAGGCATCTCTAAATATCACTTGTGATCGTATGTTGACAGAAATTACCTGTGCAGAAAACTGGCTACAGCGATTAGGTCGGCTTGACCGTTTTGGTGAGAATGAAGAGGTAAACCTATACACCACGGTTATACCGAGAAGTATAGAAGTTGAGGGAAAGCAAAGTAGTAGTTGTGCCAGATTCTTGAATCATCTGAGTGTTTGGAATAGTACTAAGGCATGGTTGAATTTTCTAAAGGATCGATTAGACAATCAAAAAAAGTTAACCATCAATGAGCTTTATCGTATTTATCAAGAATTTTATGATGATAAAGAGGCTCAAATAAGGATTGAAAAGGATTTTCTGCAAGCGCTAAAAAAGAGTGTTAAATTAATTAACGAGAAAATTATTGACCCGATTTCTGTACCTCCCAAGGCGAAGATCAAACGAGGAGCAATTAAAGTATCGGCAAACTCCCTTCGGGGGGACAATCGATTTGTTCAGATGGCAGTATGTGAGGTAGGTGAAAATATGCAACTATCCTTTACAGAAAATTATGCTTACAGTGAGACATTTGATTCGGAACAGCCGCAGGGCCCATTGACCGAATCTGTTGAACTTATGCGTGGTTATGGTAATGATGACGCTAACCTTGTGCAATTTATGAGAAAAAAACATCACAATATAAAGCTCGACAAGGGTTATAAAAAGGCACAAAATGAGTGGGAATTAATCAAAGAAGCCCGTTCACCGGAAAGGCCAATTTACCTTAGTTATACGCCTGAGGATCTCAGTATTGTAAACAGCGAACCGCATCCACAAGCCGTGTATTACGTTATCAGCAACCTGCAACCGGCAGGCGCAATGTCTATTACGAAACTCGAACGGCATATTCAAAGAAATGAAAATTTAGAATGATTTACCAAAAAGGAGAAAGTGAAAATGAATAAAATAACTGGTGTTAAAAGTGTTGATTTTAAAATAACCGCATTGGGTCATGGTGTAGTGAATTGGAATGGTCCTACAACACTGAGTAACGAAGGAAAAACTGTTAACAACCACACATTGCCGAAGCTTAGGGGATACACGAACTTGTCTGGTAAGGTAAAAGATGAGAATGGCTACAAGTACAAAAAGGAAGCAACTGATATCAATTTCAAAGAGACTCCTCTCTATATTAGCCAAAATTGTATTCGCCACCATTTGTTTCGTTCACAGGCTTATGACCTGCACTTTGCAGCTGAAAAGAATTTAGAAAAGGTGTTGGCATCTGTAACTGGATTGATTAGAGGGTATGTTGTGCCTTCTAGTCAATGTAAACGCACTAGTCCATTACTATTAGAGGACTTTGTTGACCAATTGGGCAATGGTAATTTTGAACAGTTTGGTCAGGCTGGAGAAAGGGATAGTTCATCATTTTTCTCAAAAACCACTTTCGGCGATACTAAATATATTTCTTATGGATCAATCAGCATCGAGCAACTTCAATTTATATCACTCGATAACAAGTTTGACCGTGCAGCAATGGTAATTAAGGAAGGACAGGAAGATGAGATTGCTCAAGTTGTGGAGGTTTTCATCAAGAGTTTGAATCCGAGTCTGAGACCAAAAGCAACTTTTCACCCAAACTACGCTCGTAAAGGAACCATCTTTGAAGTTGGAGAAGCTGGTATTTTATTGAATGACGATGCCATAAGAGCTTTGATAGAAACAACACTTGATCTGCTAGGTAACTTATCAATTCGCCAAGCAAAGTCATATATGTATGTGAATGAGATTTCGGTTGATTACAATAATAGTAACCAAATGATGCGAATCAAACGTGAGCCTGATCAAATTGTGTCTAATCTGGAAGAGCAGTTTGCCATCTACTTCGATGCAATATAAGGGGAGGAGGCAGGGATGAAAATTTTTATTGATTATGAAGCATCGTGGAGAAATTCTTTTTTAGATGGTAGTAATAACGAACCGTTGCCCAAAAAAGGGAGAAACTTTATCGCTTCGATGACAGAGTTGAAAAAGGAAAATAACTTTATACCTAGGCAAGTCACAAAAGATACAGTGATGGGTGTGTTGAACAGGCTAATTGGTGATCAGCGTAAGCTATATCAAACGCGAGCAACTCATGGAGGCGCACCAGATTATTTTTCAGGCCTTGAAAGTAAGATTGCTTTTGAGGACCACTCTTCAATTAGCAATCAGGAAACGGTCTACATTCGAAATATGAAAGGCAGTACGGACCAAAACTCATTTACAGGAGCCGTTCGTGTGAATGATCCGATTTTTAAATCAGAGTTTTCGCCTTTTTTTTGGGCAGTGCTATCAGTTGATGTTGAGGTGCTATTTGATTTTATTCTTGAAAAAAATAAACCTTTAAAAAATGAAATTCCCCTTAATCCTCTCAGCATTGTAAAAAGGCTAGAACAAATCAAGAAGATGAAGCCTGTCGAGAACGAGGGAAAAGCTAAAATGGCTTCTGAATATTTACAGATGCGTTTTGAAAAATACAATCCTTTGAACAGAAAAGGGGAAATTATTGTCCTTGGAATGTATTGCACAGCGTTATATCTTCAAATGCAACGCTTAGAGAAGAAATTCGATATGCAGGCCGCAAAATCAGAAAGAGGCGGAATAAGTGGCATTTCGAATAATGGTTTTACTCTGAAGGATTTTATGGGGAAGTACACGACAGGCCCTAAAAAACTAATTTTTGGGAATCCTTATGTGCGAGAAGAATTCGTAAAAGGTGAGGGGAAAATAAAAAACGTTTTGACTAAAGCTTCAGGCCAGCTTGAAATAGAAATTGATGTCGATATTGACCGCGCAATGGAACTGAAAACAATGATCGATAACGCCGGAGTTTCAGCTTTTTATCTGGGGAAAAAAGGGCTTGCCTATGTTTCCCGTATCGACGTACGCTAAGGAGGGCAACATGGATTATTATATTGACATACTCATCAAACCAGATTCAGAAATGCGATTGAATGTTTTGCTGAATACCGTTTACACTAAACTTCACAAAATCTTGCATGATTCGCAATCTGTGAATATAGGCATTAGTTTTCCTAAGTATGAAATCACGCTCGGAAATGTATTGCGTATTCATGGTGACGATTCTGTGTTAAAGAATTTACATGGTTTTGACTGGCTTGGCGGTATAAAAGGTTATTGTCAAGTGAGTGAGATAAAACCAATACCAGTTGAAGTGAAGTTCCGCACGGTAAGTCGCAAACAGTCAACTATGAGTCCATCAAAATTAAGACGACTGGTGAAGCGCGGTTCTATTTCAGAAGATGACGTCAGTGAGTACAGAGCTAAAATGTTCAAGAAGGGCCTAGACAACCCGTATGTGGAGTTAATGAGTGGGTCAAATGGTCATCGACACCGACGTTATATTGATTTCGGCCCGTTGCTTGAAAGGCCGGTTACAGGAGATTTTGATCAATTTGGGCTCTCCAAGAGCGCCACCATCCCCTGGTTTTAGTTGAGTACTACTATGAGTTGATGGATTAATAATTGACTGTTCTTTGACAATTAAAAAGTGTGAGTTTTCTAACTCCTTACCTTCCAAACAGTTATGGTATCGGTAAAAATCGTTGGTTAAAAAGACTTTTTTTCTCTAACCCTTTGATGTCATAGCAGTTTTGACTTTTATAATGGTGTTCACTGCCGTACAGGCAGCTTTGAAGTCCATCATTCATTCTCTCTTAGCAGTTTAAGAGTTCACTGCCGTACAGGCAGCTTTGAAGCACATACCATGACGATTTTCAATAGGAACTAAGTTCACTGCCGTACAGGCAGCTTTGAAGTATGTGATAATCACGGGTTAGGTAATACTCTTGTTCACTGCCGTACAGGCAGCTTTGAAGTATTTGAGGGAGACGGTACAAAGAAAGGTAAAGTTCACTGCCGTACAGGCAGCTTTGAAGACCAATCAGAAAGACGAAAAACCTCGTCTAATGTTCACTGCCGTACAGGCAGCTTTGAAGGAAAACTTTGCTCTTTGGGGCGTTAGGTTTTTGTTCACTGCCGTACAGGCAGCTTTGAAGATTTATACCCTTTTGGCTGACCGTCCTTATTAGTTCACTGCCGTACAGGCAGCTTTGAAGGATATGGGTCGTCTTCATTGCGTATGTGTGATGTTCACTGCCGTACAGGCAGCTTTGAAGAATGGCCTTGGGATCTGTCTCTAAATCATCTTGTTCACTGCCGTACAGGCAGCTTTGAAGATGTTAGTATAACAACGTTACCATGTCAAGAGGTTCACTGCCGTACAGGCAGCTTTGAAGTTGGATGAAAAATTGGAAAGACATAATTGCCTGTTCACTGCCGTACAGGCAGCTTTGAAGTGTCGGTGATTGCGAATTTGCAAAGTGTCTAAGTTCACTGCCGTACAGGCAGCTTTGAAGAGCTGAAACGCTGGCAAAGTCACCAGTCCTTGTGTTCACTGCCGTACAGGCAGCTTTGAAGAGTAAATAGAAAAAGAATGTTTAAAGTCAAAGGTTCACTGCCGTACAGGCAGCTTTGAAGATTATTTTATGCTCTCACTTGAAGGATTCTCAGTTCACTGCCGTACAGGCAGCTTTGAAGTTTTGTTAATCTTTTTTCGTGTCAATCAATATGTTCACTGCCGTACAGGCAGCTTTGAAGTTGAGCCGTCACTATCTCGGGGCCTGTGTTCAGTTCACTGCCGTACAGGCAGCTTTGAAGTTCAGCAGCTTCATGAAAAGCTAAAAGCTAAAGTTCACTGCCGTACAGGCAGCTTTGAAGATAAAAGAAACTGACATTGACAATGAATCAGGGTTCACTGCCGTACAGGCAGCTTTGAAGTTTTTTATCAAGCTCGGTTTTTATTCTTTGTGGTTCACTGCCGTACAGGCAGCTTTGAAGGTAACGTGGCAGAATTATAAGGAACATTATTTGTTCACTGCCGTACAGGCAGCTTTGAAGACTCTCCATCCCTTTGATCGCACCAATGCAATGTTCACTGCCGTACAGGCAGCTTTGAAGAGAATAGAGGGCATTGCGCTGCTCTTCTTTGAGTTCACTGCCGTACAGGCAGCTTTGAAGTAACTTCGACCATATAGAATGCCCAAAGTCTTGTTCACTGCCGTACAGGCAGCTTTGAAGTTTAATCGCACCGATGCAATAATTCGCAAGTTGTTCACTGCCGTACAGGCAGCTTTGAAGACGCGTTGCAGGTAGCGCTGGTGCAGCGATGAGTTCACTGCCGTACAGGCAGCTTTGAAGTATGTGACCGAAGTATTTAGAGAACACATAACGTTCACTGCCGTACAGGCAGCTTTGAAGCTTGAAACTGAGCGCCATAGAGCCACTCAAGGGTTCACTGCCGTACAGGCAGCTTTGAAGATCTTCCCACGTGTTTTGGTCAGTGGCTACAAGTTCACTGCCGTACAGGCAGCTTTGAAGCAACAAATATTGCTAAAATGATAAATGATCGTGTTCACTGCCGTACAGGCAGCTTTGAAGATTAGTTATTGTTGATGAAAGTAGTAAGGTAAGTTCACTGCCGTACAGGCAGCTTTGAAGTTTAAATCAAACAGTGTCGCACTTGAATTTCCGTTCACTGCCGTACAGGCAGCTTTGAAGTGAAAATTTAACTCGCGATTAAACCTTTCAATGTTCACTGCCGTACAGGCAGCTTTGAAGTAAAAAACTAAACGCCACCGCCTGACCAATCAGTTCACTGCCGTACAGGCAGCTTTGAAGTTCCAATCAATACCCGCATCCAGTAGTCTAGCGTTCACTGCCGTACAGGCAGCTTTGAAGCAATCAAGATTAAACTAGGTGAACACATACAAGTTCACTGCCGTACAGGCAGCTTTGAAGATAATCCAGTCCTTCTGCCTCTAAAGATGGCAAATATGACAGTGAGTTCCCTATTACGATGTAATGTTAGTGTACTCAATGCCACGACAGCGACTTTCGTGATTACATATAGCCCGGTTATCAAACCGATTGACATCAAAAGTAATTTGCCTATATTCCGTGCAATTTCATCGGCATTTCCTGCGCCTCCTAGGATTGTCATCAGCAAAGCCAGAGGCACCACAGCCATGTCTTGAGTGAGTAACACTCCCAGGCTGTTGCGGCCATGTGGCATTTCCATCTCAGATCGTTCAGACAGGATACGTAGAACAACGGCTGTACTGCTGAGTGCCACCATGGCACTGAAGGCAATAGCTTCTCTCGTTCCTAGGCCGAAAAATGCTGCGCCAACAAAAGCAAATGTCATGGTAAGTGAGATTTGAAAGATTCCACCCCAGAGAGGCTTGGTGCCAATCTTTTTGATTTTATCTAGTGAAAACTCAAGCCCCAGACTGAACAGCAATAATGCAACCCCAAGCTCGGCAATGGCCTCAATTTCATCCTGAGATCCGACGACATGAAAACTACCCGGTCCACCGAGTGTCATCCCTGCAAGTAAGTAGCCCACTATTGGACTTTGGCCTAGGCGTGAAAATACGCCTCCCACTAATAGCGAAGCGCCTAGTAAAATAACAATGTCTTGAAGAATGACCCAAAATTCCATATACGAATTATTTTATTTGATTTATCGCACCATTGACTATAAACCATGAGATTGCAGAAAAAACTGTTCGATTTTTCGCTAATCTAATCTGCTATGCTTGAATTCAGAAAATAACAAGAGCAGTGAAAAATGAGGTTAAGGGCCTATCCCAAAATCAAAATAGTTCGAATTTTTTATAAATAATAAGTGCAAAAGCCAAGTGTATAAGAGTGAGATAATTTTTTGATTTCTTTTCCCATCGGATTAGGATTTTTCTAAAACGATTAAGCCAGCTAATGAGCTCTCTCAACGACCCATCGTTTGGCATTTTTACTTGGATCGCCTTAAAATTCTTTAGCTTCATCGCACGAGGTTTAACATGTCCAATATAGTGGAGTGATTCAATCAATTCACGAACGACAATAGAATCATACTCTTTATCAAGACAAAGATGCTGTCGGTAATATGGTTTTACTTTTGGACGTTCAATGGGGATACCAAGCAGAATCCCCCAGCCATCACAAAGAAGGCTTCTTTTAACACCTATTTTTCCTCTGTCAGTAGGGTTTTTACCTGTTTTTTTCCCCTGCTAATGGAGACTTGGTCATGGTTATCGTATTTTCTGGTCAAGATTATTGGATAAAAACTGCGATGTCGTTTATTCTTCAGATACCACTGTTTGATGAAATTTCGGGTGTCGAAATGCGTCCACTAGGGGGGGCACCAAATCTACTTTTCTGAATCTTATTGATTCAACGGTTTAAATGCTCTGCATCATTATTTGTTACACGCTCTGCTTTTTTTGCCACAATAATAATAGTTTTTGCAAAATCAATACCAATGTATCTGTGCAACCATTTTCCAAAAGTTAAGCGTGTTAATCGATTCAGCCAATGAGAGTTCCAAATACGCCAGATATCGAGAACTTCGAATTTGCAATAATTCAACAAACCTCCTAATTCATCGTAGGCATAAGGCTGTACGTGGGTAGCGTCTCTGAAATAATGTGTGGGGACCCAAATGTTTGGTGTGCTGATAATTATTTTCCCGTTGGAAGATAATTTCTTATTGAGAGTTTCCAACATTTTTTTACCATCTAATAGGGAGGTATGTTCAATGACTTCAAATAGAAGTATCAAATCGAATGTCTCATTAATATTATCTAAATCATAATAGTCGTGTTTTTGAGATCGGTTAATATCCATCGAAGAGTAGCTATAATTCAACTCCTTTAATTTTTCTGTCCATAATCTTTTGTCCGCCCCTACATCCAAAATGCGACAACCAGGTTTCATATGAGTTTTGACAAGCTTGTGTCGTTTACGATAAATGGGAACGTCCCAGATACTTGGATAAATTTTATGTATGTCATAACGTTTTCGAAATAATAATGACCAATTCATTTATTTCGATAACTAACATGTTCCAAGACTAAGGTGGGATATTGTTGTGGAAGTAATTTTTTTTTTAACTCTCTAGACCTAACGTCTGTAATACTTAGATATCTCGAATGTCCATTTTTATTTTTTATATAGCTATTAATCAAAAGGCTTCCATTTCATTGGTTTCAGTCAGACTTTAACAGGTTTGGTTGGTTACATGATGTTGGAAGGCATATATCTCTAAATATATTTACTCTGCAAGCTATTTGAGTAGGTTCTTGATGCTTTCACCAAAATTTGTAACTATTTGCTGAAAATCAAGTATCGGGTTCCGAAATGCGTCTACTAGGGGGCAACATTTTCACTAAAAAATCTCAGGGGCTTTAAATGTCTCATGTAATCTCCTTTTTTATTGGTCTTTCTCGTCAAAGGATAAAAAAGAGAGTGAAGGTTACCGACAGCACCTTTGTCTTGATATCTTTAGATCAACGAGAAAAGTTGATTGAAAAAATGGTTGCTCGTTTTCGTGAAAAGATCGAGGATGAGTAAATTGACTTGTTATCACGAAAAAATAGACTTTGAAATATTTCCGTGTGAGAGTCGTTTTTTATTTTTTGGGTCCCACACTTGTGCCAACATCAAATGTTGACATACAGGGAGAAACATTTGTTTTGGGAATAGGGTATGGATTTTAGTGGGTGTGGATTGCTCAGAAGAAATTAGACAAAAGAGTTTCTTTACTTGAACGATATTGGGGGTCCGATGGTCTTTTTGGCTTGTATTAAGGGGAACCCCATTTTTGTCTTGCGTACATCCTAATTTTCTGCAAAAATTCTATATACCATGTTGTTTACGGTTTTGTGAGATGTTTGTATTTCATGGGATATGGCGAAAAAAATGGAAATATATATGAGATTTAGTCAAGATATCAAAAAAATTTTACTGTTGATTGTAGTTTGTCTGGCGATTCAAACGGTTGTTTGGAGATCCTCACTGTATGGTTGAGGTTGATTAGGGCCACCTAATCCTCCAGAGGGTACAGAAGCAGTTGCTTCTGGTAGTACAACTAATTCTATTCAGTCAGGTGGATTTATCCCAGAATCCGATATGTATAACAGCCCAGTTTTCTGGTGGGGTGCCAATCGTGATAGCATTATGTTTCATGGCACAAGTTTCAAGTTAAATAAGTTGAAATACGGAGAGATTAAAAAACGCAACCTCAAACTCAAAGATTCTGAATACAGAAAGGCATTGAAAAAAAGGTTGAAAGATCATTCGTTGCTTTTTTCTTGGTCGGGAGCGCTCAAAACGGGCATTTGGCGAATGGGTGAAGAAAAACTAAAACAGTACACTGTGGAAGAACAGGGTTTACTTACAGAGATCTTTAAAGAATGCCATCCTCAAAGGGAACGTGTGTATCGTATTGGCATTATTGTGGCTTTGGGGCATGCCAAAGTAGTTTCAGCAATGAAATTGCTGGCCGATATTGTAGCTCATGGTAGTGATTTTACAGAAGTGACTTTTGCAGCGGAGTCGTTGTTGAAAATATCGGGCGGCAGCCATATTTCTTTGGTGGCCAAGCGGGTGACAGACAATTCATTTGATATTGGAGGTCGTTGTTATCTTCGACATTGCATGGCTCCTTACCTCACAGATGAACTGGTGAAAAATTTCAAAAATGACCTCTTTGACAAGAGTGTGTCGACCTATGTCAAACGCGCCTCTTTGTATTCTCTGGTGATGAGCGGTCGGATAGAGTCCTTTAATTTGATCAAGAAAGTGTTGTCAGAAAGCAAAAACACGCGTTTGCGTCATGATGCGATTCGTTTGTTGGCATTGATAAAAGTGAAATCCATTTCAGAGAGAAATGATTTTTTGATAACTCTTCTCAAAAGTAAAGATCAATATGATCGTCGTGATACAGCTTTTACGATGGTTCAATTGAATGAGGATGGGTTCAGGAAGCCTTTGTTTGAGGCTTTGAGTAAGGCTCGTTCTTATGAGAACAATGCTCTTGAAGGTTTGGCATTTGGCTGCTCTGCAATGACGAGTAGTGAGGATGAGTTCAATACAATTGTTAAGAAGATTTTCAAAAAAAGTATGAGTCCCTACGTGTTGCAATATGCTGTAATGGGCTTCACGTTTTCAAGCTATGATAGTCGAAAACTTTTAGATTTTTTTCATCAGCAGTATAAGAAAACTATTTTAGGAAAAAGTGCTGAAGGGTTTTTGTTGGGATTATTGTTGTCGCAGAGTGAAGACGCATACAAACTTTTAGCTCAGATCGTGGAAGAGCGAACTTATTCGCTGCGTCGTGAGTATGCCATATTTGCCTTGGCTCATGCTAAATCCACAAAAGCGATTCCCAAAATTTTAAAATGTTTAACAGATAGTGATAATAATGTTCGCCTGGCCTCCACTATTTCATATGTGATTTATGGTGAAGTGATGGAGTCTCATATTGATAAGTTGGTCAAAGTCAAAGAAGAAGATAAGACTAATGAAGCTCGATTGGGAGCGGCTTTTGCGATAGATTCACTTAGTCTGGATAACAAAGAATTTGAAACGGTGAAGATCCTCGCGAAGCTGGTGAACAATGGTTTCAAAGAACGTGCCATGAATTCTGTGGAATTGTTGCTTAAGGTGAATGAAAATTACCCAGATAAACATAAGACTTTTGTGTACTGATCCACATAGTGTGTTTCTGTAATATAATGTCACGTGAGATGGGACATGGTTCTTTGATTTTGGTGCGGCTAGTTATACATGGGTTATTAGTTATGACATGTTATTAATGTGACCGCCCTTCGACTTCAAGTGAGCATATTCTGTCAAAAAAGGAACTTTTCATTACCAAGTTGTTATGAAAATTTTGATGTTGAAAAAATGAAATTTCAAACGAAGATCTCGTATTCCAGTTAATAGAGGAGTTTGAGAAAATCAGTTCTTAAATTTTCGAAGAAGTTCCAGTTGTTAAGGGGAACTTCTTTTTTAGGCTATCTAAAATATTCTGAATGATGTTGTACTAAACGATGTTTGATAAATTTGACATCAAGAGAAGGTGATTTACTGGCAATTGCTGCAAACGCCAAAAAAAGTGATTTCGTGTGATTCGACAATAAAGTTGCTGGGGATTTTTTTTACTTCGGCTTTATCAATCGGGCAGACTTCAAAACAATATGAGCGGTCGCATTCACGGCAAAGAAAATGGTGATGGTGGCTTTTGGGGTGGACCATTTCGTAGCGGGCTTGTCCGTCAGACAAAACAACCTTTTCTATTTGATGGCTCTCTATCAAAAGAGAAATCGTTCGATAAACGGTGGCCATGCCCAGGTTATCCTGATTGTCACTCGCTTTTTGCCAGATTTCATTGACTGTCATGGGGCCAGAGGCCTGTTCAATGATCCCTTTCAAAAGAGTCCGCTGTTGTGTTTTTCTTTGATTTTTACTCATAAATACCTTACCTCACTATAGTATAGCAGTTTTTGAAAAATGATATTGATAATCCATTATCAAGTACTTAAGATGTGACGATGTTAGAAAGTGATGGGTTGTATTTTTTTTCAAAGGTGAAGAGTCAGCGATTGTCCTATATTGTGTCGTTGCTGATTTTTATAGCTCACCTATTACCACTTTCGTTTTATGCAGATCACCTTGTATCGCATCATGCGCACTTCCATGAGCATATAGCGAATCATTCCCATGAGAATGGCGGAACAATACCCGGTGATCATGATCATTCTAATCCTGCCATGCCCTGCGACACCTGTGAATTGCTTACGGCACAAATCGGGCAGAATTTATTTTTGAATGTGGTTTCACAGTCTGTGGAGTGTTGTTGGTTCTCGGTTAGGTCTTTAACATTTTTAAAATATTTTCACTCGCAAAAGCATCATAATGAAGCTTTACCCAGAGCACCTCCCTGTTTTTCTTGAACGATTAATTTGATTAATACCTGATCGCGATTGTTTTCAGAAACAGCAGGCGATCTTTTCAAGAAATGAACAAAGGAGAAATATCATGTTTCAAAATATGATTCGATTCGGCGTTTTTCTGTTTGCTGGCCTTGCAGGCGCTTACAGCTCATCAGAAACAATGGCCTTAGAAAATAAAGATAATGAAGATTTAAGAGAAGCGGTTAAGCGATTGGAAAGCCGCATCAATAAAATTGAATCTCAGAAAAAATCTAATACCAGTGATTCGGCTTTAGATCGTTGGACAAAAGGATTGGAAAAAGATCAAGACGGCAATATCTATAAGAATGGAAACTTTCGTCTTATGGATTCTTCTCTTAATCTTATCACAAGTGTTGGTGCTTCAAATAAGAAAGGTGCAGCACTTAGAAGTCTTCAGGGTGGAGGACATGACCCTAAAAGACGCGGCTTCACATTGCAACAAGCCGAGTTGTCATTTTATGCTGCAGTTGACCCGTATTTTACAGGGGAAACTCATTTCACCACGACAATTGATGATGAAGGTGAAACAGTGTTTGAGTTGGAAGAGGCGTTTTTGACAACCTCTTCACTTCCCCATGGGTTAGAAGTTGAAATGGGACATTTCTTAACAGAATTTGGAAGACATAATACCCAGCATGCTCATTCATGGTTGTGGATGGATCAACCTATCATACATACAAGAGTCTTTGGTTCTGACGGAATGAGAGGTTTAGGAGCGAGAGTGGGTTGGAATGTTCCTCTTTCCTGGCAATCTGAAGTTCATTACTCAGCACAAAATGCTGCCGGTGAAAATATGCTGAGTTTTTTGGCGAATGATGAAGTGTATACTGATCGCGCCTTGGCTGGACGTACACACACTGAGCCTCCTACAAATGGACTTAAAGATTTTGTTCATCTTATCAGATGGGAAAATGGTTTTGACATCAATAGCGAATTATCAGGTCAGATTGGTTTTTCTCATTTGATGGGCCCTAATGCAACTGGACGAGAAGGTGAAACTCAAATCAGTGGTGTTGACCTTGTGATAAAATGGATGCCTGAAAAGAATAATAAAGGTTGGCCTTTCGTTAAGTTTGAGGCGGAGTATATTGATCGCCAATTTGGTGCAGATGCAGACACCACCAATAATTTGACTGCGAAAACCTTTGGTGACAGGGGAGGATATGCTCAGATTTTTTATGGCTTCGTCAAAGATTGGGCTGTAGGGGTTCGCTACGAAAAAGTTGAAGGAGACAGTCGTCAAAGTGTTGGTGGCAATGAAGCTGACATTTACAGGAATCAGAGAGAGCGTATTTCTCCTTTGGTTTCCTGGGATATCAGTGAGTTTTCAAAAATGCGTTTACAGTATAATTATGATAGAGCAGAGCATTTGACCCCTAATCATGATGCTCACAGTGTTTTTCTTGGTTTTAATATCAGCTTGGGTGCTCATCCAGCACATAAATATTAAGAGGGTTGTGATGATTAATCTTAAACGAATGTTGTTTGTTGTTACTACATTTTTTGTAGCAACAACATTTTTGAAAGGTGAAGAAGATACCAAATTAATGGTGTGTGCCACCGTTCCAGAGCTGGGGAGCCTTGTGAATGAAATGGGTGGCGAGCATGTGAGTGTGACCGTTTTCACTAAAGGCTCAGAAGACCCGCATTTTCTGACAGCCAAACCCAGTTTTGTGAAAAAACTAAGTCAGGCTGATTTGTTGGTTTTTGTTGGTGTGGATTTGGAAAAAGGCTGGCTTCCTGTGTTGGTCAAAGGCGCCAAAAATAACGCAGTCAAGAAAAATAGCGCTGGATATTTAGACTGTTCAACATTTGTCAAGATCACTGGCCTTCCCACTCGAAAAATAGATCGATCTCATGGCCATGTTCATACGTCTGGTGACCCTCACTTTCTTCTTGATCCTATCAATGGGCTTAAAGTAGCTGGAGCTATTAGAGACCGTCTCATACAACTTAAGCCAAAGTATAAAGAAACTTTTGAGAAAAATTTTTCTAATTTTCACCAAAAACTGTCACAAAAGATGATTGGTGAAAAACTCACAAAGAAATATAAAAAGACAGATGAGCTAGAAAAATTAGCCTTGCTTTTTGAGCATGGAAAACTATCTGATTATCTTAAAGAACAAAAAGAGAACGATTTGCTTAAAGGATGGTTTTTGGACATGCTTCCCTTGAGAGGAAAAAAAATGGTGGCAGACCATAATATGTGGGGATATTTTTCAAAAAGATTTAATTTCAAAATATCATTGTTTTTGGAAGAAAAACCTGGGATCACGCCTTCTACCAAGCATCTCCAAACGGTAGTTAAAAAAATGAAAGAAGAACAAATAGACATTATTATCCAAAGCGCCTATTTCAATTCAAGGTATGGAAAATTTGTTTCACAGCATACGCAATCTAAAGTTTTTAAAATGGCCAATCAGGTTGGTGCAGTAGAAAACACTGATGACTATATATCCATGATCGATCATAATGTGTTGGTGCTAGCTAATGGTTTCAAAAGTAAGTGAGTAGCTTGTTTTCTTTTGTCGATGTTTCCCTTGGGTACGGAAGAGATTCCATACTTGAAAATATTAACTTTGAAATGAAAGAAGGGGAGTTGTTCTTTTTCTTAGGAGGCAATGGTTCAGGAAAAAGCACTTTTGTTAAGGCTTTGTTAGGGCTGGTTAACCCAACGAGTGGATATGTTAACCTGAATTTCTCGAAAGAAAATGTCGGCTACGTGCCACAAAAGTTTTCAAATCAAATCAACCTACCAATGACAGTTGAAGAATTCGTTTCACTGGGCTTCAATGGATGTTCTCTTTTGACACAAAAAGAAAAAGAAGAAAGATTGGATTGGGCCTTGGAATGTATGTCGTTGCAAGGGCTGAAACACCATGATTGTCAGAATTTGTCGGGAGGCCAGTTTCAAAAATTGCTTGTTTCTCGAGCACTTGTGAGAAAACCCAGATTCCTTATAGCGGATGAACCAACCGATGCGATGGACCGTAGTTCAACAGAAGTATTTATAGCTACAATTTTTGAACTCAATCAAAAATATGGCATGGCCATTATTTTTATCACACATGATTATTTGTTGATTGATAAGTATTCAAGGAATATTGTTGAATTTAAAGATAAGAAAATTCAGGTAATACATAGGGAGAGCGTTTCATGATAGATTCATTTGTTGAATCTTGGGAGCTGTTTGGCGGTATGTATCTGGCAGGCTTGGGCTGCGCAGTGTTATTGTCTGTTGTGGGTATTTATCTTGTTGCGCGACATCAGGTTTTTGTAGGTGTTGCTGTATCTCAAGCATCTATTTTAGGTGTGGCGGCGTCTCTTTTATGGCATTGTAATGCGCATTTGATGGCTATCTTATTTTCGATGATCACATGTTTTGTTTTGGTTGTGAGTGATCTAAAAAATTCGCAAAAAGGTAGTGAAAGAATCGTAGCCTGGATTTTTTTACTTTGTATGAGTTTGTCAGTTATTTTAGTGTCAAGTAGTCCGCATAGCCTTGAAAGTGTGACAAGCTTAATGTCCTCAGGGCTTATTCAGACGACAGAGAAAGAAGCTGTGTTGTTTTGGGCGTTATCAATTCTTGTTCTAGGACTCATCAAAGTATTTTACAAAAAAATAATTTTGATAATGACTGATATAGAAATGGCAAGAGTTGTTGGATTAAATGTGACGTTATGGATTTTTTTGATTTCACTTCTGTTGGGGTTGAGTATCGGTGTAACGGCTCAATCTGTAGGGATGCTATTTTCTGTTTCCTGCCTTGTTCTACCTGCAATGGCAGCAAGAAATTTTTGTAAAAAAACAAGTTCGGTTTTTATTGTCACACCTTTTATAGCATTATTAGGTGTCCTCAGTTCTTTTGTTTTCGCAAATCACTATGATTTACCTCTGGATCAAATGGCATGTATTTTTTTATGTGGTGTGGTTTTGATGTCTTGGCTATTTAATATTCGTTTTTGATTATATTGTGTATGGATATTTTGCAGAATTTAGGATGTCACAAGCGGATGCAACCAAACTCAACGGCTATGTTTATTTTTTTAATGTATTGTCAAATAAGAACTTATGTTTTTTTAGTTGAATGGATTTCTATAAATTGATCACACAGCTCTCAATGCAGGACGAATGAATTTTTCTTATATTATTAAGTAAATAAGGATAAATGTAAAAAATTAGACAAAAAATGACGATAAGTAATTAACCTTTTTTACAGTTAGTAATGAATATTTTTTTTTCAATTGTAAATAAAGTTGTGTTGAATATAAAATAGAAATCATATGGCAAAAATAGTATGAATGACATTGGAATAAGAAATCTAAACGTGCAGGGAAAGGTTTTGTCAATAATTGTGTTGACGTATTCAAGTTACAAATGGATGTAAAATTTACCAAAGACTTTGAACTAAAAAAAAAAGTTTGCCTCGCAATAGCCTTTACGTTTCTGTTTTCCGTATCTGATTTGTGGGCAGATACTCAAAATTTTCATCCTACAGAGGCTGGTAGCTCTACCACCTTTGGTAGTGAGTTTCCCTCTTCGTCCACACATTGGCAAAACCTTTCTGAAGTGACGGCAGATGATGGCTCCACCTATATCATCAGTACCTCGGATGGAGAACTGGATATGGTGACCGTAGATAACGTGACGGGGAACATTCCCAGCGGAAGTACGATTGACAGTATCCAGATCACAGTGCGTATGAGACAACATGCCAACGGGTCAGCTTCAGCTACACCTTACTTCAGAATCAATGACACAAATTACGCCTCCGGTTCCGCCCAATCGACATCAACAACCTGGACAGATTACACGGGAGATGTGGAAACGCAAAACCCGGCCACCGCGGCGGCTTGGACTTTTGCAGATTTGGATAGTTTGCAAATAGGTGTGGAAGCCACTAACCATAACAAAATCATTTGGGTGACTCAGATTTTTGTGACAGTGACTTATACCTTACCTCCTCCACCAGATTCATTTGCGGTCACCACGACATCAGATACTTTAGATGGCACGGTCACAAATGTGAATGCCCTAATAGCTAACCAAGGTGCGGATGGAAAAATTTCACTTAGGGAAGCCATATTAGCAATCAACAATGAACCCAGTGGGATGGCGGTTACTTTTGATACAGCTGTATTCTCTACAACAAGCCAAGGGAAGATTACGGTGACAGGTGTGGCCTTGCCGTCGCTGCAAACAAATGGGTCGATTATTGATGCTTCTGATGCAGGTGTGACTTTGGATGGAACGGGTTTGGGTGCCAATATATCAGGTGTGTCTCTGGACGCGACATCAATTGAAATCAAGGGCCTGTGGATTGAAAATTTTACTGAAGATGGTGTGAGATTTTTGAGTGGAGCTTCCGCAATAATAGGTGGCGTGGTTACAGGAGACACCTGCTATATCAATGGCAATACCCGATACGGGATTAACTTTGAAAGCACAACAGGAACTTCAGTCGTTTGTGGTAATCACATAGGCAGTAATAGGGCTGGTGAAGATAAGGGGAATGGAGATCACGGCATTTATGTGAATGGCAGCGGGACGCTGAGTATTGGTGATGAAGAAAAAGGTGGGGAAAACACAATTGGTTTTCATGACACCAGCCTTAAAGCAGGAATTTATGTGAATGATGGCAGCCCTACAATTCAGGGGAACTATATAGGGACAAGTGTGGATGGGCAAAATCTGGCCAATGATTATGGCATTATACTGGCTTCGGGTGCGGATACTGTGAACTTGGGATTGCAAACTATCCCCACGCAAAAAAGTACAACTCTTCGCCCAGATGCGAATGGCAGTGGCAATACTTTTGGCAGTGAAGTTCCTGCCTCCACAGCACATTGGGATACGGTGGACGAAAGTACTGCGGATGATGACAGCAGTTATATTGTGGCCACGGCAAATGCCCAAAGAGAATACCAGCAAAGGAATCGACATCCATTGGCAGACCACCGCCGAAGTGGATAACAAAGGTTTTAACCTGTATAGAAGTTTTGAATTACACGGCGACTACGTCAAAGTTAATAGCAGCATCATCACACCTCCCGC